>Ga0207695_10001306_pt1 | contig 42341 bp, 35 predicted proteins | sample KBSC54metaG_FD_184354 | JGI IMG/M metagenome (GOLD analysis project Ga0207695, IMG submission 184354) | Corn rhizosphere microbial communities from Kellogg Biological Station, Michigan, USA - KBS C5-4 metaG (SPAdes) (version 2) | ecosystem: Host-associated > Plants > Roots > Rhizosphere > Soil...
GGGCCGGGATGTGGACGGCGGGTGATGCTTCCGCGCTGCCGGTCTCAGGACCGCCTGCCTCAGCAATACCTGTCTCGGCACCGCCTATCTCGGCACCGCCTGCCTCAGCACTGCCTGTCTCGGCACCGCCTGCCTCAGCACTGCCTGTCTCGGCACTGCACGCATCAGCACTACCTATCTCAGCACTGCCCGGCTCAGCACGGCCGGCCTGTTCGGGCACGCCGGTATCCGCTCCCTGGTTGCCCACCCTGCTCCTCAGCCGTCGAACCGGTCAGCCAGCCGCAGCAGGCTACTCGGCGCGGGTCAGCGTCGGAGCGACTTCCCGCAATTGCTCGAACGTGAGAGCACCCTCGCGCAGCAGCACCGGCGCGGTCCCGGTGACGTCGACGATGGAGCTCGCGCCGCCCTCGTCGCCGACCTTCCCGGCGTCCAGGTACACCGACACGGCGTCGCCGAGCTGGTCCTGCGCTTCGACGGCGGTCTGCGCCGGCGCCATGCCGGTCTTGTTCGCACTGGAGACGGCCATCGGCCCGGTCTCGGTCAGCAGCTCGATCGCCACCGGGTGCAGCGGCATCCGCACCGCGACCGTGCCGCGCGTCTCGCCGAGGTCCCACGTCAGGGTCGGCTGGTGCATCGCGACGATGGTCAGGCCGCCGGGCCAGAACGCGTCGACCAGCTCCCACCCGACCGACGGCATCCCGGCCACCAGGCCGTGCAGCGTCGCGGGCGAGGGCACCAGCACCGGGCTCGGCATCGACGGTCCGCGCCCCTTGGCCTCCAGCAGCGCGCGCACGGCCCAGTTGGTGAACGCGTCGGCCCCGATGCCGTACAGCGTGTCGGTCGGCAGCACCACCAGCTCGCCGCGTCGGACGGCGCTGGCCGCCTCCCGCAGACCGGTCTTGCGCTGCTCGGGGTCGGTGCAGTCGAAACGGCGGCTCATGGGGCGTGAGTCTACTGGCCGTCAGGGGTGCCCGGCCCGCCGGTCCCGGCGGGCATCACCGGCACCGGCTATCCCTTGCGGGCGGTCACGAACCGGGGCCGGTTCGTCAGGTCCCGGTGGTCCGAGGCCTCGGCCCAGCCGCGCTCCTCCAGGAAGATGCGCTGCACCTCGCCGCCCTGCTTGTCCGAGTGCTCGAACGCGGCCCACCCGCCGGGCTTGAGCAGGCGCTGCGCCGTGCGCTCCAGGCCCCGGATCAGGTCCAGGCCGTCGGGGCCGGAGAACAGGGCGAGTTCGGGGTCGTGGTCGCGCGCTTCCGGGGCGACGTACTCCCACTCGGTCAGCGGGATGTAGGGCGGGTTCGAGACCACCACGTCCACCCGGCCGTCCAGTTCCGGCAGCGCCGTGACCGCGTCGGCCAGATGCAGCGTCACGCGCTCGCCGGCCTCGGCCGAGGCGATGTTGCGTGAGGCCCAGGTGTAGGCGTCCTCCGACAGCTCGACCGCGTGGACCCGCGCACGCGGGACCTCCTGCGCTATCGACAGCGCGATGGCGCCGGAGCCGGTGCACAGGTCGACGATCAGCGGTTCGGCGACGTCCAGGGCGCGCAGCTTGTCGATCGCCCAGCCGACCATCACCTCGGTCTCCGGGCGCGGGACGAACACCCCCGGGCCGACCGCGAGCTCCAGGTACCTGAAGTAGGCGGCGCCGGTGATGTGCTGCAGGGGCTCGCGGTTCGCACGGCGGGCGATGACCTCCCAGTACCGCGCGTCGAATTCGTGGTCCGGGACGCGGTGCAGCTCGGTGCGCCGGACGCCGTGCACCCAGGCCGCCAGCTCCTCGGCGTCGTGCCTCGGCGAGCCGACGCCGGCCTCGGCCAACCGCAGGGACGCCTGCGCGATCTCGGCGCGCAGCAGCGACGAGTTCTTCGCAGCCTGCGCCGACGGATCCGAGGAGTCCGCCGAACCCGGACCGGGGCCCGGCGCACCCGCCGGACCCGAACTCTGTCCCTGTACCACCGGAGTGGAGTCGCTCACCGCTCTCCCGCCGCCTCAGTTCCCCCCGGCCGCGAGCTTCGCGGCGGTGTCCGCGTCGACGCAGGCCTGGATGACCGCGTCCAGATCGCCGTCGAGCACCTGGTCCAGGTTGTACGACTTGTAACCGACCCGGTGGTCGCTGATGCGGTTCTCCGGGAAGTTGTACGTGCGGATCCGCTCGGAGCGGTCCATGGTCCGGATCTGCGACTTGCGCGCGTCCGAGGCCTCCTTGTCGGCCTCCTCCTGCGCCACCGCCAGCAGGCGGGCCCGCAGGATGCGCATCGCCGACTCCTTGTTCTGCAGCTGCGACTTCTCGTTCTGGCAGCTGACCACCACGCCGGTGGGCAGGTGGGTGATGCGGACCGCGGAGTCGGTGGTGTTGACCGACTGCCCGCCGGGCCCGGAGGAGCGGAAGACGTCGACGCGCAGATCGTTGGGATTGATCTCGACCTCGACCTCCTCGGCCTCGGGCAGCACCAGCACGCCGGCCGCCGAGGTGTGGATCCGGCCCTGCGACTCGGTCACCGGCACGCGCTGCACGCGGTGCACGCCGCCCTCGTACTTCAGCCGCGCCCAGACGCCCTCGCCGGCCTCGTTGACCCGGCCCTTGACCGCCACCTGCACGTCCTTGTAGCCGCCGAGGTCGGACTCGGTGGACTCCAGGACCTCGGTCTTCCAGCCCTGGCGCTCGGCGTAGCGCATGTACATGCGCAGCAGGTCGCCGGCGAAGAGCATGGACTCCTGCCCGCCCTCGCCGCCCTTGATCTCCAGGATGACGTTCTTCTCGTCCATCGGGTCGCGCGGGATCAGCAGCTTCTGCAGCCGCTCCTCCAGCGCGGTGCGGCGCTCCTGGAGCCCGGGGATCTCCTCGCCGAAGGCGGGATCCTCGACGGCCAGCTCCTGCGCGGCGGTGATGTCCTCGCCGACGCTCTGGTACTCCCGGTAGGTCTCGGCGATCGGGCCGAGCTCGGCGTAGCGCTTGCCCAGCTTGCGCGCGACGTCGGCATCGGCGTGCACCGACGGGTCCGCCAGCCTCGTCCCCAGCTCGGCGTACTCGGTGAGCAGGTCGTCGATGACCTCGAACATGTCTGGACCTCACATACCTGAAGGAGCGATGAACCTGCCGGGAAACGGCAAACGGCGGCGCCGGCCCCGGGACTGGACAGTCCACGGCACCGGCGCCGCCGCACGCGCTACTTGCTGGCGTCCTTCTTGCCGAAACGAGCCTCGAAGCGCGCCACGCGGCCGCCGGTGTCGAGGATCTTCTGCTTGCCGGTGTAGAACGGGTGGCACTGCGAGCAGACTTCGGCGTGGATCACGCCGTTCGGCGCGGTGCTGCGCGTCTGGAACGTCGCGCCACAGCCGCAGGTCACGGTCGTGACCTGGTAGCTCGGGTGGATGTCAGGCTTCATTTCGGCTCCTTGAGGTCGAGTGGCCGCCGGGTCTCCATGCACTGGGGTGAACCGGGACCGACGAACCATCTTAACGGGAGTCGGGGGGTGCTTATTCCACGGCCAGCACGCGCTCCAGGAACGCCACGGTCCGCCCCCAGCTCTCGTGCTTCGGGTCGAGCACCTCGAAGTGCCCCATCGCCGCGAACTCGGCCGTCTCGACCTCGTCGCCGGCCTCCCGGGCGGCCTCGGCGAAGTTCCGCGACTGGGACAGCGGCACCCGGTCGTCCTCGTCGCCGTGCACCAGCAGCAGCGGGGTCTCCAGCGGCAGCAGCGCCGACGGCGAGGCCGCCGCGTAGCGGTCCGGGACCTCCTCGGGGGTGCCGCCGAGGAACTCCACCGTCGCCGGCACGTCCAGCACGCCCAGGCCCTCGCGCGGGGAGCCCACGCCGAGCCGCTCGGCGGCCGCGTCGTACAGGTTCGCCACCCCGGCCTGCGAGACGGCGGCGGCGACCTGGAACTCCGAGGACAGCCACAGCGCCAGGTGCCCGCCGGCGGAATGGCCCACCAGGGCCGTGCGGCCGGTGTCCAGCGGGAACTCGGCGGACAGCGCGCCGAGCTGGTCCAGGGAGGCCGCGACGTCGTCCAGCGTGACCCGCCAGGCCTCGCCGCCCCCGCCGTCCCCGACCCGGCGGTAGTCGACGTTCCACGCCGCGAACCCGCGCTCGGCCAGGTCCTCGGCCAGCGGCTCCATCAGCTCGCGGTCGAAGGGGGTCCGCCAGAAGCCGCCGTGGATCAGCACCACGACCGGGAACGGCCCCCGGCCCTCGGGCACGAACAGGTCGCCGACCTGGGAGGGGTGGGGTCCGTAGGAATGAGCGGTGGCCGGGGTGATCGTCACCCCGGCCACCTTACTTACTTCTGATAAAAACCGTTACTCCCGCAACGGGTCAGTCTGGGTCAGTCCTGCGGGCCGACCGCGGTCTTCTGGATGGTCATCAGGAACTCGGCGTTCGACTTCGTCTTCTTCATCCGGTCCAGCAGCAGTTCCATGGCCTGCTGCTGGTCCAGCGCGTGCAGGACGCGGCGCAGCTTCCAGACGATGCTCAGCTCCTCGGCGCCCAGCAGCAGCTCCTCCTTGCGCGTGCTCGACGGGTCGACGTCGACCGCCGGGAAGATGCGCTTGTCGGCGAGCTTGCGGTCCAGCCGCAGCTCCATGTTGCCGGTGCCCTTGAACTCCTCGAAGATCACCTCGTCCAGCCGCGAGCCGGTCTCGACCAGCGCGGTGGCCAGGATGGTCAGCGAGCCGCCGTTCTCGATGTTGCGCGCCGCGCCGAAGAACTTCTTCGGCGGGTACATCGCCTGGCTGTCCATACCGCCGGTGAGGATGCGGCCGGAGGCCGGGGCGCTGGTGTTGTACGCGCGGCCCAGGCGGGTGATCGAGTCCAGCAGGATGATCACGTCGTGGCCGAGCTCCACCAGGCGCTTGGCGCGCTCGATGGCGAGCTCGGCGACCGTGGTGTGGTCGTCCGCCGGCCGGTCGAAGGTCGAGGCGATGACCTCGCCCTTCACCGAGCGCTGCATGTCGGTGACCTCTTCGGGCCGCTCGTCCACCAGCACCACCATCAGGTGGCACTCGGGGTTGTTCTGGGTGATCGCGTTGGCGATGGCCTGCATGATCATGGTCTTGCCGGTCTTCGGCGGGGCCACGATCAGACCGCGCTGGCCCTTCCCGATCGGCGCGATCATGTCGATGATGCGCGTGGTCAGGATGTTGGGCTCGGTCTCCAGGCGGAGCCGGTCCTGCGGGTACAGCGGCGTGAGCTTGTTGAACTCCGGACGCTGCCGGGAGGCCCCCGGCTCCAGGCCGTTGATCGAGTCCAGGCGCACCAGGGCGTTGAACTTCTCGCGGCGCTCGCCGTCCTGCGGGGCGCGGATCACGCCGGTGACCGCGTCGCCCTTGCGCAGGCCGTTCTTGCGGACCATGGCCAGCGAGACGTAGACGTCGTCGGGGCCGGGCAGGTAGCCCGAGGTCCGCACGAAGGCGTAGTTGTCCAGGATGTCGACGATGCCGCCGACCGGGATCAGGACGTCGTCGTCGCTGATCGTGGTCTCGACGTCGCTGCCGCCCTCGCCGCGGTTGCGGTTGCGGCGGTTCTGCCGGTCGTCGCGGTTGCGGTTGCGGTCCCGGGTGCGGCGGTTGCCGCCGCGGCGGTCGTCGAAGTCGTCGCCGCCGCCGGAGCCGCCGCCGGAGTTCGGGTTCTGGCCGCCGCCGGAGCTCTGCCGGCCGTCGCCCCCGCCGTCGCCGCCGCGGCCGCGGTCGCGCTCCCGGCGGTTGTTGTTGTTGCGGTCGCGGCGGTTGCGCTGCTGGTCCCCGTCGCCGCCCTGGCCGCCCTGGCCGCCGGCGGAGGAGCCGGCCTGGCCGCCCTCGGCGGTCGCGGTCGCGGTGGCCGCGGCGGCCGGGGCCTGGCCCTCGGCGGTGGCCACGGCGCCCTCGGCCTTGCCGGCGGCGCGCTCGGCGCGCTCGGCGCCGCGCTCGGGACGCTCGGTGCGCTCGGTGCGCCCGGCGGCCTCGGCGGGGGCCTTCTCGGCCCGCTCGCGCTGCGGCTGCTCGGGGATGTCGGCGCGGACGTCAGAGGTCTGCTGCTCCGCGGCGGCCTTCTCGGCCGCGGCGGCGGTGTTGCTGCGGGTACGGCGGGCGGTGGTCCGCGCCGGCGCCGCGGCGGCGGGCTCGGCCTTCGCGGCGCCGCCGCTGTTCTTCTCCTGAATGGCCTCGACGAGCTGGCCCTTGCGCATCCGCGCGGTACCGGTGATCCCCAGGCTCACGGCGTAGGCCTGGAGCTCGGGGAGCAGCATCGAGGACAACCCCTTGGCGCGCCCGGCGGGGGCGGTGGCGGGGGATTCAGTCGTGGTGTCGCTCACGAAGCGATCCTTCCTGGTCGCCGACTCTCGCGGGGCTTCCGCCGTAGAACCGGGGACAGGTGCTGGTTGTGTTGAGCAGTGTTGAATTTGGAACGCTGTGTTGATGGTGAAGCAGCCTCCGGTACAGGTGCCCGCACGAGGCCGGCTCTGCGCTTGACCTTGACGTTTGCATGGTCGGCACAGGCCGGTCGCGGAAGCATTCACACGGGATACCTAGACCGCACTCGCGCGAATCGCCGCCGACGACGGTCGTGGCCGCCAAGGGAGGGGAGTCGCGCTGTCGCTCACCAGTGGAGACGTAGGTGCTCGACAGGAGAGTAACACCTCGTGGTGGTCAACGGGACGCCGAGACTTGATGCGCCGTCCCAAGAGAAACCATACGCGGGCGATGCCCTCACCAATCACAGTCCCCCGTGGCGTGGGTTTGAACCCCTATCGTCTGAGTCGATCGTCAGGTCGATCGTTGGGTCGGAATTCACACCCCGCCCCGCGCCTTCGGTCGCGTTCAATGATACCGCACCCTGGTTGTCGACGGCGAGGCCGAAGGCCTGCCAACCGGGGCCGGCCGTCTTCATCCCGTCCGCGATCACCGCCTCGACCTGGTCTTCGGTCGTCAAAACCAGAACGGTCGGGCCGGCCCCGGAGACCACCGCGGCGTGTCCGGCGTCCCTCAACGCGGTGATGAGCGCCGCCGATCCGGGCATGGCCGGCGCGCGGTAGTCCTGGTGCAGGCCGTCCAGCGTGGCGGCCGGCAGCAGGTCGGCACGGCCCTGGATGAGCGCGGCGGACAGCAGCGCGGCCCGGCCGGCGTTGCGAGCGGCCTGCGCGTGCGGCACCAGCTTGGGCAGCAGACCCCGCGCGACCTCGGTGGACAGCCCCTGGTCGGGCACGAAGGCCACGGCCCGGACCCTCCGGTCCGGCACGATCGCCAGCACCCGCGCGGTGGCGGCGGCCGCGTCGGAGATTTCACCCGCTTGGTCCAACCACGCGATGGTGAAGCCGCCGCGCAGACAGGCCGCCACGTTGTCCGGATGGCCCTCCATCTCGGTGGCCAGCTGGAGCAGGGCGTCCTCGGACAGCGTCGCCCCGACCGTCAGCGCGTTCGCGGCGACGATGCCGGCGCAGATCGCCGCCGCCGAGGAGCCCAGCCCCCGGGCGTGCGGGATCCGGTTGGCGCAGACCAGCTCCAGCCCCGGCGGCCGGGCCCCGAGCCGGTCGAACGCGGCACGCATGGCGCGCACCACGAGATGGCTCTCGTCGCGCGCGACCGTGTCCGCGCCCTCCCCCGCCACGTCCACTTCCAGTCCGGAGTCCGTTATCCGGACCATCACCTCGTCGTACAACCCGAGCGCCAGGCCCAGGGCGTCGAAGCCGGGTCCGAGGTTCGCGCTCGTGGCCGGGACGCGGACGCGGACCGGGGCGGCTCGGAAGACAGGGCTCGGCATGGTGCTCCGTTTCGTGCGAGGGGGTGAGAGCCCTCAGATGTATCAGAAGGCTCCTCAGCCGAGGCTCAGGGCCTCGGCCACGGCGGCCACGTCGGCCGGCACGGCGTCCGGCAGCGGCGGCGCGGCCTTGACCGCCCATTCAGGGTCCTTCAGACCGTGGCCGGTGACCGTGACCACGATCCGCTTGCCGGACTCCAGCCGGCCGGCCCGCGCCAGCTTGAGGATCCCGGCGACGCCGGCGGCGGAGGCCGGCTCGACGAAGACGCCCTCCTCGGCCGACAGCACCCGGTGCGCGGCCAGGATCTCCTCGTCGGTCACCGCCTCGATGACGCCGGAGGAGTCCTCGCGCGCGGCGACCGCCAGGTCCCAGGACGCCGGGTTGCCGATCCGGATGGCGGTGGCGATGGTGTCCGGGTGCTCCACCGGCGCGCCGTGCACGAGCGGGGCCGCGCCGGCGGCCTGGAAGCCGAACATCTTAGGAGTGTGCGAGGACTGACCTTCCTTCGCGTACTCCTGATAACCGAGCCAGTACGCGGAGATGTTCCCGGCGTTGCCCACCGGCAGCGCGTGGATGTCCGGCGCGTCGCCGAGCACGTCGACGACCTCGAACGCCGCGGTCTTCTGGCCCTGCAGCCGGACCGGGTTCACCGAGTTCACCAGCGCGACCGGGTACTTGGCGGCCAGTTCGCGGGCCAGCCGGAGACAGTCGTCGAAGTTGCCCTCGACCGGCAGCTGGGTCGCGCCGTGCGCGAGCGCCTGGGCCAGCTTGCCCAGCGCGATCTTGCCGGCCGGCACCAGCACCACCGGCTTGAGCCCGCCGCGCACCGCGTAGGCGGCCGCCGAGGAGCTGGTGTTGCCGGTGGAGGCGCACACCACGGCCTCGGCCCCGGCCTGCTTGGCCAGCGAGATCGCGGTGGTCATGCCGCGGTCCTTGAACGAGCCGGTCGGGTTCATGCCCTCGACCTTGACGAACACCTCGCACCCGGTGAGCGCGGACAGGCGCGGCGCGGGCAGCAGCGGCGTGCCGCCCTCACCCAGCGTGACCACGGGCGTGCCGGCGTCGACCGGCAGCCACGGTCGGTACTCCTCGATGACGCCTCGCCAAGCCATGTCCGCTGGTCTCCCTCGGGTGTTATTCGGATTCCACGCGCATGACGCTGGACACGTCACGCACATTGTCGAGCGCCCGCAGCCGGGCCACGGTCGCGGTCAGCGCCGCGTCCGGGGCCAGGTGGGTCACGATCACCAGTTGGGCGTCGAGCCCGCGGCCGGACTGCCGCACCGTGGCGATCGACACGTCCTGTTCGGCGAAGATGTTGGCCACCGCGGCCAGCACGCCCGGCTTGTCGTCCACGTCCAGGCTGATGTGGTACCGGGTCCGCGCCTCGCCGACCGGCCGGACCGTCAGCCCGGCGTACGCCGACTCGCCGGGCCCGCGCCGCCCGGTCACCTTGTTCCGGGCGATCGCGACCAGGTCGCCGAGCACCGCCGAGGCGGTCGGCGAACCGCCGGCCCCGGGGCCGTAGAACATCAGCTGACCGGCCGACTCGGACTCGATGAACACCGCGTTGTACGCCTCGCGCACCCCGGCCAGCGGGTGGCTGCGCGGGATCATCGCCGGGTGCACCCGCGCCGAGACCTTGCCGGCGGCCGGGTCCACCTCGCAGATGGCCAGCAGCTTCACCACCGAGTTCATCGCCCGGGCCGAGGCGATGTCGGCGGCGGTGACCTCGGTGATGCCCTCGCGGTGCACGTCGGAGGCGGTGACCCGGGTGTGGAAGGCCAGCCCGGCCAGGATCGCGGCCTTGGCGGCGGCGTCGAAGCCCTCGACGTCGGCGGTCGGGTCGGCCTCGGCGTAGCCCAGCGCGGTGGCCTCCTCCAGCGCCTCGGAGAAGCCGGCGCCGGTGGTGTCCATCCGGTCCAGGATGAAGTTGGTGGTGCCGTTGACGATGCCCAGGACCCGGCTCACCCGGTCCCCGACCAGCGACTCGCGCAGCGGGCGCAGCAGCGGGATGGCCCCGGCGACGGCGGCCTCGTAATAGAGGTCGGCGCCGTGTTTCTCGGCGGCCTGGTACAGCGTCGCGCCGTCCTCGGCCAGCAGCGCCTTGTTCGCCGAGACGACGGACTTGCCGGACTCCAGAGCGGCCAGGATCAGCGCCCGGGACGGCTCGATCCCGCCGATGACCTCGATCACCAGGTCGACGTCGTCCCGCTTCACCAGCGCCTCGGCGTCCGTGGTGAACAGGCCCGCGTCCACCCCGGGCACCTCGCGCTGCCGGTTCGGGCGGCGCACGGCGATCCCGGCGAGCTCCAGCGGGACGCCGACGCGCGCGGCCAGGTCGGCGGCGTTGGCCGTCATGATGCGCGCGACTTCCGAGCCGACTACTCCACAGCCCAGCAGCGCCACTTTCAGCGGCTCAGTACGCATCGTCAAAACTCCATCGCGTCGGTCGGTGCCGTACACGCCGGCGGGTACGGCACTGTCAGTCTTGTCAGTCTCGCCGAATCCCACTCCTCGACAACCCGTCGTCCGGGATGTGGGACCGCGGCATCTCGTCAGCCCAGGTCGAGGCCCAGGAGGTCGTCCTCGGTCTCGCGCCGGACGATGGTGCGCGCCTCGCCGTCCTTGACGGCGATCACCGGCGGCTTGAGCAGGTGGTTGTAGTTGCTGGCCATGGAGCGGCAGTACGCGCCGGTCGCGGCGACCGCCAGCAGGTCGCCCGCGGCGGTGTCGCCGGGCAGCCAGGCGTCGCGGACCACGATGTCGCCGGACTCACAGTGCTTGCCGACCACGCGGGTCAGCGCCGCCTCGGCGCGGCTGGCCCGGTTGGCCAGCGAGACCGTGTACTCGGCGTCGTAGAGCGCGGTGCGGATGTTGTCCGACATCCCGCCGTCCACGGAGACGTAGGTGCGCAGTCCCGGCAGCTGCTTGACCGTGCCGACCTCGTAGAGCGTGATCCCGGGAGGACCGGCGATCGCGCGGCCGGGCTCGACGGACAGGCGCGGGTGCGCCAGCCCCGCCGCGTCGCACTCGCGCGCCACGATCTCCTTGAGCCGCCGCGCGGTCTCGGCGACCGGAGCCGGGTCGTCGGTCTCGGTGTAGGCGATGCCCAGGCCCCCGCCGAGGTCCAGCTCGGGCAGCTCGATGCCGTGCTCGCCCTTGATCGCGGCCAGCGCCTCGGTCAGCCGGTGCGCGGCCACCTCGAACCCGGCGGTGTCGAAGATCTGACTGCCGATGTGCGAGTGCAGACCGGTCAGCTCCAGGTGGTCGGCGTGCTTCAGGACGCGCGCGACGGCGTCCGCCGCCGCGCCGCCGGCCAGCGAGAAGCCGAACTTCTGGTCCTCGTGCGCGGTGGCGATGAACTCGTGGGTGTGCGCCTCGACGCCGGGGGTGACGCGCACCATGACGCGCTGCCGGACGCCCCGGTCGGCGGCGATCGCGGCCAGGCGCTCTATCTCCTCGTGGGAGTCGACGATGATCCGGCCGACCCCGGCGTCCACCGCGCGCTCGAGCTCGGCGACGGACTTGTTGTTGCCGTGGAAGCCGAGGCGGTGCGCCGGGAAGCCGGCGCGCAGCGCGACCGCGAGTTCGCCGCCGGAGCAGACGTCCAGATGCAGGCCCTCTTCGGCGGCCCACTTGGCGATCGCGACGGACAGGAAGGACTTGCCCGCGTAGAAGACGTCGGCGTCCGCGCCGAACGCCTCGACCCACTCGCGGGCCCGGCGGCGCCAGTCGTCCTCGTCGATCAGGTACGCCGGGGTGCCGAACTCGCGGGCCAGCTCGCGGATGTCGGCCCCGGCGAAGGTGAGCGCGCCCGACTCCTCGTCGCGCGCCACCCCGCCGGGCCAGATTTTGCGGTCGAGCCGGTTGATGTCCGCCGGAGCGGCGCCGTGGCCGCCTTCCGGCAGGACGTCTGCGTAGCGGGGCCCGGCGGGGTGCGCGCTTCTGCTCATGGACCGAAAGTGTTCCCTACTTCAGGTCCGATTTGTCACATGCGCTCAGGGGCCGAGACGCCGAGGAGGTCCAGACCGTTGCGGAGCACGGTCTGGGTGGCCTCGACCAGCCACAGGCGCGCGCGGTTCAGGTCGGTCGGGGCCTCGCCGCCGAGCGGGAGGATGCGGCAGTCCTTCTTCTCGGACTGCCAAGCGTGGTACTTGCCGGCCAGGTCCTCCAGGTAGTGCGCGACCTTGTGCACCGCGCGCGAACCGGCGGCCTGGGCCACGACCCGGGGGAACTCGGCGAGCGCCGCGAGCAGTTCCTCTTCGCGCGGATGCGCCAGCAGCGCCGGCTTGAACTCCTCGGCGGCGCCCTTGTCGAAGCCGAGCTCGGCGGCGTTGCGCTTCACCGAGGCCATGCGCGCGTGCGCGTACTGGATGTACCAGACCGGGTTCTCCGGCGCGTTCGTCGTCAGCAGGTCCACGTCCAGCACCAGCTCGTGGTCCACGCTGGAGCGCGCGAGGGCGTACCGCGCCGCGTCCACGCCGATCATCTCGATCACGTCGTCCAGCGAGACGATGTTCCCGGTCCGCTTGGAGAGCTTGACCTCCTCGCCGTCCTTCACCATCTTCACGAACTGGCCGATCAGGACCTCGATGTCCTTCTCCGGGTCGTCGCCGGAGCACGCGGCCATCGCCTTGAGCCGGCCGACGTACCCGTGGTGGTCGGCGCCGAGCATGTAGATGCACGGCGAGTAGCCGCGATCCCGCTTGTTCAAGTAGTAAGCGCAGTCCGCGGAGAAATACGTACGCTCGCCGTTGGAGCGGACGATGACCCGGTCCTTGTCGTCGCCGAAGTCGGTGGTCCGCAGCCAGACCGCGCCGTCCTGCTCGAAGACGTGCCCCTGCTCGGCCAGCCGGTCCGCGACGCCCTCGACGTCGCCGGATTCGTGCAGCGTCTTCTCCGAGAACCAGACGTCGAAGTGCGTGCGGAACTTCTCCAGCGATTCCTGCTGGAGCCGCAGCTGCAGCTTGTACCCGGCGGTGCGGAAGGCCTCGACCTGCGCGTCCTCCGGCAGCTGGGCCAGGACCGGGTGCTCCTCCAGGATGGCCTGAGCCAGATCCTTGATGTACGCGCCCTCGTACAGGCCCTGCCCGGACGGCACCTCCTTGCCGCTCGCCCGCAGCGCCAGCGACATGCCGAAGTTGTTCATCTGGTTTCCGGCGTCGTTGATGTAGAACTCGCGCGTGACGTCGGCGCCGGCCGCCTCCAGCAGCCGGCCGAGCGCGTCGCCGACCGCGGCCCACCGGGTGTGGCCCAGGTGCAGCGGCCCGGTCGGGTTGGCGGAGACGAACTCGAGGTTGATGATCTGGGCGGCGAAGGTCTCGCTGCGGCCGTAGGCCGCGCCCTGCTCGACGATGGACTTGGCGAGCTCGCCCGCGGCGCCGGCGGCCAGCTTCAGGTTGAGGAACCCGGGACCGGCGATGTCGACGCCGGCGATGCCCTCGACCTTGCGCAGGCGCTCAGCGAGCAGCTCGGCCAGCGCGCGCGGCGGCATACCGGCGGCCTTGGTCAGCTGGAGGGCGACGTTGGTGGCGTAGTCGCCGTGGTCGCGGTTCTTCGGTCGCTCGACGGTGACGGTTGCGGGAACCGCGGTCAGGGTCAGGGCGCCGTCGGCGACGGCTGCCTTGACGGTGTCGAGGACGGCCTGGGAAAGCTGCTCGGGAGTCACCCGGCCTAGATTACGGGACGCGCGGGCCGCGTCCCGCGCGGATTTCGTCAGCGGTCGCCCGGCTCGGCCAGTGCCCGCACCGCGTCGACCAGGTCCACCGGTTCGAAGGGCTTGGTGATGTACGCGTCCGCGCCGGCCGACTCGCCGAGGCGGCGGTCCTCCGGCAGGGCCGCGGCCGTCACCACGACCACGCGCGGCCGGCCCAGCGCGGGGTCGCGTTTGAGGCGCCGCAGGACGTCCAGGCCGTCGGGCCCGGTCTCGGGCAGCAGCAGGTCGAGGGTCACCACATCGGGGCCCGGCACCAGTTCCAGGCACCGGGCTCCCGAGTCGGCCTCCTGGACCTCGAAGCCCTCCAGCTCCAGGTTGATGCGGATCAGCGTTCTGACAGTGGCGCTGTCGTCGACCACGAGAACGCGTCCGGAACCTGGAGAAGTCACAGGGCCACCGTAGCGGCCCCGGACCAAGCCTCAACCCGCTGTGTTGCCCGGTACCGGACTCGACGGGAGCGCGGGCGTCGGCTGCGCTCCGGTGGCGCCACCGGAGGCCGACGTAGAAGGGCTCGTGCCCGGCGTGGCGGGGTGCGTGCCCGGTGTGGCGGGGCTCGTACCCGGCGCGGCCGAGGACGGTGGCAAGACCGGGGAAGAGGCCCGGTGCACCCCCTGCGGCACGGTCACCAGCGGCGGCGGAACCGTCACGAAGTGCTCGCCGCCGTTGGCATCGCTCCACTGCGACTGCAGCAGCTGGACCGGGAAGAGGTTCAGGACCGCCGAGCCGTTCCCGTCCAGCCACTCGTCGCTGTCGACGAACGGCCCGCCGAACGTCGAGGTGGTCACCGGCTGCCCGTCCTGGTCGTAGACGAACACGTCGCCGAGCTGCTTGCCGCTCTGGTCGTAGACGTACAGGTTCGAGACCGGCTTGCCGTTGTCGAGCAGCCCGGACTGCGACTGCTGCACGTAGGAGACCCCCGACGCCCTCGCGCCGTCGTCGCCCTGATTCCCGATCGACGTCAGCGCCATGCCGATGGTGAACAGGACGAGGATGCCCTCCCCGGCGCCCATCGCCCGGCGGCGCCAGCCGTCCGGCACGGTCTGGCGCGCGGCGTAGACCGACGCCGGGATGGCGATCAGCAGCGCGAGCAAACCGATGAACGTGCTGTCGCCGACCTGCGGGACGATCGAGATGTGGTGCCAGTCGTCATCGGGCGTGGTCATCACCTCCAAAAGCCGCACGGCCGCCCAGCCGCGCAGCACCCACCACGCGGGACGCAGCGAGGGCAGGAAGTCCAGCACCTCGCGCCCCGCCCGGTAGCCGCGCGCCCGGCGCTCCGCATCCGCCATCGCCTGCCGCGCCCTGGACCGCAGCGTCCGCCGCGGCCGTGCCCCCGCGCCCGGAGCACCCGAGCCGCTCCCCTCCCCCGGCTCCGGCAGCCCCGCCGCCTGTCGCAGCTCCCTGGCATACTCCGCCGGCGCGCCGAGCCGCTCGCGCAGCGTGCCGGCGTCCTCGGCCGCGACCTCGCTCAGGTGGTCTTCCAAGTCCTCCAACAGCTCGGCGACCTCCGCCTCGGACAGGTCGGCGAACTGCGCGCGCACCTCCGCGGCGTACGCAGCCACCTCGTCGTCCGGCCGGCCGAGGCTCTCGGCCGAACCCCGGCCGTCGGGGCCCTCGCCGCGCGCGCCCTCGAATCCCTGGGAACTCATGCCCGATCACCCCTGTCCGCTCCGAGCAGCCGGTCCATGGACCCGGCGAACACCCGCCACGTCGCCGTGGACTCCTTCAACTGAGCCCGCCCACTGGCGTTGACCCCGTAGTACTTCCGGTGCGGCCCCGACTCCGAGGGCACCACGTAACTCGTCAGATAGCCGTTGGCGTACAAGCGGCGCAGCGTGCCGTAGACCGACGCGTCGCCGATGTCCTCGAACCCCGCGACCCGCAGCCGCCGGACGATGTCGTAGCCGTAGCCGTCTTCATCGACCAGGACCGCGAGGACCGCTGAGTCCAGGACCCCTTTGAGCAGTTGTGTGGAATCCATCGCCCCTCCTGTGCGGACCACGGTACTACACACTGCACAGTACTGTGTGAAGAAAAAGAGCCCGGACTTCGGGAAGTCCGGGCTCTGCGAAGGAACACCAGGTCAGCGCACTGAGTACCCGGACCGCGCCGCCGCCCCCTCGCCCTGCCGGATCAGCCAGTCGACGTGCTCCCGCCCCCGGAAGCCGCCGATCTTCGCGCAGATCGCGAGAGTGATGCGCAGCTGCTCGATCGGCGGGACGGCGGCCGGCGGCATCTTCTCGGTGTTGCCGAGCGCCCGGGAGAGCGTCATCGCGACGTCGATCGGCTCGATCGGACGGGTCGCGGCCAGCGCGGTGCCGAGTTCGCGGGAGAACGCGAGGATGCCGCGGTCGTCCGGGCCCGAGAAAGCGTTCGTGACCAGCGCGTCGAGCAGGTAGTCCAGCACGGCGCGGGGCCCCGGGCCGCCGGGCCACGCCGAGACCAGCCGGTCCACATCCGGCTCGCCCGACTCGGGCGCCAGCGCTTCCCGCAGGCGATGCCCGAACTCCGTGCCCGACGAAGGGCCCGGCGTCGCGCTCATGTTCCGGGAGTCCCACTCGGCCAGCAGGTCCGTGCGTACTTCGCGGAGCCCTGACACCTCGGGCAGGGGGAAACGGCCATAGACATGGTGCGGGCTGAACACCTCAAGTCCGTTCGCGCGCGCCCACGACAGCGATCCGCCGCAGAGCTGGCCCTCGACATGGCCGTCTTCGACGCGCAACGCCAAGAACGTCTGGTCCCGCCACACGAACCGGCTCCAGACGTCGGACCAGTACTCAAGCTTCTGCGGCGCCACGCGCCGGCCCGCAGCGCCGCCCGCCCGGCCCGCGCTGTCGCCGGCGCCGTCACCGGTCATCGGATACAGCCACACCATCAGCTCGGACTCGACGTCCAAGAACGCGCGATGCGCTTTCCCTTCGAACCCTGCGAAACGCCCGTTGGGCAACCCCTCGCCCCGCCATCCCGCAGCAGCGGCCTCCGCCCCAGAAGCTCCGTCGCGCACCCACACACCGCCGGAATACGTCCCCAGCGCGGCCGTCTGCCCGTCGGCCGCCAACCGCCAGATCATCGCGCTCGCCCCGAAAGGCGTCGGCCGATACGGCGTCCACTCGGGCAATCCGCCGACCGTATGGCCGAAGGAGACATAGTCGGCCGGCCGATCCGACACCCACCGCACCAGGAAACACTCGCGCGCATCGGGCCCGATCGGCGGCGAATCCTGCGCCGGAACCGCGTTGAACCCGAAGGTTTCCCGCAGCGCCTCCAGGGTCCCGCGTCCGCCCAGGTGCTCGTCCAGCACCGCGGTCCCGCCGAAGGTGCGCGGATCGAAGCGTCCCCCGAACGCGGTCGTGTCATTGGCCAGATAGTTCTCGGCCACTTCCTCCCCGACCAGCGCCGCGAACCGCGCCACCACACCCGCCATCGTCGCCACCCTCCCCGTCGCCGAACGGCCCCCGACGCTAGATGAGCGAACGCCCCCGGTCAACGTGGACCGGGGGCGTTCGCTCCTTGACTCGCCGGGAACCCTAGAGCCGCGCGAGCGCCTCACGCAGCGGCTTGAGCCCGATCGACCCGAGGTCGAGCGCCTGCCGGTGGAAGGTCTTCAGATCGAAGTCAGCACCCTTACGCGCCTTCGCGTCGTCCCGGGCCCGCAGCCAGATCCGCTCGCCGATCTTGTACGCCGGCGCCTGCCCCGGCCACCCGAGGTACCGGTCGAGCTCGAACGCGAGCTGCGCCTCGGTGGTGTTGACGTTCGCCGTCATGTACTCCCAGCCCAGCTCCGGCGTCCAGCGCTCGCCGGTGTGGTCCGCCCCGTTGCCGAACTCCACCCCGGCCGGGATCTCGAACTCCATGTGCATCCCGAGGTCCACGACCACGCGCACGGCGCGCATCATCTGCCCGTCCAGCATGCCCAGCTTGTCGCCGGGGTCGGAGAGGTAGCCCAGGTCGTCCATCAGCCGCTCGGCGTACAGCGCCCAGCCCTCGCCGTGCCCGGACACCCAGCACATCGAGCGCTGCCAGCGGTTCAGCACGTCCTTGCGGTAGGCGGTCTGCGCGCACTGCAGGTGATGGCCGGGGACGCCCTCGTGGTACACCGTCGTGGTCTCGCGCCACGTCGCGAACTCGGTCTGTCCCTCGGGCACCGACCACCACATCCGCCCGGGCCGCGTGAAGTCCTCCGACGGCGGCGAGTAGTACATGACGCCGTCGTGGGTCGGGGCGATCATGCACTCCAGCCGGCGCACCGGCTCGGGGATGTCGAAGTGGACGTCGGCCAGTTCCGCGACGGCGGCGTCGGACTTGTCCTGCATCCAGGCCCGGAAGTTGTCGGCGCCGACGATCTGCCGCGAGGTGTCGGCGTCCAGCGCGGCCAGCGCGTCCGCCAGCGAGCCGCCGGGCACGATGCGCCCGGCGGTCTCCTTCATCTCCGCGCGCAGCCGGGCCACCTCCTCCAGGCCCCAGGCGTAGGTCTCCTCCAGGTCGATGACGTCGCCGAGGAACTCCCGCGACGCGCGCTGGTAACGCTCGCGCCCGACCGCGTCCTTGGCCGGCGCGGCGGGCAGCAGCTTCTCGATGAGGAAGCGGCCGAACTCGGCGGTGGCCTCGGTGGCCGCCGCGGCCCCGCGCTCCAGGTCCTCGCGGAGCACGCCGGAGGCACCCGTGCGCGCGACCAGCCCGGTCCAGAAGTTCTCGCCGCTGAACTCGCCGTTCCAGTCCTTCGCCTGCTTCGCGCAGGCCAGCACCTGGCGCCGCGCGGAGGTCCGGCCGGCCGCCGAGGAGTCGGCCAGCGTCGCCTTCAGCTGCTCCAGCGCCGCCGGCACGGCCGCCAGGCGCTTGGCGATGTTCGCGTGGTTCTCCTCGCCGTCGGTGCTCATCTGGTCGAACACCGAGCGCACCGCCTGGAAGGGGCTGGCGAGCACGTTCAGCGAGGAGGTGTCGTCGCCGGCTTCGTAGGTCTCGACGGCCAGGGCCAGGCGCTCTTCCATCGCCTCCTTGGCCACGCGCTCGTTCTCGTCCGCGGGCTCCAGCGCCCGGATCGCCGCGAGGGTCGACGCCGTCAGCGTGTTGCGCTCGGCGAACCCGTCCAGGGAGTAATCGGTCAGCTCGTGGTCGTGCCCGGCGACACCGAGGTCGGTCGCGAACTGCGGGTCCAGTTCGACGTAGCGGGCGACGTAGTCTTCGGCGATCTCATTGATGGACGTCACAGCCCCGACCTTATGACAGGTCACACTCCGGCGCGCGAGCCCTTTACGCGGCCGCGCCGCGCCGCCAGCAGCGCCACCGGCGTTGCGAGCGCCAGCACTCCGGCGGCGCTCACACCGAGCGCGAGCCGGGAGGCGTCCCGGTCGTGGCCCGGCAAGGCGGCGTCCGCCGGCGACACGACGTCGCCGGGGCCGTTCGAGGGGTCGGGGCGCAGCTCGTCCGGCAGGTCCTCCGACACCGCCCGGTAGGGGTCGACCAGGCCGTAGCCGGTCACGGGGTCCGGGGAGCCCGGCGTGCCGGGAGCGCCGGGCACGCTGGAGGGGTTCGCCACCGGCTGGTCGGCGGTGGTCTCCAGCCGCTTCACCACCTGCCAGTTGTGCAGGGCCGGCCGGAAGGACAAGATCAGCGCCGCGACGCCGGAGACGTACGGCGCGGCCAGGTCAGTGCCCTGCATCGTGGTGAGCCCGTCCGAGTAGCCGGCCGCCGGAACGGCCATCCGTCCGCCGGGCGCCGACACCAGGACGCCGGTCCCGTGCTCGCCGGCCAGCGGGGTGCCGTTGGCGTTGAGGGCGCCGACGGCCAGCACTCCGGGGAGCGCCGCGGGGTAGCTCTTGGAGCCCGGACCGGCCGCCGCGACGATCACCACGTCGCTGGCCAGCGCGTTCTGGACCGCCGCGCGCAGCTGGGGCGAGTCCTCGGTGACGCCGATCGAGACGTTGACGACCCGGGCCCCGGCCGAGACCGCCGTTCGGATCGCGTCGGCGAGCTTCACGGAGCTGCCGGCCACGTTCGGCTCGTAGGTCTGCCGGATCGGCAGGATCTGTGCCTCCGGCGCGACCCCGGTGAAGCCGAACAGGCCGCTCTGCTTGCCGGCGATGATCGCCGCGACGGCGGTCCCGTGGCCGCTGCAGTCGTAGTCGGCCGTCTCTCCCGGGTCGACGACGCTCGGACCGGGCAGCACCGCGTCCGGCGAGAACGCCGGGTTGGCGGGGTCGACACCGGTGTCGATGACGGCGACCGTGACGTCCTTGCCCCGGCTCAGGTACCAGACCCCGGCCTGGCTCAGGCCCAGCTTCTGCTGCGGCCAGAGCAGGTCCGGGTCGGCCTGGCCGGCCGGGAGGGTCGGAGCCGGGGGCGAGACGGCGCAGCGGACGGCGCCCGGGGCCGGCGCGCCGCCGAGGTTCTGGTGCACAAGGATCTGGTGCGCAAAGTTCTGGCGCACCGGGGGCTGGGCGGCACGCGCCGCACTGGTTCCCGCGAGCAGACAACCGGCGGCGAGAATCGCGACGGTCAGTTTCCGCAGGGTACGTCGAACCATCAGTCCACCACCGATTGGGAAGCGCACGCCGGATCTCGCGACGGCGGCGGAAAGCCGCGTCCGACGGGGCCACCAGGTCGTGATTGCCGCTGATGATATAGACCCGAAAGGCCGTTCGACTAGACCTGATTCGCGGTCCGAACCAAGGGTTTTTCCCAAGGTCCGCCTATGTTTTAGACCTCGAGCAGCACAGTGAAAGGACCGTCGTTCACGAGCGCCACTTTCATATCCGCGCCGAATTTTCCGGTCTCCACTTTCGCCCCCAAGGAGCGCAATTCCGCGACCACGGCCTCGACCAGCGGCTCCGCGACCGGCCCGGGCGCGGCGGCGCTCCACGTGGGCCTTCGGCCCTTGCGCGCGTCGCCGTAGAGCGTGAACTGGCTGATTACGAGCAGTGGCCCACCGAAGTCGGAGCAGGACCGCTCGGTCCCGGGCTGACCGTCCTCCCCCTCGAACAGGCGCAGAGTCCAGAGCTTGCGGGCCAGCTGAGCGGCTTTGGCCGGGGTGTCGTCGTGGGTGACGCCGACCAGAACGGCCAGGCCCGGGCCCTCGATCGCGCCGACCACCTCGCCGGCCACCGTCACCGACGCTTCGCTCACCCGCTGCACCACCGCTCGCATGCGCCTATTCTCCCCCGCCGCTCAGCCGATGAGACGATGGCGCCATGGCAGAGCTGAGCACCACCCACGTCACCTTCCCCGCCGGCGCGACGTCCGGGAGCGCGACCGTCCTGGCCGTCCGGCAGCTGGCGGACGGAGCGGCGGGCGTGATCGTCGACACCACCCCCTTCCACCCGCTGGACCACAGCTGGCCGGACCAGCCGGGCGACACCGGCGTCCTGCTCGCCGCCGGGGCGGAGCACGCGGTGACGGACTGCGTCACCGGGGGCGTGGGCCCGGACGGGGAGTTCGCCGTGGGCGCCGACATCCCGGTGCGGCGCGGCGACGAGACGTGGCAGTGGCTGGCGGTGCATGTGCTCGACGGTTCCCCGGCACCCGCGCTCGACGCGGGCACCGCTGTCGAACTCCGTGTCGACGAAGCGCGCCGCGCGGCCTTGTCCGCCTCGCACACCGGCTGCCACCTGATGGCCCTGGCCCTCAACGAAGCCCTCGCCGACCGCTGGCGCAAGGAAGTCCGCACCGACGGCCTGGACCACCCCGACTTCGACAGCGTCGCGATGGACACCTCCCGCATCGGCCTGGACGCCAGCACCGACCGCTACCGCCTCGGCAAGTCGCTGCGCAAGAAGGGCTTCGACCCCGAAGGCCTGCGCGAGGCGCTGCCGGAGGTGACGGAGAAGGTCAACGCCCGCCTGGCCGAATGGCTGGCCCAGGACGCCTCGATCCGCATCGACACACCCGGACCGGAGCTGACCGCGCGACGGCAGTGGGTCTGCGAGCTGCCGGAGCAGACGGTCGCGATCGCGTGCGGCGGCACGCACCTGCACCGGCTCGGGGAGCTGGCTTCGCTGACCGCGGAGCTCACGCTGTCGGAGGACGGGAGCGAGCTGGTGGTCGTGACGACGCCGAAGCGGGCCTGACCCGCCTGGACCGCGCTGTCACGCAAGGCCCGTCGCACGCGAATCCGCGGCGACGGGCCCGGCCTCTAGCAGGCCGCCGGCTCCAGGCCGGCGGCCTCGGGTTCGATCGCGACCCCTGCGCTCACCGGAACCGGCACCGTCACAGCCGCGGCCTCGGCGCTCGTCTCAACCTTCTCCACCACCGCACCGCGCTCCGCGAAGCGCTGGTACCCCAGCATCGCGGCGGCCAGCACCACGCCGATCGCGCCGGTCGTGGCGAACGCCCACGGCGGCGACGAAGCGTCCACGACCGTGCCGGCCAGCGGCGCGCCTATCGCACCGCCGAGCGTCATCGCAGAGCCCTGCAACCCCATCGCCTGTCCGCGGGCCGACGCCGGCACCGCCGCGGCCACCGACTCGGCCGTCGAGGACAGCGTCGGCGCGCACATGAACCCGGCGGGCAGCAGGATCAGCGCCAGCCACCACCAGCCGTACTGCCCGACGAAGCCGACCGGTATCGTCCCGGCACCCAGCAGCAGCATCAGCACCGGCAGCCGCCACGGCCGCCGCGTCGAGCCGTGCCAGAAGCCGCCGATCAGCGACAGCAGGCACCACGCGAAGATGCACACCCCGGCCATGCTCACCGCGTTCTGCTGCCGCAGCAGCGCGGTGATGGAGATGTCGGTGCCGGCCAGCACCAGGTTCGCCGCCGTACCGGTGGCCAGCACCAGCACGAAGGCCGGCCGCAGCCAGGTGCTCAGCGGCACCTTCTCCGGCGGCGCGCCGTCCGCGGCGCCGCCGGCGCCGTGTCCTATCGGCGGGTTCAGCACCCACAGCGTCACGACCGAGCCGACGGTCAGCACCCCGATCGCGGCCATCGTCGCGGTCGCGGTGTGCATCGAGGTGATCGCCGCGATCGCCAGCGCCGGGCCGACCATGAAGACCAGCTCGACGATCATCGAGTCCAGCGCGAAGGCCTGCCGGCGCAGGGCGTCCGGCACCCGCGCGGCCACCGCCTGCCGGATGACCGAGAACACCGGCACCCCGAGCACTCCACCGAGCACGAACGTCGTCACCAGCAGCACCGGATACGGCAGGAACGGCGCGCTCACCCAGTACGCCGCCTCCGACGCCCCGGTCAGCAGCAGCACCGGCTTGAGCCCGCGCCGGTCCACCATCCGCCCGAGCATCGGCGACCCGACGCCCATGCCGATCGTCATCACCATGCTCGCCAGACCGGCCGCGGCGTAACTGCCGTGCTGGTCCAGCACGACATGCAGAGTCAGCGCCATGCCCTTGGCGGTCAGCGGCAACCGCGCCACGAAGGCCACGACGAACAGAGCCCGCGTCCCGGGCAGCGCCAGAATCGGCTTGTAAGGGGTGATGAGCTTGAGCACTTGTTTCCTTCCCACGCCGATCATGGCAGACGCCGCCGACAAAGACGAGCGGGTATAGGAGGGGGTGCGAGCGCGGCTCGGCGAACCGGCGCGGGACCCTGGCGAAGCGGCGGCGAACAGCGCCGACCCTCCGGCCGAAGCCCGGCCTAAGAGAGGTGAGTGAGTGGTATGCGATGCGGTAAGAAGTGAGCATGACCGACGACCGCTCCCTGCCCCGCGCCGTCGCGTCGCTCCGCGGCCTGGCCGTGGGCGACGCAGTGGGCGCCTGCTATTTCATCCCGCTGAACCAGCCGCTGCTCACCGACCGCCACCTGCCCCCGGACCCCTGGTACTGGACCGACGACACCGAGATGGCCTGCTCGGTCCTGACGGTCCTGCGCGACCACGGCCGCGTCGACCAGGAAGCCCTCGCGCAGTCCTTCGCCGCGCACCACGACTTCGACCGCGGCTACGGAGCCGGCGTGAACCGCATGCTCCGCCTCATCCGCCAGGAGGGCGCCGACTGGCGCGAACAGGCCGAGGGCATGTTCGACGGCAAGGGGTCCTGGGGCAACGGCGCCGCGATGCGCGTCGCGCCGCTGGGCGCCTGGTACGGATCGGCGGACCTGGACCGGGTGGTCGCCGAGGCGACGGCGTCGGCGGAGGTGACGCACCTGCACTCCGAGGGCGTCGCGGGCGCCGTGGCGGTGGCCGTCGCCGCCGCGCTGGCCGCCGACACCGCGATGACCGGCCACGAGTTCCTCGACGAGATCGCCGAGCGCACGCCGCCGGGCCTGGTCCGCGACGGCATCGGCACCGCGATGACGCTGCTGCCGCTGACCGACCCGCGCAGCGCGGCGGCCTCACTGGGCAACGGCCGCTACATCTCGGCTCCGGACACGGTGCCGTTCTGTCTCTGGATCGCCGCCAAGCATCTGGACGACTTCGAGAACGCTTTCTGGGACACGGCTTTCGTCGGCGGGGACATCGACACGACGTGCGCGATCGTCGGCGGGATCGTGGCGTCCCGGGTCGGCGTGGCGGGGATACCCGAGGATTGGCTGAAGCGGTGCGAGGCACTGCCGGAGTGGGTGGGGGTCGGTGTCGGATGAGCACGTCATCGGAGGCACGCAAGGCCGGCGCGCCGGGCTCGGCCGTCGAGCACGTCAACGCCCTGACGAAACGCTGGCTGGCCGCCGCGGGCAGCGACGCGCGGGTGCTGTCCGCGCTCGGGGTCTGGCCGCTGCTGGCGTTCCTCGCCGACGGCGGCGACGAGGAGACCCGCGCGGACCTGTCGGCGGCGCTCGGGGTCCGGGCCGAGGCGGCGGCGCGCGCGGCGCGGGAGATCCTGGCGATCGTCGAGGACACTCCCGCGATCAGGACCGCGATCGGCCTGTGGACGCGCAACGACGTCCGGCTGCGCGAGGACTGGCTCGGCCGGCTGCCGGCGGGCGTCCACGGCGAGCTGACCGGCGTCCCGGGCGACGACCAGAAGCGGCTGAACGCCTGGGCCTCGGAGCACACCGACGGGCTGATCCCGCAGATGCCGGTCGAGGTGGACGCCTACACGATGCTCGTGCTGGCGAGCGCGCTGCTGGTGACCCTCACGTGGCGGGAGAGGTTCACCGAGGGCGGGACGGCGTCGGCGGGGCCGTGGGCCGACGCCCAGGGCGCGATCCGGAGCCTGCACCGCGTCACGTCGGACCTCGACGCGGTGCGCGTCACCGACACCCCGATCGGGCGGGTCACGGCGCTGACCGTCGAGGGCGACGGGGATGTGGACGTGCACCTCGTCCTGGGGCCGGCGGACCGGTCGCCGGCGGACGTGCTGGCCACCGGGACCGACTTGCTCGGTTCCCCGCGTCATCCCCTGACGCGGGGCACCGAGCTGCCCGCGGGCGAGGCGGGACCGGGGATCCGGGTGGAGACGGTCGAGTCCTTCCACAACCGGGACAGCCTGGATGTCACGACGGTGCCGTTCCGGCTCGCGGCGCGCCACAACCTGCTGCAGCACGCGGCGCTGTTCGGGCTCCAGCGGGCGCAGAGCGGCGCGAACGGCCGCTTCCCCGGTATCAGCGCCCGCCCGCTGCTGGTGACGAAAGCGCTGCAGGACGCGGTCGCGGAGTTCAGCGCGACCGGGTTCCGAGCGGCGGCGGTGACGGCGATCGGCATGTTCGGCGCCGCCATGCCCGCGCAGCGGTATCAGGTGCGGCACGTGGCGGTCACGTTCGACCGGCCGTTCGCGTACTACGCCGTGCATCGTGACAGCGGCCTGATCCTGGTCGCGGGATGGGTCGCCGAGCCCTCGCGGACTCCGGATCAGGACGTCTCGTCGGGGAGCGCGTAGCGCCAGCGGCACACGCGCGGGCCGTTGTCGGTGCGGTAGACGACGACGGCCGGCTGCGGCTGGCGCGTGTCGGTGGCGGTGCAGGCGCTCTTCACCGCGTCGGCGGCGGCGCCGTCGACGGTGTGGAGCTCCACGCAGGTGGTCGGCTGGCCGGCGCCCGGTTGCGGCAGGGCCTTCGGCCACGGCTGCTCCGGGCCGCCCGCCGCTGTGGAGCACTTCACGGAGTAGCGCACCTTCGTGGTGGTGTACGGCGTGGTGGCATCGGAGGTGAGAGCCTGCAGCTTGGCGAAGGCGTCGGCCACCGGCGCGGGGTACTGGGCCGCGTTGCCGGTGTCGAGCGCGAGGGCGTGCACCATCTGATAGGTGCCGCCGGGCTGGTACACACCGATGTCGGTGGAGGCCGCGTCGGGGATGGCATGCTCGCCCTTCGGAAGGATCTCGGAGGCCGGCTGCCCCTTCAGATCCTGCTGCAGGGTGCTGATGAGCACGTCAAGCGCACCGGGAGTGAGGGTGAGGTGCTTCTGCCCGTTGAGGACGACAGTCCCGTCGGAGTACGCGACGACGGCCGGCACCGCCAACTCGTTCGGCGCGGCGAACCCGCCAGAGTGACCCATCTCGGCCACGCGGGTCAGCACCCCGGAAGGCGGCAGCAACGGAACCGACGGACTGACACTCGGCGACGCCGACGTACTCGCGCCACCCGACGTCGCCCCGGCGGCCCCACCGGACTTCGCCGAGCTCTGGCATCCTGTGACGCCGATGATCAGCGCGACAGCACACAAGTACTTGGTCTGCTTCATGGGGATTGGACGCGGCGCGCGACGTGGCGGTTCCCGGCGGGTCGATGTTCACCCCGCCCGCAGCACCGCCTCCAGCCGCCGAGCCGCACCGACCACAGCACTCCCGCCCTTCTTCTGGGCCAGCGCCTCGACCTCCGCGACCGGCGTCCGCACCCCCAACGTCCCCGCCAGTTCCGTGGCCAGCACCAGCAGGTCCGCCGTGCCCGACAGCGTCTTCGGCACCGCCGGCGGCAAGACCGCGGGCAGCATCAGCGCGATCGCCTCCCACGCCGCCGCCGCCGCGCCGCCGTTCGCCAGGTCCCGCAACGCCGGGACCGAGCGCCGCAGCCCAGCCGGGGCGGCCGCCGTCTCCGCCGCCAGCGCCGCGCCGAGGGCCGCCGGCTCCAGCAGGCCGCGCGCCGCCAGCACCAGGGCCGCGTCCACCCCCGAGGCGCGCAGCTGGATCTCGTCGCTCACCAGCCGGGCGGCGATCACGCGGTGCGTGCCGTCCTGCGGCCCGTCCTGCTCGGCCAGCACCACCGCCGACGCCGGCGAGGCCGGGGCCGTGCCCCAGTCCACGCCGCCGAGCATCGCCATCGCCGCCAGGTCGGGGCGCGAGGGCAGGATCGCGGGCCAGCACGCCATCCAGTCCGAGCCGTCCCAACAGCGCTCCGGCTCGCGCCACACCCCCGGCGCCAGGTCCAGCAGCGTCCCCGGCGCCACGGCGTGGCCGCGCGCCGCCCGCCGCGCCGTCTCGGCATGGGAGCTGTCCCGGTCCAGTTCGCGCACCTTCGGCTCCGGGATGTCCGCCTCCGGCAGCACGATCCGCTCCCCGGCCACCCACCCCGCAAAGCGCCGGCCCGCCTTGGACGTCAGCCCACGGACATCCACGTCCCCGCAGTCCGTCGGCAGCCGCAGCAACGCCTGGTGGAAGTCTGCCTCCAGCGGCTCCCATCCCAGCGCCTCGCACTCCCGCAGCCGCGCGGCCAGCGTCCGCGGCGCGATGAAGCCGCTCGGTGACGTCGGCACCGCCACCAGCGGTGGCAGCTCCGCCATCCCCAACGCCGCCTGCACCTCGGCAGCCCGCAGGATGAGGAAGTCGGCCGGCGTGGTCCGCCGCCGGTGGTACCACCCTCGGTTCGAGGTGCGCGCCCGCAGCCACAGCCGCTGCACCGACGCCCGCTGCGGACTCCGCCGGGCATCCTCGTTCAGTCCGGCAGCCGCACCGGCCAGCACCAGCAAGGCGTGGCGCGGCGTCAGCGCCGTCTGCACCGAGCCCCACGAGAACCCCACCTCCCACCGTTCGACGACCGGCCGCATCGCCTCCCGCAGCGCCGCCGAATCGGCACGCTCGAAAGCCACGATCGCCTCCAGCACCCGCTCGAAGACCATCGCCTCGATCGGATCGCCGTGCACCAGCGAAGCGACCACCTCGGCCAACTCCGCAGGCGAAGCGATCGGCGGCAACAGCGGGCGCGGCACATACGGCGCGACTTCCGGATAGCCGGTGCCGATCCCGGGACCGGAGGAGCCGCCGTCCGTCGACGAGCCCTGCGAAACCCGCAACAACCCGGCAAGCGTCGCCACCAGATCCGGAGCGAGACAGAGCTCCGCGTCGGCGACCAGCCGCTTCCGCTCGTCCTCCCCCAAAGCCCTTCCATGCTTACCGACCAGCTTGACCGCACGTTCCTGCAGATCCGCCGCCTGAGCCCCGAACGCCACCGCGATCGTCTCCACCAGCTGTCCGCGCCGCCCCGGATTCCGGGCGGCCAGCGAGTCCAACCAGCTCAGCGTCGCCTTGACCACGTTCTTCTCCGGCCGCGTCACCGCGATCGAAGCCGCCTCGACGGCGAGCTCGAGGTCCAGCGACCCGTGATCGGACACCGCCCTCAGCGCCGCCAAGAACGTCCGCGCGACCGTCCCGTTCTGCGATGACAGCAAGCTGATACAGCTCGACACCCGCTCGACGATCTCGCCGTCCACCGGCCGCAAGGCGGTCCAGAACGCCACCTGGTCCTGCATCGCCCCCGTCCGCCCGCCCCGCAGCAGCCGCCGCAGGGAGCCGTCCAGCACCTCGGAGCGCGAAACCAGCCCCTGCTCCACGGCCTCGAGCACCGCACCGCGCACCACTGCCCACGACGAGAACAGCGGGTCGTTCTCGTCGTCGTCGAACAGCAGCGGCACCATCTCGGCGAGCCGCGGATCGGCCAGAATTTCGGCCCTGCGCTCCTCGCTGTTCGAAGCCCACCGGTTGTGCACGCCCCACGCCCGCACGTACTCCGGAATCACGGCCACGCGCACCCCCGCCACCGAGCCGACGATCTCCACCAGCCGGAACGCCTGCTCCGCCTCCATCGCCTGGAGCAGCGCGACCGGCAGATCGGCGAGCCACACCGGAGCCCGATCGGCCAGCACCTGACGAACCGCGGCCTCGTCCACTTCCAAGAGGTTGAGACGTTCCACGCCGCGCAGGAACTTCGCCGTCGCGGTTGCGGTGGTGAAGACGCCCAACGCCGCCGGAAGCAGGGTCCGCCGGGCACGCGTCCAGCGCTCGTTGAAGGAGCGCCAGTCCTCCTGCGCCGTTCTGTTCCAGCTCAGCGTCCGCACGAAGTCTTTCAGGGCTTTGATGAGGGTGCGCCGCTCCTTCTCCGTCATGCCCTGCAAGAAGTCCGCGACCGCCTTCGCATCGCCGCCGGCCAGCCGCAAGGTGAAGCCACCGGCCGAGCCGGCCGGGCCGGCCGCGCCGACCGCCGGCCCGGCAGCCGCCACCGTCGCGTTCGCACTCATCGCGCCACCGCCACGGCCTCGCCCGAGCCCGAATCCGCCTCGGCGTCCGCGCCGTCCATCACGCCACGCTCGCCACGCCGATACGCGTCCGCCGCCAAGATGTGTTTGCACGGCCCCCGCCCTCCCTGATACTTCGCATACCAAAGACACGTGCACGACAACGCGCCCTCGCCCCGCCACCGCACGCGCTGCACATGCGCCTCGACCTTCACCGTCGCGATGTCGCCGTCCCAGCTGACCGCGCCGGCGTCGAGCAGGTCCCGGGCCGCCCGCAGACGCGGGTTCTGCTTCGCCGCGCGTTCGGCGTCGTAAGGCAGCTCGCGATGGAAGTAGCCCGCGTCGGCGTGGTCGTAACCGACCCGGCCCGCCGTCCCCAGCTGCGTCAGCGCCGCACGCACTCGCTCCACTGTCAGCCCGGTCCGCTCCGCCAACACCGACGGCTCGATGTGCGCGTCGAAGGCCAGCAGCGCCGCCACGGTCTCGGCGTCGTCGATCACGTCGTCCCCGGCCAGCGCCGACAGCACCGCGCCCTCGCCCGAGAAACCCCGCGTGATCTCCGGCGACAGCGTCAGCACCAGCCGCATCCCCGGCAGGTCCAGCTGCCAGACCGACGCAACCGGCTGGGCCCCGCGCGCCACGTTCGGCCCATGGACACGCAGCTTGCCGCCGAAGCGGAGCAGGGGAAGCAGTTCCTTGAGACGCTGCGGCCCCGCGATGCAGATCGCGCCCGGCCCCGGCGTCGCCGCGAGCCGCAGCGTCCGTCCCGCCGGGACCAGCCACTGCACGGCGCGCGGCGCGTTCGGCAGGCCGCGCAGGAACCGCGCCGCGTCCGCCGCGCCGAGTTCGGCCCGCAGGTCGTAGCCGGAGGTCACGGCCTGGACCTCGGCGAAGCCGCGCAGCCAGCGCGCCGGCAGCGGCACCTTGCGCTCCACGACGGTGCCGTCGAACGTCGTCGCCTCCAGCCCCTCCGGCCCGACCTCGAGTTTCAGCGGATCGCCGCCGCGCACCCGGGTCAGCGCCAGGCGCAGGTCGTTGTTGACGTCGACGTTGGTGGTGCCGCGGTCCAGCGCCAGCCCGTCCATGCCCTCGTCGAGGACGTCCAGGCGGGCGTAGACGCCGCAGCAGCCGGAGAAGGACTCGAAGCGCAGACGGTCGCCGTTGCAGGTCACGACCGGATCGCGCAGGGCGGCCAGGCTCGGGCGCCAGTAGCGGGCCTGGGCGACGTTCGCCACGCCCAGCAGCGCGGCCGCCGCCGGTTCGGCTTCGCCGAGGAAGCCGGAGAAGAAGCGCGGGTGCGCGGCGGGGCCCGCGGTGGTGGTACCGCCGGAGGTCTGCAGGTCCAGCAGGCCGCTCGGGCTCAGGCTGGACGCACGGACATATCCGTATATTTGGGCGGTGGAGGTCATGTTCCGAAGGTAGCGTCGGACACTGACAGGGTTGCTCGGGGGCGGAGAGGACTAATGTCGACTCGAACCCGACCGAGCTTTTCCGAGCAAGACCGACCAAGCCCGGCCGAGACCGGCCCCGCCGGCCCCACCGAGCCGTCCACCAGCCCGTCCACCGGGGCCGACCACCGAGACCGACCAAGCCTGTCCCAGGCGCGATGCGAGAAGGAGCCCGCCAGACGTGGAGTCCGCCTGGAACCGCAGCGTCCTGCGCACCAACAACGAGCGGCTCCTGCTGGACCGGCTGCGCGCCGACGGCGCCACCTCCCGCGCGGAGCTGGCCCGGCTGACCGGGCTGTCCAAGCCGACCGTCTCGACGGCGCTGGGCCGTCTGGAGCACGGCGGCCTGGTCCGCGAGATCGGCAAGCAGGCGGTGGCCGGGCGCGGCCGCTCCCCGGTCCTGTACGAGGCCGACCCGACCGCCGGCTACGCCATCGGGGTGGACGTCGGCCGCAGCTGGATCCGCGTCGGCCTGGCCGATCTGGACGGCACCGTGGTCGGCCGCAGCGACCGCCCGAACACGGCCAACGACGCCGAGGGCATCGTCGACGCGATCGCCGAGCAGGCCCACGCGGCCGCCGGGCAGGCCGGCGTCGAGTGGGCGCGCGTCCTGCACACCGTCGTCGGCAGCCCCGGCGTCATCGACGCCGTCACGAGCGAGCTGCGCTACGCCGCGAACCTGCCGGGCTGGGGCCGCCGCGAGGTGACCGACCGCTTGGCCGCCTCGCTCGGCACCGGCCTGGAAGTCCTGAACGACGCCAACCTCGCAGCGCTCGGCGAGCACGCGGCCGGCGCCGGACGCGACCGCCGCCTGTTCGTCTACCTCCTGATCGGCACAGGCCTCGGCTCCGGCATCGTGGTGGACGGCAAGCTTTTCCCCGGCGCGCACGGGGCGGCCGGCGAGATCGGCTACCTGCCGTACGGGTCGTACGACGAGGACCGCGCCCGCACCCGCGGCCCGCTGGAGGACGCCGCGGCCGCCGACTCGGTCGTCGCCCTGGCGCGCGAGCTCGGCATGGCCGACGTCGGCTCGGCGAAGGACGTGTTCCTGGCGGCGCGCGCGGGCAGCGACATCGCCCGCCAAGTCGTCCACCGCGAGGCCGAGCGCCTGGCGCACGCGGTCGCGTCGATCGCCGCCGTCATCGATCCGGAGCTGGTCGTCCTCGGCGGCGGCATCGGCGACAGCGCGGATCTGCTGCTGGAGCCGCTGCGCGAGACGCTGCACAAGATGACGCCGCTGGTGCCGGAGCTCGCGGCGTCGCTGCTCGGGGCGAACGCGGTGCTGGAGGGAGCGCTGGCTTCCGGCGTGCGGACGGTGCGCGGGAAGGTTTTCGAGGCGTGGCAGGGGGTCCAGGAAGTGGTGCCGGCCCCGTCCGGGACCGACGTCTGATCAGGAGCCCGGCCGATCGCCGGCCCGCCCACGCAGATGGGGCCCCGGCCGTCACCGGCCGGGACCCCACCCCACAAGCGCGCACGGCACGCTGCCGCGTCCTACCTGGCGGCCACCCCCGCCGTCGCGCGCTGAGCCACATGGCACGCGGCTTCGTGCTTCGGGGCGAGTTCCAGCAGCACCGGCGTCTTCTCGTGGCAGATGGCCTCGGCCATCGGACAGCGGTCCCGGAAACGGCAGCCCGGCTTCGGGTTGACCACCTTCGGCGGCTCGGCCTTCGCCGTCTCCGCGTCCACCGACAGCGGCGCGCGCGGGTCCGGCACCGCCGACAGCAGCAGCTGCGTGTACGGGTGCTTCGGCTCCTGAAGCACCGGCTCGGTCGGCCCGGCCTCCACGATGTGGCCGCCGTACATCACCATCACGCGGTCGCTGACGTAGCGGGCGCTGGCGATGTCGTGCGTGATGTACAGGAACGACACCCCCTCGGTCTCCCGCAGGTCCGCCATCACGTTCAGCAGCCCGATCCGGATCGAGACGTCCAGCATCGACACCGGTTCGTCGGCCAGGATCAGCTTCGGCCGGTACGCCAGCGCCTGGGCGAACCCGATGCGCTGCCGCTGCCCGCCTGACAGCTCGTACGGATAGCGCTGCAGGATCTCGGCGGCCGGGTTCAGCCCGACCGCCTCCACCACGCGCTCGGCCTCCTCGGCCCGCTGCGCCGGCGAGAGCTCGGTCCGGTGCAGCTTCAGCCCGCGCTCGATGCCGTGCGAGACCCGGTAGGCCGGGTTCAGCGAGGCGAACGGGTCCTGGAACACCATCGGCACGTCGCTGCGGTAGCCCAGCTGCGCCTTGCGCCCCCGCAGGGAGCTCAGGGGCCTGCCTTCGAAGACGATCTCACCGGAGGTCGGCTTGTACACCTGGGCCAGCAGCCGGGCGATGGTCGACTTCCCACTGCCGGACTCCCCGACCAGCGCCACGATCTCGCGCCGGTTGATGGTCAGGTTCACCTGGTCCACCGCGTGCAGGTTGTTGCGGGAGAAGCCGCCGCCGATCCGGAAGTGGCGGGTGAGGTCCACCGTCCGCAGCAGCGGGGCGGTCTCGGTGTTCTCGGTCACGACTCGACCTCCACGCTCACGGGCGCCGGCTCGTGCAGCAGGCACCGCGCCTGGGCGGACCCGACGGTGTACAGGTCCGGCACGTCCGCCTTGCACCGGTCCATCGCGACCGGGCAGCGCGGGTGGAACCGGCAGCCCGACGGCGGCTTGGCCAGGTTCGGCGGGGCCCCGGGAATGCCGGTCAGGCGCTTCTTCTCGCCCCGGATCGAGGGAAACGCCTCCAGCAGCCCCTTGCTGTAGGGGTGCGCCGGCACGTCGAAGACGGACCGGGTGTCGCCGAGCTCCACGGCCTGCCCGGCGTACATCACCATCAGCCGGTCGGAGAAGTGGCTGACCAGGGACATGTCGTGGGTCACGAAGATCACCGCGAAGCCCAGCTGCTTCTGCAGCTCCTTGATCTGCGCCATCAGCGAGCGCTGCGCCACCACGTCCAGGGCGGAGGTCGGCTCGTCCATGACGATCAGGTCCGGGGTGAACAGCAGCGCCATCGCGATCATCGCGCGCTGCCGCATGCCGCCGGAGAGCTGGTGCGGGTAGGACTTCAGGTGCACCGGGTCGATGCCGACCAGCTCCAGCACCTCGGCCGAGCGGACCCGGATCTGGTCTGGCGGCCACTTGGCGTGCGCCTTGATCGCGTCCTTGAACTGGCGCCCGATGGTGTGCACCGGGTTCAGGGCGTTCATCGCGCTCTGCATCACGACCGAGAAGTCGCGCCAGCGCAGCGTGTTCAGCGACTTGGCGGACATCGCCACCATGTTCTCGCCCTTGAACCAGACCTCGCCGCCGGTCACCGAGGCCGGCGGGTTCAGCAGCTGCGCGATGCCGAACAGCATCGTGGACTTCCCGCAGCCGGACTCCCCGACCACGCCGAGGAACTCGCCCTTGCCCAGGGTCAGGTCCACCCCGGCCACGGCCTCGACCGGGCCGCTCGCGGTGGCGTACTCCACGCGCAGGTCGCGGACCCGCAGCAGGGCTTCCGGGTACGAGCCCGGCCCGGTCATCGGCTCCAGCATCGGCTCACTCATCTCCCGCACCTCCCCCGGCGAGCGCCGCGGCCCGCCTGGTTCCGGTCCCGGCCCCGAGGCCGGTGCCGGCCCCGGTACGGCGGCGCGTGCCGAGCTTGCGCTGCTTGCGCACGGGCCGCAGCGCCGGGTTGCTGATCTCGTCGAAGGCGTAGTTCATCAGGGCGAAGGCGACGCCGACGACGGCGATGCCCAGGGCCGGCAGAATGGCCCACCAAGCGGTGCCGGACTCCAGCGCGGACTGCGAGTCGGCCCAGTAGAGCATGGTGCCCCAGCTGTCGGAGTTCGGGTCGCCCAGGCCCAGGAACTGCAGGCCGGCCGCGGCGAGCACGGAGTACAGGGCGGCGCCGAGGAAGTTGGCGATGATCAGGGAGATCATCGTCGGCAGCATCTCGAAGACGATGATGTAGGACCGGCGCTCACCGCGGACCCGCGCCGACTCCAGGAAGTCCCGGTTGCGCAGCGACAGGGCCTGGGCGCGCATCTGGTTGGCGCCGTAGGACCAGCCGGTGACCACCAGCACCGCGATCATGATCGTCAGGGTCGGCTTGCCGGAGTACGCCGACAGCACGATCACCAGCGGGAAGGTCGGGATGACCAGCACCACGTTGGTGATGAAGGAGATCACGTCGTCGGGGATGCCGCCGAGGTAGGCCGCGGAGACGCCGACCAGCACCGAGATGACGGTCGCCAGCCCGCCGGCCACGACCGCGATGATCAGGGGTTCGCGGGCGCCGTAGACGAACAGCGCCCAGATGTCCTGGCCCAGCGAGGTGGTGCCGAACCAGTGCGCCCCCGAGGGGGTCAGGCGCGGCGTGAACTTGGCCGGGGCGGTCGGGTCGGACACCGAGGTGAACAGCGAGGGGAACACCGCCATCACCAGCAGCACGAAGAACATGCCGAAGCCGACGTTGGCCTTGCGGTTGGTCAGGAACGAGCGCCACACCCCGCCGCGTCCGCGGCGGCGGCCGGGAACCGGCGCGCCGGCCGGTATCTGGGGAGTCGCGGAGTCCGCGGCTGTCAAGGTCGTCATACGCTCCTCACCCCTTCGCCCGGGTGCGCGGGTCCAGCCAGACGGTGACCAGGTCGCAGACCAACAGCGACCCGAGCACCGCCACCGTGAACAACATGAACAGGGTCTGCATCATCGGGTAGTCGATGCTGGAGACGGCGTTGTAGAGCTGGTAGCCCAGACCCGGATAGTTGAAGATCTTCTCGACCAGGATGGCGCCGGTGAGCACGAAGCCGATCGACATCGCGAAGCCGGACAGGTTCGGCAGGAACGCGTTGCGCGCGGCGTAGTTCAGCATCACCTTGCGGTCGTTCAGGCCCTTGGCCCGGCCCATCCGGATGTAGTCCTCGGCCAGCGTGGTGATCATGTTGTTCCGCATGGTCAGCACCCAGCCGCCGATCGAGGTGATCAGCAGCGTCAGCGCCGGCAGGGCCGCGTACTTCAGGACGCTGCCGACGAAGCCGGGCGAGAAGCCGGCGACGATCGAGGTGTCGTAGTTGCCCGAGGAGGGCAGCCAGGTGTTGTCGACCGTCAGGAACAGGATCAGGAACAGTCCGACCACGAAGAACGGCAGCGCGCTGGTCACGACGAAGACCGAGGGCAGCACCGAGTCCACGATGCCGCCGCGGCGCCACGCGGCGATCGTGCCGATCAGCGAGCCGAGCAGGAACGCCAGCACCGTGGTGAAGCCCACCAGGCCGAGCGTCCACGGCAGCGCCTGGCCGATCAGCTTGGACACCGGCGTGCCCAGCGAGCTGCCCAGGGACACGCCCCAGTTGCCGGTGATCATGTTGCCGAAGTAGTCGAAGTACTGCGAGACGATGTTCTCGTGCGGCTTGTAGCCGAACGAGGTCAGGATCTGCTCCAGCTGGGCGTCGGAGACCCGGCCCTTGGTCTGGGCCCGCAGGGTGTTGATGGGGCTGCCGGGCATGAAGTGCGGCAGGAAGAAGTTCAGTGTGAGGGCGGCCCAGAGGGTGAGAAGGAAGAACCCTACTCGGCGCAGAAGATATCTCAACCCTCTGTCCTTTCGTTTATTCAGCGGTCACACGTTGGGGGCGGGAACGAGCGGCGTCCGGGGGTACGGATCCGGACGCCGCCAGCCTTCTCCCGCCTCAGCGGGGCGGTATCGCGCTTACTGGGCCGGCTTGTAGTACAGGTGCAGCAGCACCTGCTCGTTGTCCGGGTAGTTGTAGGCCGAGGGCTGCGCGTACGGGTTGTCCGACGTCGGCCAGCCGCCGAAGTTCTTGGTGTTGTACTGGAACCAGTCCGCGGACTCCGTCACCGGGATGAACGGCAGGTCCTGCAGCATGTGCGCGCTGATCTGCTTGATCATCGAGACCTGCTGGTCCTCGGAGGCCGCGGTGGCGTACCCGTCGAGGAGCTTGTCGACGTCGGCGTTCTTGTAGCGCTCGAAGTTGCCCGCCGACGCGCTCTGGCCGATCGGCGCGGTGTTGGCCGAGTGCAGCCACGCGCGCAGCTCGGTGTAGGGGGACGGGCCGGCGGACGGCTGGGAGCCGTAGGCCAGGTCGTAGTCGCCCTTGTAGAGCTTGTCGTAGTACGTCTGGTTGGTCAGCGAGCTCTCGGTGAGGTTGATCCCCAGCGGCTTGAGCTCGTCCTTGATGATCGCGATCGAGGCGTCCCAGTCGGTGTAGCCCTGGATCGAGATGATCGTCAGGTTCAGCGGGTTGCTCGGGCTGTAGCCGGCCGACTGCAGCGCCGCCGCGGCCTTGGCCATGTCCGGCTTGTCGAAGCCGGCCGCGGAGATCGCCGCCGCGTCGTTGAACTTGGTGAAGGTCGGGGTGACCACGCCGGTCTGGTTGCCCGGCAGCTGCTGGCCGTCCTCGCCGATCGCCGAGACCTTGGCCTTGTCGACCGCGTAGGCGATGGCCTGGCGCACGCCCAGCTTGCTGGTGGCCGCGTGCGAGGGGTCCAGGTTCGGGATGATCGACACGTTCAGCACCGGCGGGGACCAGGTGTGGTTGTCCTGCGACTTGTTCAGGTAGAAGGACTTGATGCCGGTGATGAACTGCGAGCCCCACTGCGCCTTGCCGCTGGCCAGGTCCTGGTTCGCCGGGCCGTTGTCCAGGTAGGCCGGGTACTCCACCTTGGTCACGGCGGGCTTGCCGGGCTGCCAGAAGTTCGGGTTGGCCGTGTACTCCATGTTGTTCGGGGTGCACTTGACCGTGTAGGGGCCCGAGCCGATCGGGTTCGGGTCGGTCCAGGTGTCCGGGTGCGCGGCGGCGTCGCCGGCGGACCAGATGTGCTTGGGGATGATGCCGACCAGCGTGGCGAAGGTGTAGAAGTACACCTGCGCGTTCTGCTTGAAGGCCATCGTGACCTGGTTGCCGGTGGCCGTGACGCTGGTCAGGCCGGCCGCGGACCACAGCGAGTAGTTGTCCAGCGCCGGGGTCTGCTTCATCAGGTTGTACGTGTACGCCACGTCGTCGGCGGTCAGCGGCTGGCCGTCGCTCCACTTCACCCCGTCGCGGATGGTGAAGGTGATCTGCGTCTTGTCCGCGTTCCACTTGTAGCCGGAGGCCAGCATCGGCGTCTCCTTGGCGTCCTGCAGGATGTTGACGTAGATCAGCGGCTCGTAGATGAAGCCGAGCGACTCCAGGTTGAACGTGGAGTTGTACGGGTTGAACGAGCACGGCCAGGTCTGGCCCTGCTCGTTGGAGATGGTGAGCGTCCCGCCCTGCTTGTACGTGGTGGTTCCCGTGGACGAGCTGCCGCCGGAGCTCGCGGCGGTCGACCCGCCCCCGCTCGCGGAGTCCGAGGTGTGCTTGGTGCTGGAGCACGCGCTCGCGGCCAGGCCTATGGAGATGGCGACCGCTAGCAGTGACGACGTCTTGCTGCGCCTCATGCTGGGGTTCCTTTCCGGTTGCGGGATGTGGCGCCCGTGATTGGTTTCGTGGTGTGGTGCCTTGCTTTTGTCGGTGGTGCGTACTGCTCGGTGGTGCGTCCTGCGGTGGTGCTGTGCAGGTGTCCTGCGTGGTGCCGTGGTGCGCGTGCCGGTCGTGCGAAGCCCCTGATGGTCACAGAGAACATGAGGGATGTCATCAGGGAGTTGTTGAGGTCGTGGAGGTTTCGACCGGGGTCGGGACGGCGTCCCGGGCGGCGGCCCTGGCCAGGGCGAGAGCCCCGGCCAAAGGAGCGTCGAAGGGGAAGGCGGCCTGCACCAGATCCGGGGGGAACGGCACAGCGGCGTCCAGCGCCCGGCGCAGCGGGCCGTAGAGCACGGGCCAGGAGCGGACCATCCCGCCGCCCACCGCGATCCGCGCCGGATCCACGGCGATCGCGAGGTTCACGAGGTGGAACGCCAGCTCGTCGGTGAACTCCCGGAGGATCTCGGCCGCGCGCGGGTCCTGGCTCGCCGCGGCGAACAGGTCCTTGGCGCCGGTGGCACCCGGGTTGAGCTCCTTGGCCCGGGCCAGCAGACCGATCCCGCTCACCTGCTCCTCGAGGATCGAGCGCTGTCCGACCGGCAGCCCGACGTCGGCCAGCGCGCGCAGGTTGTAGCCGATCTCGCCGGCGGCGCCGTTGCGTCCGGCGATGACCTCGCCCCGGGTGACGATGGCGACGGCCAGACCGGTGCCGAGGTTCAGGTACAGGCCGGGATCGGCGTCCTGCAGCGCGCCCTCGACGGCCTCGACCCGGGCGGCGGCCTTGACGTCGGTCTCGACGCGGACCACCGAGGCCGGGAAAGCCTCCTGGATCTCCGCGGCCAGCGCCAGGTCGGCCCAGCCGGGGATGTTGGGGGCCAGGTCGACCCCGGAATCGCGCGGGATGCCGATGGTCGAGACACCGACCGCGACCGGCTCGCGCCCCGGCGCGACCCGGTCCAGCAGGGCCCGCGCGGCGCGGACGCCCCGGCTCAGCGAGGCCCGGCCGCCCTCGGCGGCATGGGTGGGGACGGTGGCCGCGCCGAGACGGGCGCCGGGCGTGGGCTCGGCGACCGCCATCGCGGTCTTGGTGCCGCCGAAGTCGATTCCCAGCACGACGCCGCTGAAGTCCTGGCCGCTGAAGTTCGGGCCGCTGAAATCGGGCGGTTGCAAGCGTCCTCCTCGGAGGGATGTCGGGCCTTGCGAGTTCGTCAGTAAAGTAAACTAAATATTCGCCGGACGGAAGGGGTCCGGCCACCCGGCCGGGTAACCTTTCGGCAACGCCGCGATGGGCACGAGGTGGCTTTTCAGCGACATATCGGGCGTCGCGCGGCACGAAAAACGTGGCGCCCCCGGATCCCGGGGACGCCACGCCGGTCGGTCAAAGAGTCAGATCGCGCCTACTTCCCCAGGACCGGCAACAGCTTCGCGGCATCCGGCGTCCCCAGCCCGGTGACCGGGTCCCACCCGGCCGTCGCGGGGTACCCCGGCACCGTGCTCGACACGGTGTTGTTCCCGGTGGTCACGTCGAAGAAGTACTTCCCGTGGTCCGCACCGGACGCCAGGCTGTACAGCTTCGGCTGGATGAGGCCCAGGTCGTGGCCGCCCATCTGGTCCGCGATCGCCACCAGCCCGGCCCACTGCGGGCTGGAGGAGCTGGTCCCGCCGATCACGTACCAGCTGCCGTCGTTCACGTCCGAGCCGCCGTTGTCGCCGGGCGCGGTGTCGTAGATCAGCACGCCGGTGCCCGCGGAGGCCTGGTAGGCGATGTCCGGCACGCCGCGCATCGCACCGACCGGCGTCGAACCGGCCGGCAGCGTGTCCTGATACGACGGCCGGGCGAAGATCGAGCTGTAGCCGCCGCCGGAGAACGTCCAGCCCACGTCGCGCTGGCCCGGGAACGCGCGGCACAGCCCGCCGGGGCTGGAGCTGTCCACGACGGTGCCGGTGGGGCCGTCGGTGCACAAATACGTGCCGCCGACCGCCGTCACCAGCGGGTCCGACGCCGGCCAGCCGACACTCGGGCTGTCGAGCGCGGCCGGGTTCTTGATCGGCGTCTTCGCGTTGTTCTCCGTGCCGTTGTCGCCGGAGGAGGACAGGAAGGTGACGCCCGCCGCCGTGCCGCTGACGAAGGCGTGCCGCAGGTTCTGGATCGAGGCCGCTCCATGGAAGTCCGGCTCGGCGGTGCTGAAGGACTGCGAGACCACATCGGCCAAATGGTTGTCGACCAGGTACTGCTCGGCGTCCATCATCTGCGGCAGGCCCTGCACCCCCTGCGTCTCGGCGACGTTGGTGGTCATCAGGATGATGTTCGCGCCCGGAGCGGTGGCGTGCGCCCACTGCGTGTCCAGCGCGACCTCCGCGGCCCAGGCATTGCTGGCCTGCTGGTTCGTGCCGTGCGATCCAGACGGCGGCTGCTTGACCGGGCGCTTGCCGTCCCACTGGTCCCACTGGAACGTGGGCATCCCCGGAGAGCACGTCACGTTCGGCATCCCGCACATCAGCGGCAGGCCGAACTGCCGGCTGAAGTTCTCCAGGTCGCCGGCGACCGTGTCGTAGCCGAACGAGTCGATGATCGCGATCGTCCTGCCGTGGCCGTCGTTCCCGCCGGCCAGCAGCGGGGTGATGTCATACGAGTTCTGCATCGACGCCGGGGTGAAGCACCGCCGTCCCACCGCGTTGCACGCCGCCTGCGTGGGCGGCAGCGTCCCGGTCGCGACCTGGACGGAGTCCTGGGCGCTCGGCTGCACGACCGGATAGGCGGCGGCCCGGCCGGCGGACACCGACCCGGACAGGGCGAAGGCGGCTCCGGCCGCGGCCGCCGTGGCCGCGATCAGCAACCGCCGCGCGGGGCTCGCAAGAGCGATACGTGTCACTCGATGGTCCTCCTGACGCTAGGGATGTGGCACCTACTGCGCAGTGACGAGGACACGGATGGGGCGGACGAGCCACGGCACCGGTCGGGTGCGGGCCTGTGCGCCGACCCGGGTGGCAGGATCGCCGTCGGCCACTCAATCAAGCGGTTGGAGCCCCGGCCGTCAACCCCGGCGTCTCCGAAGCCTGTCGGTAGAACCCTCTAGCGTGAACCTCGAAGCCACCGGAGCCACGGAAGAAGGAGGGGCCGTGTACCGCCAAGGAGACGTCCTGATCGTCCCGGTCACGGAGAGCGCAGTACCCCAAGACGTACGCGCCGCCGGACCGAAGAACCGCCGCCCGCGCGAGTCGATGATCCTGGCACTCGGCGAGAGCACGGGCCACGCCCACGCCCTGGTCGCCACCCGCGACGAGGGCGACTTCTACCCGGCACCGGCCGAGAGCGACCCGGCGTTCGTCTTCCTGCCGCTCGGCGGCAAGGTCGTGCACGAGGAGCACGGCACGATCCCGCTGCCCGAGGGCTGGTTCAAGGTGGTCCGCCAGCGCGAGTACGAGCCCCGCGCCCTGCGCTCGTTCCGGGTGGTGGCGGACTGATGCCGGCGACCGCCGTCGACGTGACCCCGCACCCCGACCTGACGGCCGACGGCATCGTCGCGGTCGCCACCGCCCAACGCGACGCCTGGCGGGCGATAGCCCTGTCCACCGAAGCCGTGGACCGCGCAGCCACCGAGGAAACGGTGCTCCGCCTGTACACCGAGGCGCTCCCCGAGGCGGCCCCGCCCCAGATCATCTGGTGCCGCTCCCCACTGGAGGCCGCGCGCCTAGTAGTAGCGGAACCCGACCGCCTCGGCGCCCCAGCCCGCGACCGCATCAGGGACCTGACCTGGTCCCTCGGCCGCGCCCGCCTCGCCGAACGCCTCGGCCCCCGCGAGTTCGGCCGCGTCTGGCAGGCAGCCTGCGGCGACATCGCGCCCCTGATGAGCACCCTGATAGCCCGCATCTCCACCGCCGTCGAGGAACAGACCGCCGAAACCGACGCCGCAGCCCGCACCGCCCTGCGCGTCGCCCTGACCCACGCGGTCCACGGCCAGTTCGACGCCGCCTGGCTCCCCCTCTACGAAGCCGCCGGCATGGCCTCGGGCCTGGGCCGCATGGCCCGCGCCGCCGGCTGGTGGTGGCCGTTCGAGAACGCGGTCATCCTCACCGAGCGCCCCCTGGCCCTCCGCCTCGACGACCAGGACCGCCTCCACCACGGCGACGGCCCCGCCCTCGTCTACCCCGACGGCTTCGCCGTGTACTCCTGGCGCGGCACCCCCCTGACCGAGGAATTCGGCCAACGCCTCGCAACAACCACCCCCGAAACCATCCGCGCAGAAGAGAACGCCGAACTCCGCCGCATGATGGTCGAGCACTACACCCCGGAACGCTTCCTGAAGGACTCCGGCGCCCAACCCCTCCAACAGGACGAAGCCGGCAAACTCTGGCGCATCGAGATGGGCCAGGACGAGTCGATCGTCATGGTCGAGGTCGTGAACTCCTCCCCAGAACCCGACGGCACCTTCAACGTCTACTTCCTGCGCGTACCCCCAAGCACACAGACCGCCAAGGCAGGAGTGGCATGGACGTTCGGCCTGACCGAGGACGAGTACCAGCCGCTACAGCAGACGTGAGCCGCACCGACCGGCAGCATGAACCGACCACCTCGTTCGGTGGATCCTTCTCACCATAAGGGTGTTGTGTTCTGGGTCCCACGCCGCGTATGCGGGGCTTGCCCAAGCAGGCCGGGCCGGTGGTGTCAGGCCGGACGCGGCTGGACCACAG
>Ga0207695_10001307_pt1 | contig 42252 bp, 41 predicted proteins | sample KBSC54metaG_FD_184354 | JGI IMG/M metagenome (GOLD analysis project Ga0207695, IMG submission 184354) | Corn rhizosphere microbial communities from Kellogg Biological Station, Michigan, USA - KBS C5-4 metaG (SPAdes) (version 2) | ecosystem: Host-associated > Plants > Roots > Rhizosphere > Soil...
CTCGATCAGCGCCTGCATCGTCGCGGGCGGGTTGCGCCAGCCGCGCGCCGGCATCGCGCACGGCTTGCCGGTGACCGGGTGGATCAGCGGCGTGAAATACTCTTCCGGCGCCTTCTTCTTGTTCGGCCATGCCATCGACACGAGGCGGTACACGCGGCCATCGGCCGACAGCCGGTCGTACATCACTTCGCCGCCGGACAGGTTGGTCTGCGCCTTCATCCACGCGCGGTATGCCTTCTGCGCGTCCTTCGGGTTGCCGCTGCGGTACACCGCGTCATGCGCGGCGTCGAGCATGCGCTGCGCGTTGCGCTTCGGCCGCTTGAGCGGCGCCTGCTCGAGCAGCGTCTCGGCATTGCGCGCGAACAACACCAGCGATTCGTGCTGGTACGCGACGCCGCGCGCGTCGCCCTTCGGGTTGCGCTTGTCCCACACGGCGACGCCAAGCTCGTTCTCCTCGCCGAAGATCTCGCGCAGCATCAGCACCAGCGCATGCACTTCGTGCTCGTCGATGTGCACGGCGATCAGCCCTTCGTCGGACAGCAGCGCGTGCGCGAGCTTCAGGCGCGGATACATCATGTTCAGCCAGTCGGTATGGAACCGGCCGTTCGCCTCGGTGTTGGTGCTGCGCTTCGCGCCGCCCTGGGTCTGCCCGGTCATCGCCAGGTAGTGGCGGATGCTGTCGCTGAAGTCGTCCGGATAGACGAAATCGCTGCCCGTGTTGTACGGCGGGTCGATGTAGACGAGCTTCACCTTGCCCGCGTAGCTCTTGTGCAGCAGCTTCATCACGTCGAGGTTGTCGCCCTCGATCACGAGATGGCGCGTGTCGTCCCACGCGACGCTGTCGTCGGGGCAGGGGCGCAGCGTGCCCGTCGACGGCGTCAGCGCGGCCTGGCGCGCGCTGCGCTTGCCGTGCCAGTGGAAGCCGTAGCGCTCGTCGGCGTCGCCGACCGTGCGCTCGCCGATCAGCGCCTTCAGCACGTCGACGTCGACCGACGCGCCGTCGGGGCCCTCGGTCACGAGTTCGGGGAACAGCGCCTTCAGGCGCGCGACGTTGTCGGCGGTGAAATCCGTCGACATCGCCTGCGGGCTGGCCGCATCGAGTTTCTGCATCGTCTTTTCCATCGGAGCCCGGCCGCGCGCGCCAGGACGTCGGGCGCGCTCACGGCACCGGCGGCAATGGCCGCCCGGGCAAACCCGAAACGCTAGCGAGTCGGTCGGCGCAGGTCAAGCGCCGATGTGGGCCGGGCGTGCGCGCATCGGCCGCGATCGCCCGCCGGACGGGCCGCAAGCGGGTTCGGGCCGGTTGTCGCCCGGGCCGGCCGTCGGCCGCTTCGCGGGCGTCGCGCGGCACCGCGGAAAGGACGAAAAAAAGGGCACGGTCGGCGCAAAGCGCCGGCGTGCCCGCATGGAGAAGAATCCCGGACGGAGGGAACGGCGGGGCGCGATGGGCCCCGCTTCCGGTCAAAAACGCGTACGGATGCCCGAAGTCAGTTCGAGCTGGTTCTTCGCGCCGAATGTCGACGCCGCCGTGTAGCCGCCATGCAGCTTCATGTAGTCGCCGGCCAGGTACACCTCGGTGCGCTTGCTCAGGTGATAGAACACCGACCCGTAGATCGTCTCCTTGAAGCCGTTGGCGACGCCGTTGGTCAGGCTGAACGCGCCGAGGTTCGCGTTCGGCGTGAAGCCGTCCGCGTTGTTCGCGGCGTTCTTGACGCGCATCTGCTGGTAGCCGAGTTCGTAGTCGAGCGCGCCCTTCGGTGCGATCTTCATCGATACCGTCCACGAATCGTCGTGGCGCTGGCCAAGCGAGCCCTGGTCGCCGTTGTAGCGGAAGTAGCCGGCATTCAGGCGCACGATATCGAACGTGTAGTTGCCGCCGACCGAGAACGTCTGGTTCCTGAAGCCGCCGTGGTTCACGTGGTTGTAGAAGCCCGACACGTTGAACGGGCCGCCGTTGTAACCGAGCGCGACCTGGTACGCGGAGCCGGTCGCGAACTGCGTCGAGTTGCTGAACTGGTAGCCGGCGCTCGCGAAGATGCCGTTGCCGAACAGCTTCTTCCACGCGATGCCGTTGTTGTAGCGCGTGCCGGTCGGGCCGGCCGCATAGAAGATCATCTGCTTGAAGTTGTTCGAGTTGGTCCAGCCGCCTTCCTCGGTCGACAGCTTCGCGGAGCCGTACGGGTCGCCGTAGATCGCCGCCGAGTCGCGCGCGATGGTGTTCTGGAAGCCGGCCGTCAGCTTGCCGAAGCGTTCGTCCTCGACACCGACCCACGCGTCGCGGTCGAAGATCTGGCCTTCGTCTTCCATCTGGCCGTTCGCGACCACGAATTCGCTTTCGAGGCGGAAGATGATCTTCGTGCCGCCGCCGATGTCTTCGGCGCCTCGCAGGCCCCAGCGGCTGCCGCTGAACCACGGCTCGCCTTCGTTGCCCATGCCGATCACGTGCTTGCCGTTCGCGTCGGCATGGGTCCGGTAGGTCGGAAAGCTCAGGTCCATCAGGCCGTAGAGCTGCACGCTCGACTGCGCATGCGCGTGGGTGCCGGCGCACAGGCCTGCCGCCGCGATGGAAAGGGCAAGGGTTTTTCGTTTCAAGATCGTCTCCTCCGAGCTGCCGCATTGAAATCTGGTCGTTGGCAGTACGCAATGTATGCCGACTCTTGCCGGCCACTGCGAGAGGGCCGACGCGTAGCATCGTAGAGGGTGCAATCCTTCACGACGCTTTCCCCGACGCAAGAATCGGATCGGTGAAAACACCGAACGCGCAACAATCGCGGATGGTGCAGGCGTGCGGACGCGCGCCCGCCGGGTTTCCGGAGACGTTTCGTGATACGAATCGATGTTCGGGGGCAAGGAGGAACGCCCGTCAGTCGTGCGCGCTTTTCGCGCGCAGGATGTAACCGAGCCCGCGCAGCGTGATGATCTCCGCCGTGCTGCCCGCGAGATGCTTGCGCAGCCGGTGGATATAGATGTCGATCGCGTCGGCGCTCGGCTCGTCGTCGAGCGCGAACACGCTGTCCATCAGCCGTGCCTTCGACACCGTCTTGTTCTGCTGCAGCATCAGCGTTTCGAGGATCGCGTGCTCGCGGCGGCGCAGCGCGAGCACCGTTTCGCCGCAGCGGAATTCGCGCGTGCCGAACGCATAGACGAGATCGCCGCACACGAGCTGCGTCGTGCCGACGCCGGCCTGCCGGCGGATCAGCGCGCGAATCCGCGCAACCAGCTCGCGCGACTCGAACGGCTTCACCACGTAATCGTCGGCGCCCGCGCCGAAGCAGTCGACCTTGTCGTCGACCGAGCCGTGCGCGGTCAGCATCAGCACCGGCACGTTGTCGTTGCGGCGCCGCAGCCGCGCGAGCACTTCCTTGCCGCTGATGCCGGGCAGGCGCATGTCGAGCAGCACCGCGTCGTAGCGTTCGGTCTTCAGTACCGTGTCGGCGCGTTCGCCGTCGCCGACGCTGTCGACCGCGAAATCCTCGCCGCGCAGCAGGTTCACGATCCAGTGTGCGAGTTCGGCGTTGTCTTCGACCAGCAGGAGTTTCATGGGGACATCTCGTCAATCATAGGCGGGCAGCCGTACAGTCACGACGATACCGCGATTGCCGGGCCCCGGCGCGAGCGACACGCTGCCGCCGTGCGCCTGCGCGATCTCGCGGACGATCGCGAGCCCGAGGCCCGAGCCCTCGGTGTCGGCCGACACGCGGTAGAACCGCTTGAACACGTGCGGCCGCGCCTCGGCCGGAATGCCGGGGCCGTTGTCGATCACGTCGAGCACGATCGCGTCGCCGTCGCGCCGCGCGGCGACCGTCACGCAGCCGCCCGGCTGCGTGTAGCGCACCGCGTTGTCGACGAGGTTCATCACCAGCGCGGTCAGCAGGCTGTCGCTGCCCGCGACGTCGAGCCGCTCGCCGAGATCGGCGCCGAGGTCGATGTCGCGCCGCTGCGCGAGCACGATCGTTTCCTCGAGCACGCTCGACACCACGGCCGCGAGATCGACGCGATGGGTCAAGAGCGTCGACGGCGTCGCTTCCGCATGCGCGAGCAGCAGCAGCTTGTCGGTCACGTCGGCCATCTTGCGGCTGCTGCGCTGCATGCTGTCGAGCACCGACGCGAGTTCCGGATCGCCGTTGCCGCGCCGCTGCGCGTACTGGATCTGCGTGTCGAGCACCGCGATCGGCGTGCGCAGCTGGTGCGCGGCGTCCGCGATGAACCTGCGCTGCGTGGCCGTATGCGTGTTGAGCCGCGCGATGCACTGGTTGATCGCGTCGACGATCGGCCGCAGCTCGTGCTGCAGCCGCTCGGGGCGGATCGGCTCCAGCTCCATCGGCCCGCGGTCGGCCACGTCGTCCTTCAGCTTCATCAGCGGGCGCAGCTCGAAGGTGAGGCCGAGGTAGACGAGCACCACCGCGAGCATCAGCATCAGCGACAGGCGCACGAGCTGCGGCCGCCAGATCGTGGCGACCATCGCGTTGCGCGAGCGGGTCGTTTTCGCGACGACGACCGTGACCGTCTCGATCTGCCCCTCGTCGTAAAGCTGGCGATCGTAGGCCACCGCGCGCAGCGGCACGCCGTCGAGCGTCGTGTCGTACAGCGTCGGCTCGATGCCGTGCCGCGCGGGCACGTCGAGCGCCGGTGTGCCCGCGAGCAGGCGGTCGTGGCCGTCGATCACCTTGTAGAACACCGAATCCTGCGACGGCGATTCGAAGATCTCCAGCGCGGCCGGCGGCACGTCGGCGACCGGCAGCCCGTTGCGCCATTCGACGTCCTCGCCGATCGTGCGCGCGGACGCGACGAGCGCGCTGTCCTGCACGAGCCCGGCCGTGGTCCGCGCGGTGTCGTACGACATCGCGCCGGCGATCAGCACGAACACCGCGAGCGGCAGCAGCAGCCACCACAGCAGCCGTCCGCGCAGGCTGTGCGCCATCCCGTTGCGCTCCTTCTCCGAAATGCCGAACCGCGCCGGGGTCGCCGGCGCGGTCGGGAGTGTCATGTCAGGCGTCCGGACGCCGCGTTCAGAACGCCGCGGGGCGCCACTTCAAGAGCCGCTTCTCGAGCCAGGTCAGCAGGTAGTCGGCGGCCAGCGCGACCACGGCCAGCACGATCATCGCCGCGAACACGCCGCTCGCGTTGAACGCGCCCTGGGCGGTGGAGATTAGCAGGCCGATGCCCTGCTTGGAACCCAGGAATTCGCCGACGACCGCACCGACCAGCGCGAAACCGAAGCTCACGTGCAGGCTCGCGAGAATCCAGCTCAGCGCGGACGGGATCACGACCGCCGTGGTGATCTGCCGGCGCGACGCGCCGAGGATCTGTGCGTTCGCGATCAGGTAGCGGTCGGCTTCGCGCACGCCCTGGAACGCATTGCCGAACACGACGAAGAACACCATCACGACGGCCAGCGCGATCTTCGACGCCATCCCGAGGCCAAGCGCGATCACGAAGATCGAGCCGAGCACGACGCGCGGAATCGAGTTCGCGATCTGGATGTAGAGGCCGAACACGTCGGCCATCAGCTTGTTGCGGCCGAGCACGATCCCGCAGATCACGCCGGCGACCGAGCCGATCACGAAGCCGATGCCGGTTTCCTCGAGCGTGACCCATACCTGCGTGAGCAGCGGGCCCTGCGACGTACCGTTCACGAACCAGTCCTGGAGCTGCGCGAAGATCAGCGACGGCATCGAGAAGAAGAACGGATCGATCCACTTGAGCCGTGCGGCGAGTTCCCACCCGCCCAGCACGAGCACGAGCACGGCGATCCGCAGCGTGACGATCAGGTTGCGCCGGCGGCGCAGCCGGCGTTGCGCGGCGCGCTCGTCGTCCTCGAGCGTCGTCGCCGGAAGGGCGGTGGGGGGAAGCGTCATGTCGGTCATGCTCCTGTCCTTGCTGTTCTTGCCGTGCGGCGTATGCGTCAGCCGATCTGCACTTCTTCGCGCAGGTCGTGCCAGATGTCCTTGGAAATTTCGATGAAGCGCGTGTCGTAGCGAATCTCCGACGTGACGCGCGGGCGCGGCAGGTCGATCTCGTACACGTGCTTGAGCGTCGCGGGGCGCGCGGTCAGCACGAACACGCGGTCGGCGAGCGCGATCGCCTCCTCGAGGTCGTGCGTGACGAACACGACCGAACCCTTGTTCGCCGACCACAGCTGCAGCAGCTCGTCCTGCATCAGCGTGCGGGTCTGCATGTCGAGCGCGGAGAACGGCTCGTCCATCAGCAGGATTTCCGGCTGGTTGATGAAGGTCTGCGCCAGTGCGACGCGCTTCCTCATCCCGCCCGAGAGCTGGTGCGGGTAATGCTTCGTGAACTTGTCGAGGCCGACCTTGCGGATCCATTCCTCGGCCTGCGCATACGCGACGTCCTTCGAGCGGCCGCGGAACAGCGGGCCCGCCGCGACGTTGTCGATCACGTTGCGCCACGGGAACACGGCGTCGGCCTGGAACACGAAGCCGATGCGCGGGTCGATCCCGTCGACCGGGCGGCCCATCACGCGCACTTCGCCCGACACGGGCTTGAGCAGCCCGGTGATCAGGTTGAGCGTCGTCGACTTGCCGCAGCCGGTCGGCCCGACGATCGCGATGAACTCGCCGCGCGCGACGCTCATGCTGAAGTCGCGCAGCGCGACGGTGGCCTTGCCTTCCGGCGAAATGAAGCGGCACGACACGTTGCGAAACTCGATCGCCGGTGTGCTCGGGGAGACTGCCTGGGTCATCGCATTCGTCCTGCGGGTGAAGAGGGCGTCGCATCGTGACGCAACGCCGGGCCGGTCAACCGGGCCGGAACGGAGAACGCACGGCGGCGGGATCGCCGCCGCCGGCGCCTGACCGATGTCGATTACTTCGCGTTCACGAAATCGTTCGTGTAGGTGCGCGCCAGGTCGATGTGCTTGCCCTTCACCGACGGGTTGAACGCCGACAGCACCTTCAGCACGGTCGCCGGGCCGTCGGCCGGCATCTTGCCGTCGGCCGTGTACATCGGCAGCGACGCCTTCAGTGCGCTCACGTACAGCGCCTTGTCCTTCTGGTAGTCGGCCGGCATCTTCGCGGCGATTTCCTCGGCGCTGTGCGAGTGGATGAACTGCATCGTCTTCGCGAACGCATGCGCGAGCTTGGTGGCTTCCGCCTTGTGCGAATCGGCCCATGCCGACTGCACGTACAGGCTCGCGGCCGGGTAGGTGCCGCCGAGCGCCGCGCGCGTGCCTTCCAGCGTGCGCAGGTCGACCAGCACCTTCGCATCGCCCATCTTCTCGAGCGCGGACACGGTCGGCTCGGTCGTCATCCCGGCGTCGATGCGGCCCTGCTTGATCGCGGCGATGAAGCTCGCGTCGGCGCCGACCGGCAGCATCGTGTACTGCGTCGACGGCACGCCGTGTGCAAGCGCGAGGTATTGCGTGAGGAAGCTCGTCGACGAGCCGAGGCCCGTCACGCCGAGCGTCTTGCCCTTCGCGTCGGCCATCGACTTGAAGGTCGGCGCGGCCTTGGTCGACACCATCTCGACTTCGCCCGGCACCTGGCCGAACACCGCGATCGCCTTCACGTCCTTGCCCTTGCTCTGCAGGTCGATCGTGTGGTCGTAGAAGCCGACGACACCCTGCACGGCGCCCGCGAGCAGCTCATTCTCGGCGTCGACGCCGGCCGGCTGCGACAGCAGCTCGACGTCGAGCCCTTCGGCCTTGAAGTAGCCGAGCTCTTGCGTGAGCCGCGCGGGCAGGTAGATCAGCTTCGCGATCCCGCCGACCATGATCGTGACCTTGCCGCCGTCATCGGCGAAAGCGGGGTGAGCGGCAAGTGCGCAGCTCAGGCTGGCTGCAACGGCGAGGGTGCGCAGGGTGGGTCGCATCGGGTCGTCTCCGTTCGTTGTATTCGTGGCGCGATGCTTGCTGCATCGTCACGACGAGTATAGGGACGCGAAACCTTCTGCAACCTTTCGCGGGGTGGCGGTTCGTTTAGGGGTTTTCCACGAATCCGGCGCGAATGCTCGACGAGCGTACTTCCGGCCGGATCGCGCTGCGGGTCGGAATGACAACGGGCCTGTCAAATGCCGGTTTCTCGCCATTACGCTTCGGCATATACGAACAGAGTCATCCATTGCGCGCAGACCAATCACGGAAACATGGCATTTCGACAATATCGTCGGTCGACAGGAAGCATCGCGTTGCGCAGTGTTCCGACTGTGATTTTTCCTTGATCGATTCGGAACAGGTTCCGAATCGATATTTCATGTTGACCATCCAATGAATCCAACCACCATCGCCATTGCCGACGACCATCCGGTCGTGATCGAAATGCTCAAGCGTCTGCCGCAGTGGGGGTCGGAATTCCTCATTTCACATTGCTGCAATAGCGGGATGGAGTTGATCGACGCATTGACGCGCTCGCCGGTCGATCTCGTCGTCATCGACTATTCGATGAACCGGGGCGATAAACCGATCGATGGCCTGAGGCTGCTGCGCAGGCTACATGACGTCGCGCCTGGTGCGCAATGCGTGATGCTGACCGCGCAGAAAAATCCGAGCGTCTTCGCGGCTGCACTGCAACTGGGTGTGAAAGCCATTGTCAGCAAGGAAGACGGGATTGACGAGATCGTGCATGCGTGCCGGCATGTGCGCGCCGGCCGAACGCGGTATTTTTCCCCGACGGTTCGCGCGATCGTTGAGCAATCCGGCACGATCAGCCACGACTCCCACGCAAAGCTGACACAAAGGGAACTTGACGTCGTGCGCCTGTTCGCGTTGGGCTACTCGCTCGCGAGCATCGCAAAAAAGCTCGGCCGCTCGGTCAGTACCGTGTCGACACAGAAATACACGGCGATGAAAAAGCTGCAGGCCGATACGAATATCAACCTGATCCGCTACGCGTACGAAAGTGGGCTGATTTGACGAAGTGCAATGCCGTACTGCCGGCAGGTGATCGTGAACGTCGCCGTGCCTTCCGCGCGACCTGTCCAAATTGCAAGGTTCTGAACGGGAATCAAAAATATTCGACAACGCGACCGACTCGCCGATTTCTCACGGCGTGTGTGCGGGCACTCTTCATATCCCACGCATCCATCAAATACAAATTCATCGATAACTTCACGAGAGTACTGATCATGATTTTCATCGCAAGATTAATGAACACAATTCTCTCGATTATTGCGATTAATTTTATAAATATCGAATTTATGATCCCGCCGGTGGGAGCGGCGTCTACACTGTTGACCACAGCGATAGGTGTCGCATTAAGCGAGTCGTTTTTTTATATTTTCCGAAGGAGATGATCAAAGCGCATATTCCGTCCGACGGTGAACGATTGCTGGTCGCGGGCGCCGGCAACCGTTTGGGAACCGTAGTGGGTAGTCTGCAACGCTCCGTTGCATCCGGTGTGCGACGTCGGCCCGGTCGTCCATGCGTGCAGGCCGATTTCAACGTCCACCTGATCCGTTACGCGTACGAAAACGGATTGATCTGACCGCTCGCGCGCTATTTGTAGCTGATCGTAAAGGTCGCCGTGCCATTGGCGGTGCCTGGGCGAGTACCGGATTTCGTCTGGTAATAGCGCGCCGCCAGCGGTACCGACAGCGTGCTCGCGGGTGGCGCATCCGTCACCTTCCACGGCTTGCCGAGCGACACCGGGTTGCCGTCGCCCTTGAGCAGCTGGATGCCGACGCCTTGCGCCGTACTCGACGACGACAGCGACAGGATGCCGCTGGATGCGTCGTCCGCGTTGCCGTCGAGCGTCAGGTGGACCGCGAAACTGCCGGCGACTTGGGCATCGCACTTCAGGCCGATCGCGAAGGCTTTCGACGTGGACGTCGTGCCGATGCCGGAACCCAGTCCCGACGATTTGCTGAGCTTGTGGGTGCCGAGATCCACGGCCACCTGCGTGGTCGACGGCGCGCAGGTGGCCGCCTGGAACGAGATGTTCTTGAAGCCGTAGGTGACGTAGCGGGCCGCTTTCGAATAGTCCTTGTTCGGGCCGCCGATCAGCGCCGTCAGCACCGACAGGACCGGAAACGTCTTCGGCGTGGACGGCGTCGGCCCGATCTTCACCAGCTCGACGTCGATCGTCGCGGAAACGGTCGTCGGCGTCAGCGGCGAACTGATGATCTTCCCCATCGGAAACGATGCGTCCCCGGTGCCGCGATTGCCGTTATAGGTCACGTACAAGCCGAGACCGTTCGCCGTCAGGTCGGGGTCGGCCATCCATCGATAGAACGTCGCCTCGAAGTTCGCCGATGCAAGGGTCTTCATGCAGGACGCCTTGATCTCGATGCCGGTTTTGCTCCAGAGCACCGTGCCGATCGGCGCATCGGCCGCGATCCTGAACGGATCGGGCAGCGTGCCGAGTTCCGCCGTACTTGCGTTCTGGCAATTCGCGGCCGCCTGCGCGGTGCCCGCACCCGCCGCGCAGGCCAGCAGAACCGCCGTGCAAGCCAGCCTGATGCGATGGATGGGTGTGTTCCAGTCGTTCATGTGCGATTTCATCCGAGGTTGTCGTGCGCGCGTGCAGGGCGCCGTCATGCAGGCGGGGCCGCGTGCCGCGGCGCATCGCCGGGACCGGGCGGCCGCGCGTCGAATTCGCACGGGGCGTCGACGCGCTGGATGGCGGCCTGCCGCGCGCCGGCGTCGAGCGGCGGCAACGCCACGCGGATCGAACATTGCCACGAGTCGGCGTGCCCCCATTTCACCGTCAGCTTTTCGTCCGGTCCCGCGACGCGCGCATAAATCTGGCCGCCCTGCGACACCACGCCGACGTTGTTGCCGCGCGCGTCGAATACCGGCGCGCCGAACGGCAATTCCCGGCCGGTCGGCGTCGACGCATGAATCAGCAGCGCACGCCCCTTCACGGTCGGGTAGCGCAGCATCACGACGGCGCCCTGACGCGGCGCTACCTGCAGGCTCGTCGTCTGCAGCTCGACGTCGGCGGGCAGGCCGCGCGGGTCGATCTCGATCTGGTTGACCCGGTACGGATTCAGGTACGGCACGACCGCGTAGCCGCGCCCGTCGAGCGCGACGCCGCCGTATCCGACCACCCTGGCGCCACCCGCCGCCGGCGCCGCGACGACGGCAACCGTGTCGGCCGCATAGGGGGACGCCGTTATGCCACCCGGATGCGCGACGATCGCGCCGCTCAATCCTACCGAGCCCGACCCGTAGCGATCGCCCTTGGCGAACGCGCCCTGAACCGTCGTGTACGGCGTGCGGTACTGGCCGGACACGCTGCCCGAATACGTCGCACCCGCGTCACGCGACGCGGAAACCGAATAGCTGCCCTGGTTCTGCGTACCGACGAAGCCGCTCGCCGTCATCATCGACGTGACCCCGCGCACGCTGTCGTGCGCGACGTTCGCACTTGCGCGCGGCGCTTGTGCCGAGCGACCGAGCGGCAGCGACACGGTCAGCATGTACTGCGTATCGACGTCGCCGCCGATCGCGCGGGCGCGGTTGACCGAGATGCTGTAGTCGACGACGCGGAAACGGTTGCTGTAGCCGATCTGGAATTGCGTATCGGTGCCGCGGCGCTCCCAGTAGTTCTGCGTGTACGCGCTCACGAACAACTGGCCGCCGTTGTCGCCGAACCGCTGCGATGCGGTGACCGATACCCGGTTGCGCGCGCGCCAGAGCGGCTGTGCAGTGAGGCCTGTCGCGTTGCGCCTGGCGTTGTCGACGTAGGCGAGCGCGTTGTCGAGATCGAGATAGCCGGACGACGAGAAGCGATACGCTGCCACCGACAGGTTGCTGTTCGTCGCTTCCAGCGTCTTGCTGTACGTGATGCGCACGCTCGCGCCGCTTGCCCGCCGGCCGTTCGACGACGTGAATGCGCCCGACACGTCGAGCGCCATCGCGCCGATCGGCGTGTTGAACGCACCGCCGACGAGCAGGTTCTGGTAGTCCTCGTTCGCGAGCACGCCGCCATACAGCGTCAGCAGGTTGGACACGCCACGCGCGTAGGTCGCCTGCACGATGTGCGGCGTATACGACAGATTCCTCTTGCGCACCACGCCCGCGACGAAACCGAACCGGTTCATGCCGGGCCGCAGCGACTGCACGACCGATGCGTACGGCACCTTGAATACCCGCTCGCTGCCGTCCGATTCGGTGACGGTCACGTCGAGATCGCCGCCGTAACCGGTCGGATAGAGGTCGTCGATCACGAACTGGCCGGGCGGCACGGTCGTTTCGTAGATGACCGCGCCGCTCTGGCGCACGGTCACACGCGCATTCGAATTCGCGATGCCGCGAACGACCGGCGCATAACCGCGACGGGAATCGGGCCACATGCGATCGTCGTTGGCGATCTGCACGCCGCGAAACGGAAACGTATCGAACAGCTCGCCGGACGTGTTCGCGTCGCCGAGCCTGACGCGCGCCTTGAGCGCCGTCAGGTCGCGTTGAACGTAGGTGTTCGCGATGCTGTAGTGCTGGCCGCCGCGATTCTGCCAGTTCAGCGCGCCGTCGTGACGGAAGTACCATCCGCCCGCATTGATGCCGGCGTTCAGTCCGACGTATGCCGCGCTGTCGCTCCGGCCGTTCGCGACGTTTCCGTAGAGATTCGCGCTGTAGCTGACGAATCCCGCGGTCACGCCGCTGTCCCACATCGACGGATCGACGTAGCCGCGGGCCGTGCGGCGCAACAGCGCTTGCGGGACATGGATGTCGAGGCGTGCCGAGCCGGCGTCGAACGACGCCGACGCGCCCGGCAGCAGCGAATCGAACGATTCGCACGCGGCGGGATCGGCGAGCGGCGCGAGCGCTTCGGGCGCGATCCGGCTTGTATCCACGTTGATCCTGTCGAGCATGCGGCGGCTGAAGCACACTTGCGGGCCGTTTGCGCCCGATTCGCGCACGGTGACGTCGTCGCGGCCGAGCAGCGCCCCGTTCAGGTACACGTCGGCCCGGTATTCGCCGGGCCAGACCGGGTTGCCCTTCTCGAAACGGGACAGGTCGATTCCGCTGTCCGGCGACGTCAGCACGAAGTCCGGGTCGAACTGCAGCGTCCGGGACGGCAGCCCGTCCCCCCGGCCCGGCCCGCCGATCCGGGGCTGCGGATCGGCGGGCGCAAGCTCGCTCGCCGCTGCGCCGAGCGGCAGCGCCGACCAGGCGAGCAACGCCGTCGCGTACGAGCGCCGGAGCACGAGCGCCGGCCGACCGGTGCGCGGACCGGATGCGGGATGGATGCATTTCATGGGCTTCGTTTCGAATGCTCGGATTGGACGGATCGCCGACGTGCCGCGGGCTCGGTCTGAATCCGACCCGCGTCGCCCGGCAACGCGCGCAGGCGGCTCGAATGCCGAGGTCGAATCAAGGCGTGGCCTCGAGCACCGCCGGCCATTTCACGTCGGTGCCGAAGTCGTTGATCGTCGAATAGTCGAGCTTCGTGCCGGCCGGGAGGCTCGGCAGCGGCATGTTCAGCGCAAACAGACGGTCGGCAGCGGGCGCGATCATCGCGCCGTCGTCGATCGTGTACGTGCGGCCGTCGTGCACGACTTGCGCCGACAGCACGGTGACGTTGAACGGCGACGAATTGGTCGCGCGCAGCAGATGGCCTTTGCCGCCGTCCGGCGCGGGCGCGAGTGACCATTTCACGCCTTTGGCCGCCTCGACCGCCCCATCGGCGTCGAGGCCGGCCGGCCGGAAGAACACCTTGATTCGCGAACGGAACGCGAGCTGCAGCATGGTCGTCGACGGCTGATCGGCGGTTTTCGGCGGAATGTCGAGTACGTTCAGCCAGAACACGGATTCCCGGTCTTGCGGCAGCGGATCGCCGGTATAGACGATCCGCAACGTCTGTCCCTTGCCCGGATCGACGCGAAAGATCGGCGGCATCAACACGAAAGGCACCTTGGCCGTGCCCGGGCGCGAGCGCGGGTCGCCGTCGTCGAGCCATGCCTGCACGAGCGCCGGATCGGTGCCGACGTTGTCGATCTTGGCGGTGATCTCCCGATCGCTGGCCGGATAGACGAGGCGCGTGCCGGAAATGATCACGCCCGCGATGCCGTGCTGTACGGTGCAGGCCAGCACGACGCATGCACAGATCGGCAACCGGCGGAAGAGAAACGAGAGGAGCGAGTACATCGTTCGATGAAGAGGGAAGGGGAAGGCCGCGCGACGGGACGCTTCCCCGGAGCGGCGGTACCGCGGGCCGGAATGGCCCGCGTCGCGCGAGTCGTCGATGCCGGCCGTACGAGACGGCCGGCATGACGGCTTACAGATAGTCGATCGAATACGTGACCGACGTGCTTACACTGCCGGCCGTCGCCGCGCCGAGCGAGTAGTACTGCGCGCCATAGACCATCAAGGCTGCGTTGTTGACGAGGTCGACCGGCCGGCCGTTGCGCTGGCTGACGTCACCGGCCTTCAGCGCTTTGCCGTCCATGTCGAGAAGCTGCACGGCGACGTTGGTCGCGGCGTTGGTCAGTGCGCGGTTGTAGAGCGTGCCGTCCCCACCGTTGACGTTCGGGCCGGCCTCGAAGAACGCGCGCACCGATTTGCCAGCGTTCGTGCAGTTGCTGAGCGCGATCTTGAAGTTCGTCGCACCCGTTACCGAGCCCTTCGACGCCAGCGAAGCTGCGCCCACGCTCGGAAGCTGGACCGTACCGTTGTTGTCGGCATCGTTGACCTTGATGGTGCAGCTGGCGCCGCTCAGCGCACCCGTGATGTTCACGGTGCCGTCGTATGCATGCGCCGCGAGCGGCATGAACGACATCGCCGACGCCGTTGCTGAGGCCAACAGAATTTTCTTCATCATGATCCGGTATCCTTTTTAATCGCTCAAAAATTCCCACCGGGCACGCAAGCGTGTCGGGAGGGATAAAATTAACTTGCTCGATTCGTTCCGACTATCGCAATCCATCCAAAAAACGGCTCCCGTTCACGATCCCGTTGGCCGATGCGGGCCGCGGGGTCGAGTGGCGTGCCGAAGCGACCGAAGCAATCGGCACGCATGTCGTCCGGATGGCGAGTCGTCGCACCGAACGCTTGCCTATCGGCCGGTCGGGCGAGCCGCGGCGGCGAGGACGGCGAGGACCGACACAGTCGCCGCGGCCGCGATTGCGACGCCTGTCGCGAAGACGACCTTGCCGAGCGTCTCGACGGCGCCCGTCTGGGTGTTGTCCGAAGGAAACGGATTGACCCAGGGTTCGCGCGGCGCGGCCGGCTTGAACAGGCTGTTGATCCAGTCGGCGATGGCGCCGCCCGAAACGGTCGCGAGTTCCATCTTGCTGATTTCACGCATGATTCACCTTCTGACGAAATCGGATTGGCATGGCCGGCATCGCGTCGCGCGTGCCGGCCCGTGCTATGACGGCAGCAGGCGCCGCCGGAACGGCGCCCCCGCCTCGCATTACTTCGGTGCCGGCAGGTTCGGGTCGAACAGGCCTTCCATCACGCGGTTGAAGACCTTGAGCGTCTGCTGTGCCCCATTGACCCAGCCGTAGATCTTGCCGCCGACCAGGCCCAGGCCGGCGCCGACGAGCAGGCCGACACCGGCGCTGAGGATGCCTGCGCCCAGGATGCCGCCGGTGCTGCCGCCGGTTGCGGCCCCCTTGAAGCCGCCGGCAACCAGACCTGCAACGCCGCCCAGCACCCCCGCCCCCAGGTTGCCGAAAAGGCCGCCGCTTACTTCATTCAATTCCATCGTGGTCAACTCGCGCATTTGAAGTTCTCCCTACAGTTACGCACTGCCGATCGTCGAAAGCCGGATCGGCATCGGCTCTCCCGTCGCGCATCGCGCGCGACGGGCACTCCACTTGCGGCGGCGCTAGGCGGCCGCCGGATCGAACCGCGCGTCGACGCCCATTTCGCGTGCGCTGCCTCGCGCGAGTTCGACGACGCGATCCGCGCTCCGGATCGTCTCCGGCCGGTGCGCGATGATGATCCGCGTGATGTTCATCGCGCGCACCGCGTCGTTGATCAGCCGCTCGCGTTCGACGTCGAGATGGCTGGTCGCCTCGTCGAGCACGAGAATCGCGGGTTTCCGGTAGAACGCGCGGGCGAGCAGCACGCGCTGGCACTGGCCGCCTGACAGCGACGAACCCATGTCGCCGACGAGGCTCTGATAGCCCATCGGCATCGCCGCGATGTCGTCGTGGATCTGTGCGAGCCGCGCGGCTTCCTCGATGCGCGCCTGGTCGGGCTGCGGATCGAAGAAGCCGATGTTGTCGGCGATCGAGCCGGCGAACAGGATGTCGTCCTGCATCACGCAGCCGATCAGCTCGCGGTGCTGATGGAGCCCGAGCTTGCGGATGTCGATGCCGTCGACGCGCACGCTGCCGTGCTCGGGCGTCAGCAGGCCGAGCAGCACCTTCGCCATCGTGGTCTTGCCCTGGCCCGACGGGCCGACGAGCGCGACCGATTCTCCCGGCGCGATCGAGAACGAGCAGCCGTCGAGCACCCACGGTTCGGTCTCCGTGTAGCGAAAGCGCACGTCGCGCACGTCGATCGCGGGCGCCGCCGCGTGGCCGCCCGCCGCCGGCGCGCGCGCGGCCTTCGCTTCCATGTCGGCTTCGGCGTCGGTCAGCACGATATCGGCGAGCCGCTCGCCGTGCAGCCGCAGCATCCGGAAATCGATCACCGTGCCGATCAGGCCCGCGCCGCGCGCCATGAACTGATCGGCAAAGCTGACGAACGCAACCAGCATCCCCGCCGAGAACTGCCCGTCGATCACCTGTTTCGCGGCCAGCCACACGAGCGCAACGCGGCCCGCGCCGGAGATCACGCCCTGCAGCGTCGAGAAGCCGATCGACAACCGCTGGATCACGACGTTCTTGTTGGTGGTCTCGACCACGGCATTCGCATAGGTCGCCACGCGCGCCTCCTGCTTGTTCGCGAGCTTGATCGCCTGCACGCCGCGGATCGACTCGAGCAGGTTCGATTCCGCGCGGGCCGCGTACACGATGTGTTCCTCGTTCGCCTGCCGGAACGGCCGGTACGCAAGCCAGCGGATCGCGCCGTACGCGGCGAACAGCCCGAGCACGAGCCACGTGAGCGTCGGGCTGTAGACGAACAGCATCGCGAGCGTGACGATTGCCATCGCGCCGTCGAGCAACGCGCCGACGAATTGCGTCGTGAGCGTGCCCTGGATCGTGCCGATCGCGCCGAACCGCGACACGACGTCGCCGATGTGGCGCTGCTCGAAGTACGTCATCGGCAGCCTGAACAGATGCGAGCAGACGTTCGCCGTCCACTGCACCCCGAGCAGGCTCGAGAACCACGTGACGACCCACGAGCGCAGCGCCGCGACCGCGTTCTGGAACAGCACGACGAGCAGGAAGCCGATGCCGAGCAGCGTCAGCAGGTCGGCGTCGGCCGACACGAGTACCTGGTCCATCACCCACTGCATGTAGAACGGCGTGACGATGCCGAACACCTCGAGCGCGACCGACAGCAGCAGCACCTGCGCGAACGCCGCGCGGATGCCGGTGACGCCGCCGATGAGCGTCGCCATCGAGATCGATTCGCGCTCGCGCGCCCGCGCGAACGACGGCGACGGCATCAGCTCCAGCGCGACGCCCGTGAAGTGGTCGGACACCTCGGCAAGCGGCACGTCGCGCACGCCGCGCGCTGGATCGTGGATCGTGATCCCGCTGCGCGACACCGACTTCAGCACGACGAAATGATTCATGTCCCAGTGCAGGATGCACGGGCGCCGCAACTTGCCGAGCTCGTCGAGTTCGAGCCGCAGCGCGCGCGACGCGAGGCCGAGCCGGTAGGCCATCAGCATCACGTCGTTGAGCGTCGCCCCTTTCAGCGACGGGCTGAAGCGTCTGCGCAGGCTGACGAGGTCGAGATCGCGGCCGTGATAGCTCGCGATCATCCCGACGCACGCGAGCCCGCACTCGGCCGCCTGCGTCTGCAGCATCACGGGCAGACGACGGCGCCAGCCGAATTGCAGGGCATCCATCCATTTCATCGTTCAACGGGCTCCATAGCGAATCGAATGCGCGGGGGCGTTCATGCCGACGCGCGGCGGCCGAGCGCGTACAGCGGCTCGAGCACCCACTCGATCAGCCGGCGCTGGTCGATCAGCACGTCGGCCTCGAGCGCCATCCCGGGGCGCAGCGTTTCGCGCCTGCCGTACGCGACGATGTCCTGGCGATCGAGCGCGACGACCACGCGGTACAGCTGCTCGGGCACGTTGGTGCGCCCGGTGAGGTTCGCGACTTCCTGAGGCGACAACGCGGTGCGCGATACGTCGGTCACGCGGCCGAACTGCTGGCCGAATTTCTGGAACGGGTAGGCCTCGTAGCGAAGCACGACGCGCGCGCCGGTACGCACGAAGCCGATCGCGCGGCTCGGCACCATCAATTGCGCCTCGAGCAATGCGCCCTGCGGCAGCAGCGAAACGACCGACTGGCCCGCGTTGACGACCTGCCCCGGTTTCGCGAGCAGCGTCGCGACGACGCTCGCCTGGGGTGCGCGCAGGATCACCGCGCGGCGTGCCTCGTTTTCCGCGATCGACTGGTCGACGTCGGCGAGCTTGCGCTCGATGTCGTTCTGCTGATTGCGGGTATTGAGCGGCAATTCGCGCAGCTGCTGGCGGATCTGGTCGAGCTGCTGCTCGACGTCGAGCCGCTGGCGCGCGAGATCCTGCAGCCGCGCCTGCGCATCGAGCAGCGCGGCTTCCTGCTGCTCGACCTGGCTGTTCGACGCGTAGCCCTGCTCGCGCATCGACTGCAGCTTGCCGAGCTGCCGCAGCGAGAGTTCGGCCTGGCGCGTGCGCTGCGTCTTCTGCAGCGCGATCTGCGCGAGCTGGTCGTTCAGCGCCGCGGCGCGCGCATGCAGCCCGCGTTTCGCTTCGCCGCTCAGTTGCGACTGGCTCGCGAGATCGGTCTCGAGGCGCGCACGCTGAAGATCCAGCTGCTCGCGGACCCGCTCGCGCGTGCCGCCGAGCTCGGTCGCTACTTCGGCCGACACGGCCATCAGCTCGGCGCCGGCCGCGACGGTCTGTCCCTCGTGCACGCGCGTGTCGATCACCGTGCCCGTCAGCGGCGGCATGACGGCCAGCAGCCCTTTCGCGGGCAGCAGCTGGCCGGCGACGCGCTCGCGCTTCGTGTAGGTGCCCAGCACGAAGAACGCGACGACCGCAAGCGCCGCGGCCGTCGCGACACCGATCGTCAGCCAGCGCCACGGCGGCGAATACAGGCTGACCGTGCCCATCAGCTTGTGCTTGGTCGCGTCGAGCGCTTCCTGACGGAACAGCGAATCAGTCATGTGTCGCTACCGGTGAGATCGAATGGAGGGAGACGGAATCGCGCATGGTCAGCCTGCCGGGCGGCATGCAATCGCTGCGACGTCCGCTTCGCCGAGCGTGCCGAGCGCGGCCGACAGCTGCAGTCGCGCGCGCAGATAGCGATAGCGCGCGTCCGCAAGATCGCGGATCGCCTCGAAATAGCGCTGCTGCGCGTTGAGTTCGTCGATCTGCGTGCGCAGCCCGACTTCGCGGCCCAGGTGGGTCGACTTCACCTTGCTGTCGGCCGACGCGAGAGCGCGTTCTTGCGCGCGGATCAGCGCGGCGCCGTTGGTGATGCCGAGATACGCGGCACGGGCGTGCTCGCGGGCCTTGCGGCGCGCATCCTCGAGCGCGTCGCGTGCCTGCTCGCGCCGCCGGTAGGCTTCGCGGCTCGCCGACAGCGGGCCGCCGCCGGCGAACAGCGGGATCGTGACCGTCACGCCGATCATCGACGAACGGGTTTTCGACGTCGTGCCGAACACCGTGTCGAGCCCGTTCTCGTTGGCGCCGCGGCTCCAGTTCGTGCCATAGCTCGCCTGCAGGTTCACGACCGGCAGGTGCGCGCCCGTCGCAGCGACGACGTCGGCCTGTGTCTGCTCGGCCAGCTTCTCGGCGATCCGCACCTCGACGTTCTCGAGCGCGGCTTCATCCATTGCGGTCGCGAGATCGACTGGCGGCGGCGTCGGCGTGCACTGCCATGCGACCGGCGCAAGCGTATCCGCCGCGAGGCCCGTGAGCCGCCGCAGCGTGCCGCTCGCGATTTCGAGATCGTTCTGAGCGCTGACCTTGCGCGCGAGCGCTTCGTCGAGGTTCGCGCGCGCCTCGTCCACGTCGGTGCGCGTGCCATCGCCGATCCGCAGCGCTGCCTGCGCCTGGTCGAGTTGCTTATGGAATGCCTGCTGGGCGGTTTCGGCGGCCTGCAACACTTCGCGTCCGAACAGGACGTCGAAATAGGCGCTGGCGACATCGGTGATCAGGGTTTGCGACGCCTTCTCGTACTCGATGTCCGCCTGGTCGGCAAGCGTGCCGCCGCGCTTGAAATCGGCGACGCGGGATACATCGAACAGCGGCTGTGTGACGGTTACGGAAGCGCTGTGACGGCGGACCGCTGCCGCATACGCCGCGGTGGGCTGGTCCTGCTTCGTGTAGCTGCCGTTGAGTTCTGCGCGCGGCAGCAGCCCCGCAAGACCTTGCCAGCGCTTCTCGCGGCCGGCGAGCTGAGCGTTGCGCGCCGCGCCGATGCCCGCATCGAAGCGCCGCGCCGCGTTCACCGCGTCGAGCAGGTCGGCCGCGTGCACCGGCCATGCGGCGCCGAGCCAGCCGAGAACGGCCACCAGCCGGAAGGATCGTGTCGAAATCATCTGCCTGTACGCACCGCCGCATGTCGGTCGCGAGAACCGCGGCGAGGTTACGCCGCAAAGCAGAGGATTATTCAGTCATGCGTGACGGCACGATATCGTCGTTTGTCCAATTTTCGGCTCGTACTGGCAGGGGCGCGAAGGGCGGAATGCGACGGAGCACCGAGCGGGGATAGCGGCACGCTGCTCGAAGCACAGGGATGCGCCCCGCGACAAAGGAGAACGCTGAGGAAGTCCGGTCGGAGCGAAATGCCACCATCAGCCAACAAATCGACAGTTTGACGAGCCTCGCCAGTTGCGACGGCAGCACTAGTGTTCCCATGTTGGTGGCCGTCAATGCCCCGCCTGTTTTCGGCAAGCCGCGACATCGGAAAAAATTGGATGTTTCGCTATAGGTTCGATGTTTATTTAGGACTATTTTTCGAACAATTTCATTGGTGAAATTTTGCCTAGATATTTCCCTTTGAATGAACGGTGAATTGTAATGGAAGACTGTCTTGATAACCGCGTGATTCGCACGATCTCGCGCGGCCCGGTGCTCGTCTCGGTACTTCTGGCTTGGGCTCTCACATACGTCGGCGGCATTTTTTTCTGGGTTGGCCAATTTGTATTCGAACTTCCATTTGGCCCCTCCTCCGGTGCGCTGCCTGAAATAGTGAAGTACGACCTATTGATTCGCCTGTTTGTCGGCTCACTCGTTGCTCCAATAGTGGAAACATTTCTATTCCAGTGGCTTCCCATTCGGTTGATTCGCCGCACATTCGGAGCGAGTGTTTGGTCAGCCATTGGTGCTTCAACTCTTGTGTTCAGTGCAACGCACGGCTACAGCATCTTGTACGTGGTAGTCGCTTTATGGGGCGGGCTGATTTTCGCAACGGTCTTCGTGCTGCGTGATTACCCCGGCGGCCGTCCCTTTTTGGTCGTCGCCACCGCCCATGCCGCCCGCAACACGCTGGCAAGTATCCTCATCTGACGCGAACGAATCGTTCCCGGGTCAATCGGGAGAATCGTCGCCAATTGGCCGGATGAATAGGCCCGGAATCCAAATCGGCCGAGGCAGTGCCCGTACCTCGGAACGAATGATCCGCGCGTCACCGCCAGCCGAGCAGCACCCGCCCCATCGCATCCAGCCCCATGTCGAACAGGTGCGACACGAACGGCACGAGGTTCGGCACCATCAGCTGCACGAGCAGCAGCCCGACGAGCATCGTCACCGGAAAGCCGACCTGGAATACGCCGATCTGCGGCGCCGCGCGGTTCAGGATGCCGAGCGCGAGGTTCGCGATCAAGAGCGCCGCGACCACCGGCAGCGCGAGCAGCAGCCCCATCTCGAACACGGTCGCGCCGAATGCGGCGAGCGTGCGCCAGCCGGGCGCGTGCAGCAGGTCGGCCGACACCGGCAGCGACTGGAACGATGCGGCGAGCGCGGCGAACACCTGCAGGTGGCCGTCCACCGCGAGGAACGCGAGCATCGCGACCGCGTTCAGGAAGCGCCCCATCACGGGCGTCGCGCCGCTCGTGTGCGGATCGAAGAAGGTCGCGAAGCCGAGGCCCATCGACAGCCCGATGAAGTCGCCGGCCGCCTCGACGGCCGCGAACACGAGCTGCATCGTGAAACCCATCGCGACGCCGATCAGGAACTGCGTGACGACGATCCAGATGCCCTGCGCGGAGAACACGGTGACGTCCGGCATCGCGCCGAGCGTCGGCGCGACGACCAGCGCCATGAATGCGGCGACGCCGATCTTCACGCGTACGGGTACCGCCGCGTGACCGACGACGGGCGCCGTCGCGACGAGCGCGAGCATCCGCACGAACGGCCACAGGAAGGCGGTGAGCCAGCCGTTGAGCTGCGCGTAGGTAACCGAGAACATCGCCGCCGGGTGGTGCGCGCGGCTCAGCCGGCGCCGAGCGTCGCGACGTGCAGCAGCGTCTGCCGCAGGTAGTCGAGCATCGTCGTCAGCATCCACGGGCCGGCAATCACGAGCGTCGCGGCGACCGCGAGCAGCTTCGGGATGAACGACAGCGTCGCCTCGTTGATCTGCGTCGCGGCCTGGAACAGGCTCACGACGAGGCCGACCGCGAGCGCGACCAGCAGCAGCGGAGCGGCGAGCAGCAGGCCGACCATCATCGCCTGGTGCGCGAGGGTCATCACTTGTTCGGGCGTCATCGCGCGTGTTCCTCCGCTGCTTACGTGAAGCTCTGCGCGAGCGAGCCGATCAGCAATTGCCAGCCGTCGACCAGCACGAACAGCATCAGCTTGAACGGCAGCGACACGGTGGACGGCGACACCATCATCATCCCCATCGACATCAGCACGCTCGCGACGACCATGTCGATGATCAGGAACGGGATGAAGACCGTGAAGCCGATCTGGAAACCCGTCTTCAGCTCGCTCGTGACGAACGCCGGCACCAGCAGCGACAGCGGCACGTCCTCGGGCCCCTGCATCGGCGCCGCCTTCGAGATCTTCGCGAACAGCGCGAGATCGGTCTCGCGGGTCTGCTTCAGCATGAAGGTCTTGAACGGCGCGACGCCGCGCTGCACGGCCTGCTCCATCGGCATCGTGCCGTCGGAGAACGGCTTGTAGCCGTCGTTGTACGCACGGTCGAGCACCGGCGACATCACGAAGAAGGTGAGGAACATCGCGAGGCCGACGAGCACCTGGTTCGGCGGCGTCGTCGCGGTGCCGAGCGCCTGGCGCAGCAGCGACAGCACGATGATGATGCGCGTGAAGCTCGTCATCATCAACACCATCGCCGGCAGGAACGACAGCATCGTGAGCAGCAGCATCGTCTGCACGCTCAGCGAATAGGTGGTGCCGCCGTGCGGGCCCGGGCTCGCGTTGAACGCGGGCAGGCCGTTCGCCTGCGCGTATGCGAGCGCGGGAGCGACGCAGAGGATCAGCACGGGCGCGAAGCGCGCCGCGCGACGCAGGAATTCGTGTTTCATCGGAATGCGGGAACGGAAAGAGGGCGCAGCGCCATGTCAGCGGTCCTTGCCGCGACCGAGCCGCTTCGCGGCTTCGCCCGCGAGCGCGTCGCGAAACCGCGAACCGAACGTGCCGGGCAGGCCGCCTTCGGACGAGGCGGCGCCGGCGGGCACGTCGGCCGAACCCGATGCCGCGGCGGCGGTTGCCGCCGCCGGGCCGGCCGGCAGCGTATGCAGCAGCCGAACGTTGCCCGGCGCGACGCCGAGCACGAGCCAGGTGTCGCCGATCTCGACGATCGTCGCGCTTTCCTTGGCGCCGAGCCCGACGCTCGACACGACCTTCAGCGGGCCGCCGCGCCGTGCGGGCTGGAAGCCGAAGCGGCGCGCGAGCCACGCGCACGCGAATACGAGACCGATCACGACCGCGAGCCCGACGAGCGTCTGCAACACCGCGCCGATGCCGAGCGACGGCGCGGCCGAGCCGACCGTCACGCTCGACGCGATCGAACCGGCGTTATTCACCGCGTTCATGTCGGCGGCGCCGGCCGGCGCGCTGGCGAGCGACACGGAAAGCGAAGCGGCGACGGCAAGCGCCGCCGCGATCGCGATGCGCGCGCGGCGGCCAGGCTTCGCGACGTTCATCGATTCAGCTTCCGGATGCGTTCGGCCGGGGTGATGATGTCGGTCAGGCGGATGCCGAACTTGTCGTTGACGACCACCACCTCGCCCTGCGCGATCAGGCAGCCGTTCACGAGCACGTCCATCGGCTCGCCCGCCATGCCGTCCAGCTCGACCACCGAGCCCTGCGCGAGCTGCAGCAGGTTGCGGATCGCGATCTTCGTGCGGCCGAGCTCCACGGTCATCTTGACCGGGATGTCGAGGATCATCTCGATGTCGTTGTGCGTCGAGCTCGCCGCGGCCTTCGACAGCGGCTGGAACACGCCGGCGCCCGTCGCGCCCGGCTGCACCGGCTGATGGTTCTGCTCGGCAAGCGCGGCGGCCCAGTCGTCCAGCCCCTGCTCCTCTTCCGCAGCGGCCGGTGACGCCTGCGCGTCGGCGGCCGATGCCGCGAGCGCCGCATCGGCGATGGCTTGCACGTCGTCCTCGGGCGTCTGGTTCAGCTCACTCATATCCACCTTCCTTCATCGTATCGCCCGCGCTGATCATCTTCTGCACGCGCAACGCATATTGACCATTGAAAATTCCGTAGCCGCACTCCATCACCGGCACGCCGTCGACCTTCGCGGTGATCGTGTCGGCGATTTCCAGCGGCAGCACGTCGCCCGCGCGCAGGTTCAGGATCTTCTCGAACGTCGACGGGATCTCGGCGAGATTCGCGCACAGCTCGACTTCGGCGGCCTGCACCTGCTGCGACAGCACGCGCACCCAGCGGCGGTCGACTTCGAGCGCCTCGCCCTGGATCGGCGAGCTGAGCACGTCGCGGATCGGCTCGACCATCGAGTACGGCATGCAGATGTGCAGCGTGCCGCCCGTCGGCCCGAACTCGATCGAGAACTGCGTGACGATCACGATCTCGTTCGGCGTCGCGACGTTCGCGAACTGCGTGTGCATCTCCGAGCGCACGAATTCGAACTGCAGCGGCCGCACGCTCTTCCACGCGGTCGCGTAGTGCTCGAACACGAGGTTCAGCAGCTTGCCGATGATCCGCTGCTCGGTGGCCGTGAAATCGCGGCCTTCGACACGCGTGTGAAAGCGCCCGTCGCCGCCGAACAGGTTGTCGACGACGAAGAACACGAGGTTCGGGTCGAACACGAACAGCGACGTGCCGCGCAGCGGCTTCACGTGCACGAGGTTCAGGTTCGTCGGGATCGGCAGGTTGCGGGTGAACTCGCTGTACTTCTGCACCTTCACCTGGCTCACGGAAATTTCCGCCGTGCGCCGCATGAAGTTGAAGATGCCGATCCGCAGCAGCCGCGCGAAGCGGTCGTTGATGATCTCGAGGCCGGGCATCCGGCCGCGGACGATCCGCTCCTGCGTCGCGATGTTGTAGGGGCGGACGCCCGATGTGTCGCGCAGCTCGTCGACTGAATCGGTTTCGCCCGTGACGCCCTTGAGGAGGGCATCGACCTCCTCCTGGGACATGAACTCCTGGTGGCCCATGCGCGCTCCTTTCGCGGCCGCGTTACTGGACGACGAATTCGGTAAACAACACGTCGTCGACCTTCGCGCGCTGGTTGCCCGGCTGCGTCGGCTGCTCGATCAGTTCCCGCAGTTCCTTCGAGAGCGAACGTTTGCCGTCCGGCGTCGCGAGATCCTCGGGATGCTTGTTCGACAGCGCGAGCAGGATCCGGCTGCGGATCTCCGGCATCCGCGCGGTCAGTTGCTCCTGCGCCTTCGGGTCGGTGAGCTTCAGCGACAGGCCGACGCGCAGGTAGTGCTGCGCGCCGTCGTCCGACTGCAGGTTCACGGTCAGCGGGTCGAGCGGGAAGAATACCGGCGCGGCGAGCGGCGCCGGCTCGGCAGGCGCGCTCGCATGGCCGACGCCTTCCTTGCTCAGGAACACGTACATGCCGCCGGCTGCGGCGGCGGCCGCGCCCAGCGCGATGACGGCGATGAGCGCGATGCGCTTGAACTTGCCGGAGGAAGCCGGCTTGTCGGCGGTCGGGTTTGCGGTCGTGGAGGCCATGTGAATGCGTGCGTGATGTCTCGTAGCATGCATTGTTCGGCATCCGGGCCGAGCCCGATGGGCGGAAAAGAGGGGGGATTTGCGGCTATCTCAGCCGATTGTCGGCCGGCGCGGCTCATTGCAGGGTGGGGCAGCGGCGGACGGCGGCCATTCCGGGCGCGACCGCGGCGGGCCGGCATGCCCGGCATGCCCGGCGGGCGCCGGCCGCCCGGCGCGGGGCCGTCAGATCGGCAGCAGCGTCAGCAGCGGCGCGATCAGCACCATCGCGACGCCGGCGATCATCATCGTGAGGCTCGACACGACGCCTTCCTCGCTGCCGATCTCACGCGCCTTCGCGGTGCCCACGCCGTGGGCGGCCGCGCCGAACAGCGCGCCGCGCGCGAGCCGCGTGCGCATCGGCACGAGCGCGAGCACGATCTCGCCGAGCAGCATCCCGCAGATGCCGGTCGCGATCACGAACAGGGCCGTGAGGTCCTTCGGCGCGTGGATCTTGTCCGACACGGCGAGCGCGAACGGCGTCGACACCGAGCGCGTCATCAGCGAGCGCTGCAGTTCGGGCGACAGGTGCAGCAGCTTCGCGAGCAGCAGCGACCCGCACACGCCCGCGCCGATCCCGACCGCGACGCCGACCGACAGCGACAGCCAGTGCCGGCGGATCAGGTCGCGATACTCGTAGATCGGCACCGCGAACGCGATCGTCGCCGGGCCGAGCAGCCACATCAGCCAGCGCGTGTCGCGGAAGTAGACCGAATACGGGATGCCGGTCAGCAGGACGAGCAGCACCAGCACGCCCGGCACGAACACGAGCGGCGAGAACAGCAGCGTCTTCCTGTACGCATAGAGCCGCTTCGACACGAAATACAGCACGACCGTCAGCACGAAGCAGCCGAACGAGATCGCGGTATTCACCTTGTCGGCGGACAGGTTCGACAGCAAGGCAGGCATGCGCGGCTCCGGCTCAGTGGGCGGACACGGCGCTCAGGCGCGCACGGCGGCGTTCGGCGAACACGCGCTGCGCGGCGAGCCGGCGTTCGAGCTTCGCGGCGAGGTCGACCGCGACGGCCACCGCGACCATCACGAACGCAGTGCCCGCGAGCATCACCAGCGCGATGCGCCAGCCGTCCTCGCGGAACAATCCGCCGTACTGGACGGCCGCGACGGCGGCCGGCACGAAGAACAGCAGCATGTCGGACAGCAGCCAGTTCGCACCGTCCTTCACCCACGCGGGTGCGACGCGGCCCGAGAACAGCAGCACGAGGAGCACCGCGAGGCCGATCACGCCGGACGGGATCGGCAGCCCGACAGTGCGCACGGCCCAGTCGACCGCCAGCCACAGCGCGCCGAGCGCGGCGGCCTGCAGCGCGATCCGGCCGGTACGCGTCATGCTGCCCGAAGCGGCAGGGCGGGCGGCGAGTGCGGCGGTCGGCTTGGTCATGGCGGGCTCCCTACAGAAATTCCGTTGATGGTGCGAGTATAGGGTTTCCCCTAACCATAAATAAAATGACTTGTCTCTATCCTTGTCATTCCAATTCGGAATTCGTTTTTGATTGCCGCACCAATTTGGGGAGACGTCGATGGAATTGCGCGCGCTGCGGTACTTCGTCGAGGTGGTCCGCCAGCAGAGCTTCACCGCGGCGGCCGACAAGCTGTTCGTGACCCAGCCGACCATCAGCAAGATGGTGAAGGCGCTGGAGGACGAGATCGGTTCGCCGCTGCTGCTGCGCGACGGCCGGCAGATGGTGCTGACCGACGCGGGGCGGATCGTGTTCCAGCGCGGCCAGGACGTGCTCGCGGCGCAGGCGCAGCTGCAGTCGGAGCTGAACGATCTCGGCACGCTCGGGCGCGGCGAGCTGACGATCGGCATCCCGCCGCTTGGCGGCTCGCTGTTCACGCCGATCATCGCCGCGTACAAGCAGCGCTATCCGAACATCGAGCTGAAGCTGTTCGAGCAGGGCGCGCGGATGATCGAGGCGGCGCTGATGTCGGGCGAGCTGGAGCTGGGCGGGCTGCTGGAGCCGGTCGATCCGGCCACGTTCGACGTGCTGCCGATGGTGCGCGCGCCGCTGTGGCTCGTCGCGCCGCGCGAGTCGCGCTGGGAGGATCACGCGGCCGTGCCGCTCGCGGATCTCGCGCGCGAGTCGTTCGTGTTCTATGCGGAAAGCCTCGCGCTGCACGACGCGGTGCTCGACGCGTGCCGGAAGGTCGGCTTCACGCCGTCGATCGTGAGCCGCAGCGGCCATTGGGATTTCATGGCCGCGCTCGTGCATGCGGGCGTCGGCATCGCGCTGCTGCCCGAGCCGTACTGCCGGCGGCTCGACGCGGGGCAGTTCACGTGCCGGCCTATCGTCGAGCCGGAAATCACTTGGGCGATCGCGCTCGGCTGGCTGAAGAAGGGGTATCTGTCGCACGCGGCGCGCGCGTGGCTGGAAGTGGCACGGGCGACGCTGCCCGTCGCGCCCGTCGACGATCTCGCGTTCGGCGGGTTGCGGGCGAGGGAGTGACGGCTGGCAACGCCGGGAGATAAAGCGAAAAAGGCGGGCGCAATGATCGCCCGCCGCGTGCTCAATGCCCCATCGCCGGCCCCGCGCCCTTCCTCGGCTTCGTGATCCACACGAGCGCCGCGAGCGCGATGAACATCACCGCCGACAGGTGAAAGAAGTCGTTGGTCGCCATCATGAAGCCCTGCTGCGTGACGAGCTGGTTGAGCTGCGCATTGGCCGTCTGCCCGACGATGCCGAGCTGCGCGAGCGCGCCCTGGTAGTCGGTCGTGTTCTGCGCGTAGACGCTCACCGATTCCGACAGCCGCGCATGGTGGTAGATCGCGTCGTTTTCCCAGAACGTCGAGCTGGCCGCGGTGCCGATCGCGCCCGACAGCGTGCGCAGGAAGTTCGACAGCCCCGACGCGCTCGCGAGCCGCTCGTCGGAGATGCTCGACAGCGTGATCGTCGTCATCGGCACGAAGAAGCACGCGACGCCGATCCCCTGCACGAGCCGCGGCAGGATCACGTGGTTGAACGGCACGTCGAGCGTAAACGTCGCGTTCCACAGCGACACGCCGGCAAACACGATGAACGCGAAGCTCGCGACCATCCGCAGGTCGAGCCGGTGCATGTTGCGGCCGATCAGCGGCGACAGCACGAGCGCGAGCAGCCCGACCGGCGCGGTCGCGAGGCCGGCCTTGCCGGCCGTGTAGCCCATCACCGTCTGCAGCCACAGCGGGAAGATCACGACCGAGCCGAAGAACGCCATGAAACCGAACGAGATGATCAGCGCGCCGAGCGCGAAGTTGCGGTCCTTGAACAGCGACAGGTCGACCACCGGCTCCTTCTCGGTCGCCTCCCACACGAGCATGAACGCGAGCGACACGACCGCGATCAGCGCGAGCGCGACGATGAACGACGAGTTGAACCAGTCGCGGTCCTTGCCGAGGTCGAGCATCATCTGCAGGCACGACACGCCGATCACGAGCAGCGCGAGGCCGACCGCGTCGATCCGCTGCTTCGACGTCTTCGTCTCGCGGCCGCGCAGCAGGAAGTACGCGCAGGTCGCCGAGAACACGCCGATCGGCAAATTGATGTAGAAGATCCACGGCCACGTGTAGTTGTCGCTGATCCAGCCGCCCAGCAGCGGGCCGAAGATAGGCGCTACGATCACCGTCATCGCCCATAGCCCGAGCGCGAGCCCGCGCTTCGCGGGCGGGTAGCTGCGCATCAGGATCGTCTGCGACAGCGGCACCATCGGCCCCGACACGAGGCCCTGCAGCAGCCGGAATGCGATCAGCGTCTCGAAGTTGGTCGCAAGGCCGCACAGCGCCGACGCGACCGTGAACGCGAGCACCGACAGCGTGAACAGCCGCACCTCGCCGACCCGCCGCGCGAGCCAGCCGGTCAGCGGCACCGCGATCGCGGACGCGACCGAGTACGACGAGATCACCCACGTGCCTTCGCTCGTCGCGACGCCGAGGCTGCCCGAGATGGTCGGCACCGCGACGTTCGCGATCGACGTGTCGAGCACTTCCATGAAGGTGCCGAGCGCGAGCCCGACAGTGAGCAGCGCGAGCGCGCCGCCGGTCAGCGGCGCGGGTTCGGCGGCGGGGGAGGCGGCAGATGCCGTGGTGGCGGACATCGGAATCTCCTAGACGCGGCGCGCGCGACGCGCCGGCACAACGCACGGGTGCGCGACGCAGCGCGGCCCGGCCGGGTGGAACGGATCAGGAAAGAAACGCAGCGCGTGCCTTGTCATCTTCTGCCCAGACAGAGAAATAAACGAATGCTTAACCTAGACATGGGGCCTCCGTGCGCATCAGCAGTCCGGTTCGTCGGGCTTCGGGCAACCGGTCGTGCCGGGCCCGTTGGCGATGAAGCGCTGCAACAGGCCGGTGAGCGTCGCGAGTTCGTCGGCCGAGAAACCGTCGAGCTGCGCGTTGAGCGCGGTCGCGATCAGCGACGGCAGCGCGCGGGCCGCATCGGCGCCGCGTTCGGTCAGCGTCAGCTCGATCATCCGGCGGTCCTGCTCGCTGCGCGAGCGCGCGACCAGCCCCTTGCGTTCGAGCCGGTCGAGCATGCGTGTCATCGACCCGCTGTCGTACGACATCTTGCGGGACAGCTCGAACGGCGTGCGCGCATAGCCGCGCGACAGCAGCAGGATCACGCCGATCTGCTGCGCGGTGAGGTCGAGCGGCTCGAGCGCGCGGTCCATCCGCTCGACGAGCGCCTGCTTCGCCTTCGACAGGTAATAGCCGAGGCTCGTTTCCAGCGCGATGTTCTCGGGATCGTAGAGGCTGCCGGTCATGCGATTGCGCACGCAGCAACAGTGCGTTTCGGGTTAAAACGCGCCCAGTATCTTGAAAAATGATTGCTTAGTCAATATTATTTGAGGCAACCAGTTACGACGTGCATGTTGCACTGCCGGAGACTATGTTCTGACCGATTCGCCCGCGCTGCCGGGCACCCGAGGATGTTCGCGATGCTGTTCCTGAAAAATGCCGCCGGCGCGCTGCGCCGCAACCTGACCGATACCGCTCATCATGTGTTTTCCGGGCCGCACCGCGGCTGGAAGATCGCGCTGTACGTGACGATGCTGGTGGTGCCGGGCGGCTCGCTCGCGGCGCTCGGGTTCGCATGGTTCGATCATCGCCGGCAGCGCAACGCGAAGGGCGGCGCACGCCGCACGAGCCAGCCGGCCGCGACGGAGCCGTCGTCATGGCGGCCCGCCGCCGAGCCCGTCCCGGTGCCGGTGCGCTGCCTCTGACACCGTCGCTCCCGCTTTCCCGACTGTCCTGCCTGTTCCGACTGATTGCCGGCCGCGGCCGCCGTCGCGCGCCTGTCTTGCCGCAAGCGATCCGTAATGGCCGGTAACCCGGCCGCTCGCACCGGTAACACATTCCGGCCGCCGCGCACCGTACCCTTAGGGCTGCGCGGCTTCCCCGCCGTCAGTTACCATTTGTCCGCCAGCGGCATGACGACCGCATCGCGCGACGCCGCTCGCCGGCCGTCGCGCCCAGACAGGAAAACCACGATGCCGTACGCCTCCCTCCCGCGCGCCCTTCGCCCGCTGAGCGCCGCCGTCGCCGTTGCGACGGCCGTGCTGCTCGCCGGCTGCGCCGTCGGGCCCGACTATCACCGGCCCGACACGTCGATTCCCGCCGCATTCAAGGAAGCGCCGGCCGGCTGGAAGGTCGCGCAGCCCGCCGATCGCGCCGATCGCGGCCCGTGGTGGACGGTCTACAACGATCCGCAGCTCGATGCGCTGGTCGGCAAGCTCAACGCGTCGAACCAGACCATCGCACAATCGGCGGCCGCATACCGGCAGGCGCGCGCGCTCGTCACCGAGGCGCGCGCCGCGTATTTCCCGACCGTCGGGCTGACCGCGTCGGGCTCGCGCGCCCGTACGCCGCGCACGTCGCTGTCGTCGGGCTCGTCGTCGAGTTTCGGCAGCGGCTCGTCCGGATCGATCGGCAACAGCTACAGCGTCGGCCTCGACGCGAGCTGGGAGCCCGACCTGTGGGGCAAGGTGAGCCGCACCGTCGGCGCGCAGCGCGCCGGCGAAGCGGCGGCAGCGGCCGATCTCGCGAACGCGCGGCTGTCGCAGCAGGCGCTGCTCGCGCAAACCTATTTCCAGCTGCGCACGTCCGATGCGCTGCAAAAGCTGCTCGACGACACCGTGAAGTCATACGAACAGTCGTTGAAACTCACACAGAACCAGTATGCGCAGGGCGTCGCCGCGCGCGCGGACGTGATCCAGGCGCAGACGCAACTGCAGAGTGCGCAGGCCGCGTCGATCGACAACGGCGTCGCGCGCGCGCAGTACGAGCATGCGATCGCGACGCTGATCGGCGAACCGGCATCGACCTTCTCGCTGCCGCCGAACCCGCTCGCGGCCGAGCCGCCGATCACGCCGGTCGACGTGCCGTCCGCGCTGCTCGAGCGCCGGCCCGACATCGCGGCCGCCGAACGCCGCGCGGCCGCCGCAAACGAACAGATCGGCGTCGCGATTTCCGCATTCTTCCCGACGCTCACGCTGTCGGCCACCGGCGGCTTCCAGAGTTCGGTGTGGTCGCAGCTGTTCACGCTGCCGGCGCGTTTCTGGACGGTCGGCCCGCAACTCGCGGCCACGCTGTTCGACGCGGGGCTGCGCGCCGCGCAGACCGACGCCGCGCGCGCGACCTACGACCAGGACGTCGCCGCGTATCGCCTCGCGGTGCTCACCGCATTCCAGGACGTCGAGGACAACCTCGCGTCGCAACGCATCCTCGCGCAGGAAATCGACGTGCAGCGGCAGGCCGTCGACAGCGCCGAACACTCGCTCGCGATCGTCACGAACCAGTACAAGGCCGGCACGGTCGCATATCTGAACGTGCTGACCGCGCAGACCACCGCGTTCACCGCGCAGCAGAAGCTCGCGACGATCGCCGGGCAGCGGATGGTGTCGTCGGTCGGGCTCGTGAAGGCGCTCGGCGGCGGCTGGGATGCGTCGGACATGACGCGCGAAACGGGCGACATCGCTGCGCCGGCGCCCGTGCCGGCGTCCGGTGCGGCCGCGCCCGCGGCAACCGCGTCGTCGGCCGCCGCGCCGCTCGCGCAGAAGTAGGAAGAGAAGAGGGCGACGGGCGCGTCAGCGCATCGCGTCGCCGAAGATCAGCGACACCTCGTTGTTCCCGATCGGGTGACCGAGCAGGTTCAGCAGCCCCGCGAGGTTCGCCTGCTGCTCGGGCGCCGCATGCGCGGTGCCGCGGAACGATCCCTGGCCTGGGCCGAAGCTGCCGTGTCCGTCGAGGAACAGCGGGCCCTGCGTCGTCGACAGGTCGAGATCGGCGCCCGCCCCCTTCGCCTGCAGCACCGCGCGGTACGAACCGAGCGGCTTCACGCGCGACACGCGCGAACTCATCGAGTCGATCGTCACCGTCAACTGGCCGAACGCGTTGTTGCCGAACAGGCGCCAGTCGGTCCAGCCGAGCCGCACGTCGCCCTGCAGGTCGAGCGTGTTGAACGGCGTGCCGAGCCCCGCAAGCAGCGACGCGGGCACGGCCATCGTGCCCGCCGACAGCATCGCGCCGCGCCACGTCGCATCGAGCGTGACGGCATCGGGCATCGCCTCGGTCTGGCGCATGCGCATCTGCACGCGCCCGGTCAGCAGCGGCCAGAAGCCCGTGGTCCATTCGACCCGGCCCGGCAGCAGCGTCGCCGCGCTCTGGTCGGCGCCCGGCGCGAGCATCAGCGTGCCCGAGCCGTGCCACAGCGACCCGTCCGGATCGACGAGATTCACGTGAGCGCCGGTCGCACGCGCGAACTGCGGCGCGATCCACGCGGCCGGCGCGAGCGCGACGAGCGTCACCGCCGTCGCCAGTCCGCCCGCCAGTACCCACGGCAATGCGGCGGCGAGCCGCTTCGTCCATGGCCTCATCGGCCGACCGCCGCTTGCGTCATCCACTGCGTCATTTCTGCGTCGACGGTTGCATCACGGCCGTCAGGTCGACCTGGCCGTCGTCCTTCAGCGCGGTCGCGTGCGCCTCGCCGACCTGCACCTTGAACTGACGGCGCGCATCGTCGAGCCACTGCGTCCACACCGGAAACGACACGTTCTTCATCTGGATCTGCACGCCGTTGCCGACGATCTGCACCTGCGCACCCTGCAGCCCGTGATCGGACAGCGACGCGGTCAGCGCGTCCTTCAGCGCCAGGCCGGTCGGCGCGACGCCCTGCGCGGCGGCCGTCAGCGACTTCGCCTCGTTCGCCTGCGCGGTCATCTGCGCGAGTTCGCGGCGCATCGTCGGCAGCTCGCGCTGGATCCGTGCGCGGCCTTCCTGCGCGGGCGACCACAGCACCGAATACGCGATCGCGACCGCCAGCACGGCGCCGCCCCAGCCGAGCAGCATCTTCTCGCGCTGCGAGCGCTCGCCCCAGAACTGGGTCAGCGTCTGGTTCAGTTGTTCCGTCTTCATGAGCGGCTCCGGATCGTCCATTTGCCCGTGTTGCTGTCGACTTCGCCGGACAGTCCGTTGCGCGCGAGGCGCTGCGTGAAATCGGGATCGACCTTGACCTCCGGCTTGAAGCCGACGTCGAGCCGCCGGTCGTGATAGTCGAGCGACGCGATGCCGTTCAGCGGCAGCGCGCCCATCGAGCGCGTCAACCCGCTCGCCAGCGCGAGGAAATCGTTCGGCGACAGCTCGCCGGCCGCCAGGCGCAACTGATCGAGCTGGCGCTGCATCTGCGCGGGCGGATCGAGCACCGTCGTCGTCTTCGGGAATGCGGACAGCAGCGTTTCGGTGATCTGCGCGGACAGCGCATCGCGCTCGCGCGACAGCTTCCACCAGTGCAGGTTCATCCCGATCACCGCGACGCCGAGCGTCGCCGCGACGAGTGCGATCGGCACGCGCAGGCGCTTCACCGTCGCGCGGTCGAAGCGCCACGGCTGCGACTCGAATTCGAACTGGCACAGATCGAAACGCTCGGTTAGCGCACGCCGCGCGAACGTGTCGAACGACAGCGGCGCGGCGCCCGGCAGCAGCGGGCCGTCGGTGCGGCCGACCGACGCGAGCCGCGGCTCCGCGCCCGGCTCGCCGAGTTCGTACAGTTCGACGTCGCCGCCGCCCGCGAGCGCGGCCAGCGTGCCGGCCGCGCGCGACGCGGGCGCAGCGAAGCCTTCGCCGAGCGCACCGCGCGCAACCGCAAGTTCGAGGCGCGGCGCACCGGCCGCGGCCGGCAGCGCGCCGGCTTCGACGAGCGCCGGTTCGACCGCCGTCGCGAGCCCGAGCACGGCGGCGACCGTCGCCGGGCGGGCGGGCGGCTCGATGGCGTCCGCGACAAGCGCGGCATCGGCCGCGACGGCCGCTTCACCGTCGACCGGCGCGGCCGAAGCCGTTTCGGCCGACGTGCGCGGCGCCGGCAGGCAGCGGGTCGCGGGCACCGCGCTCAGGTGCCGGTGGCCGGCCGCCGCGAACGCGTCGCAGATCGCGCGGAACCACGCGCGATCGACGACGGCCAGCACGCGGCGCCCGTCGGGCAGCGCGGCCGGATCGAGCGCGATGTGGCAGCCGAGCGGATCCTGGATCAGCTGATCCTCGACGATGTTGGGCAGCGCCTGGCGCAGCTTCGGCCCCTTGAGCGGCGGCACTTTCGCGGCCAGCAACAGCACGTCGCGCGCGGCGACGATCAGCACCGTCGCATTCGCGCGCGGCAGCAGCGCGAGCGCGGCGCGGCCCGCGCGCTGCACCTGGCCGGCCTTGTCGACGAGCGTGAACGGCAGCTCGGGCCACTGCCATTCCTGCAACGGCACGGCAGGCTCGCGCGGCGGCAAAGAAACAATCAACGTGCTCACAAGAGCTCCTCTCCCGAATGGCGTCGTTATAGCTGGTCGCGGATACGCACGACCCGCGTCGAGTGCGTGGTCGGATCACGATACACGAGCGACGTGCGGTCGACCTCCGCACGTTCGTGCTGGATCCGGCCATGCACGATGAAATAGCTCGAATTGACGTCGACGAGGCTCGAGTCGAGCGTCACGTTCGGCGCGCCGGCGCCGCGCAGCGCGAGCTGCACGTCGCCGACGTTGCGGAAAAACACGGTCTCGCGGCGCGACACCAGCGCCTGCGCGGACGACACGCTCATCCCCGGCATGAGCGCCGCGATCACCTCGGCCGGCGCGGTGTTCATGTTCACGGGCGTCGTGGTCGGCAGCACGGTGACGAACGGGCGCAGCCGCGCGACCATCTCGGGCGTCACGCCGTCGACGTCGAGCAGGCTGTCGACGCTCGTCATCATCAGCGGCGCGGGCCCGCGGTCGCCGCCGGACATGCCGGGATCGTCGGTGAAGCCGCCGGTCTGCTGGTCGCTGGTTACCGGCGCAGTGGCCGGCGCCGTGCCGGCGCCGCCGGGCAGCGTCGGCATCTGGAAGCGTGTCGCCGAATGCAGCAGGCCCGCGCGCACCTGCAGCGCGACGCGTTTCGCGAACGCGCCGTCGTAGCCGAGCGTCGTCAGCAGGCGCTGGAACGCCTGCAGCTGCGTGACGTTCAACTGCAGCACGCCGGGCGCCGGCGACGACACGAGGTTGCGCAGGTTGAACTTCGCCTGCGCGTCCTCGATCGAGCCGGAGAGATAGGTGTCTTCGCCGCCGTTGTCGTTGGGCGCGCCGATCCGGCCGAGGAAGTCCGACAGCTTCGTCTTCGCGATCGGCACGCCCCAGATCCCGCCGAGATACGTGATGCCGGGCGCCGTATCGCCTTCGGAGCGCAGGATCATCCGCGTCCAGTCGAGCGCGCCGCGCGCGACCCACTGCGCCTGCGCGATCACGCGCTGGTTCTCGATGCGGCGGATCTGCACCTGCTGGCGCCACAGCATCCCCGAGACGAGGATCGCCGACAGCGCGACGACGAGCAGCGCGGTGATGATCGCGGCGCCGCGCTGGCGGCCGCGTGCATGCGCGCGCGCGGCAGCGCGGTTGATGGTGAGCGGACGGTGAGAGCGCGCGCGCATCGTCATTCCCCGACGAGGAACACGCGCGTGACCGGCACGCGCAGCGACGTCGCACCGATGCTGACCTGCAGCCCCGTCACCGCGCGCGGCGGCGGCGCGTTGCCGATCTGCGGCACCTTGAGCGCATCGTTGTTCTGCGCGAGCGCGTCGTCGGCCGTCTGCAGGTTGGTGGTCCAGCCCACGCGCGGCACGTACAGCTTCGCGTCGATCGCGCCGACGCCGCCCATCAGCGCGACCCAGCTCCAGCCTTCGACGCTGCTGTCCTTCAGCACGCCTTGCAGCCGGTTCGCATCGTCGAGCGGCGGCGACGCATAGCGCACGACGCGCCCGCCGGCGATCCGGTAGCGGACCACCTGCAGCCGCGGCGCCGCGCCCGGCACGTCGAATTCGCGAACGATCTGCAGCGTATTGCCGGCGACACCGATCGCCGGCTGGCCAGCCTCGTCGTCGGTCGCGGCAAGCCGCGCGTCGATGCGCATCTGGTCGAACATCTGCGCGAAGACGCGCTCGTCTTCCATCGCGGACGCCACCTTGTCGCGGCCGCGCATGACCTGGTCGAGCCCGCGCCACGCGAGGATGGCGACCACCGCGAGGATCGCGATCGCGATCATCAGCTCGATCAGCGTGAAGCCCCGGGCGGAGCGCGCGGGCTGGCGCCGCATCGGCGCGTCAGAGCGGACGGCTGGTTTCATTCGCGACCACCGTCACCATCTGCGCGAGCACGCCGGCGCGCCCGGGCATGCTCACCGAAACCCGGACGCGCCGGAACACGGGGTTCGGCGTGGCGCTCACGCTCTGCGTGCAGACGAGTTGCACGTTGCCTTGCGAACAGTCGAAACTCTGGTCGCCGATCTGCGGCCACGCATGCGTGAGACGCAACTGCGCAAGCGCGTTGTCGGCGCTCCAGCCGGCCAGCAGCCGGCGGTGCAGTTCGGATGCATTGGTCGCCATCGTGCCGACCGCGCGGATCGATGCGGCGAGCGCGACCGCGATGATCGCGAGCGCGACCAGCACCTCGATCATCGTGAAGCCGCGCGACGAAGAAACGGGGAAGGGCAGGCGACGACGCATCGTCATTGCACCTCGTAGCGGCCGTTGCCGGTGCCGACGATCGTCGCGCTGCCGACGGCCGAATGCAGCGTCACGCGCACCGGCGTGTCGACGCTCTCGGTGCCGAACACGACGCGGTTCGCGCGCGTGTCGGAGCCCGGGTAGTCGATGTCGGCGCCCGTGACGCCGCCATCCCAGTCGCGCGGGCGCAGCAGGTCGTCGCGCAGCGTGCGCCAGCCGTCGGGCGAGCTCACGTCGAAACGGAAGCCATGCGCGGTCGGTTGCCACGCGATCGGGCGCGCGCGCACCTGTGCTTCATCGCCGGCGGTCTCGAACAGCAGCGCGATGCGCTGCGCTTCCTCGCGCAGGTCGGTGCGCGGATTGCGCGTCAGCGACAGCGACGCGAGCGACACGAGCAGCCCCGCGATCACGAGCACGACCAGCATTTCGAGCAGCGTGAAGCCGCGCGCGAGCGAGCGCGAGCGCCGCACGCCGTGCCTCATCGGCCCGCCATCGGCGCGCGCCGATACGAACGGCGCCGTGCCGCGATGCGCACGGCAATCGCGGCCGCGGCGGGAAGTCGTGCGAATGGCGAGCATGAAGAGCGGGAACGAAGCGTCGGGACGATCAGCGCCGGCTTATTGCCACGAACCGATGTCGGAGTCGTTGCTCTCGCCGCCTTCCTTGCCGTCGGCACCATAGCTGAACACGTCGATCTCGCCGTGCACGCCCGGATTCAGGTACTTGTACCCGTTACCCCACGGATCGTTCGGCAGGCGCTCGAGATAGCCGCCGTCCTTCCAGTTGTTCGGGATCGGATCGGTGGACGGCTTCTGGATCAGCGCGTTCAGGCCCTGTTCCTGGGTCGGATAACGGCCGTTGTCGAGACGGTACAGCTTGAGCGCCTGCATGATCGTGCCGATGTCCTGCTTCGCGGCGATGCGGCGTGCCTCGTCCGGGCGGCTCATGATCTTCGGCACGATCAGCGCCGCCAGGATCCCGAGGATCGCGACCACCACCATGATCTCGATCAGCGTGAAACCGCGCTGACGACGCACGGCCGCGTTGCGGCGAGTGATCCACGTTTGCATGACTGACTACCTCTTTCCAAAAAATGTCGTCGATTGAGTGACGCACCCGGCGCACCGGACGATTACCTGACAGCAACCTTCCGGACCCGCGGGCGCGGAGCACGCATTGTAAGGCGCGCGTCGCCGAGGGCTTTCACCCAACGCAAATTTCATATACATCCGTACAATAGCGCGCATGAACGCGCTCTCGATCCGGATCCTTTCCCTAGCCCTCTTCGCGGGTTTGTGCGCGACGGCCACCTACTGGGTCGTCACGCTGTCGGCCCGCGAAGCGCCGCTGCCCGCCGCCGCCGCGCGGCCGCCGATCCGCACCGAGGACGCCGCGGCGCTCTTCGGCGGTCAGCTCGACAAGAATCCCGTGCAGGACATCCACCTGTTCGGCATCCTCGCGCTCCAGCGCGGCGCCGCCGCGATCATCGGCATCGGCGGCGAACCGCCGCGCGCCGTGTCGCTCGGTGCCGAGGTCGCGCCCGGCGCGAAGCTCGCCGAAGTCCGCCCCCGCTCGATCATCGTCGACCGCAACGGCGCCCGCGCCGAAATCCAGCTCCCGGCGAACACGCCGTCCCCCGCGATCTACATGCGCTGAACGGCGACGGCCTCACCAACTGGTCAGGCCGTCACTGCACCATGTTGTTCAGCTCGATGATCGGCAGCATCACGGCCAGCACGATCACGAGCACGATGCCGCCCATCGCCAGGATCAGCAGCGGCTCGAGCAGGCTCGTCAGGAACATCGTGCGGCGTTCGAGCTCGCGCGCTTCGCCTTCGGCCGCGCGATCCAGCATCGTCGTCACGTCGCCCGTCGCTTCGCCGGAACGGATCAGGTGCACGAGCACCGGCGGAAACGTCTTCACGTTGTTCAGCGCGCGCGATAGCGCGGAGCCTTCACGCACGCGCACGATCGCGTCGTCGATGTTCGCGCGCATCGCGCGGTTCGACAGCGTCTCGCCGGCCGCCTGCAGCGCGCGCAGGATCGGCACGCCGGCCGCGGTGAGGATGCCGAGCGTGCTCGCGAAGCGCACCGTGTTGTAGCCGCGCACGAGCTTGCCCGCGAGCGGCGCGGTCAGCACCCAGCGGTCGAACGCGAGCCGCGGCCCGGCGCGCGACAGCGTCGCCTTCACGAACCACACGACGAGCGCGACCACGATCAGGATCGCCCACCACCAGTGCCGCACGAATTCCGACAGCGCCATCATCACGACCGTGAGGATCGGCAACTGCTGTTTCGTGCTCGCAAACACGTTGACGACCTGCGGCACCACGTAGCTCAGCAGGAACGTGACGATGCCGAACGCGATCAGCGTGACGATGCCCGGATACGTGAAGGCCAGCAGGATCTTCTGCTTCAGCGCGTTGCTCTGCTCGATGTAGTCGGCCAGGCGCGACAGCACGATGCCGAGCTTGCCCGTGTGCTCGCCCGCCGCGACGAGCGCGCGGTAGATTTCCGGAAAATCGCGCGGATGCTGGCCCAGCGCATTCGCGAGCGAATGGCCGCCGAGCACCTCGGCGCGGATCGCGGCCATCAGTTCGCGGATGTAGTCGCGTTCGGTCTGCTCGGTCAGCACGCCGAGCGCCTCGTCGAGCGGCAGCCCCGCGATCAGCAGGCTCGCGAGCTGGCGCGTGAGGATCGCCTGTTCGCGCTGCGACAGCTTGCGGCCGAACGCGAGCCGCTGCGTACGCGCGCCGCGCGTCGCGCTGGCGGCCGGCTCGACGACGAGCGGCGTGAGCCCCTGCGTGCGCAACTGGCCGCGCGCGGAACGCGCGCTGTCGGCATCGATGACGCCTTTCTGCGCGTGTCCCGCCGCATCGATCGCTTCGAAACGGAATGCCGGCATCGCGCTATGCGCCTCCCGTCACGCGCAGCACTTCCTCGAGCGACGTCGCGCCGGCGGTCAGCCAGCGTTCGGCGTCGTCGCGCAGCGTGCGCATCCCTTCCGCGCGGCTGGTGGCCAGAATCTCCGCGTCGGCCGCATTGCGATGGATCAGCGAGCGGATCGTATCGTCGACCAGCAACAGTTCGTATACACCGCGCCGGCCCGCGTAGCCCGAATGCCCGCACTTGTCGCAGCCGACCGGATGCCACAGCGTGCGGCCATCCTCGTGCCGCTCTTCCTTGCAGACGGGGCAGAGCTGCCGCACCAGGCGCTGCGCGAGCACGCCGAGCAGCGACGATGCGAGCAGGTACGGCTCGACGCCCATGTCGGTCAGACGCGTGACGGCCGATGCCGCATCGTTCGTGTGCAGCGTCGCGAGCACGAGGTGGCCCGTCAGCGACGCCTGCACCGCGATCTGCGCGGTTTCGAGGTCGCGGATTTCGCCGATCATGATCACGTCCGGATCCTGGCGCAGGATCGAGCGCAGCGCACGGGCAAAGGTCATCCCGATCCGCTCGTTCACCTGCGTCTGGCCGATGCCGCCGAGGTCGTATTCGATCGGATCCTCGACGGTCATGATGTTGGTCGTCGCGGTTTCGAGCCGCGACATCGACGCATACAGCGTCGTCGTCTTGCCCGAGCCCGTCGGGCCCGTGACGAGCACGATGCCGTGCGGTCGCGCAATCAGCTTGTCGAACTGGACGAGCGTGTCGCGGCCCATCCCGAGCGCTTCGAGATTCAGGCGCTTCGCATCCTTTTCCAGCAGACGCAGCACCGCGCGCTCGCCGTGCCCGGTCGGCAGCGTCGACACGCGCACGTCGACCGGCCGGCCGCCGACGCGCAGCGTGATGCGGCCGTCCTGCGGCAGCCGTTTCTCCGCGATGTCGAGCTGCGCCATGATCTTGATCCGCGAGATCAGTGCGCCGTGCAGCGCCTTCTTCGGGCGCACGACGTCGCGCAGCGTGCCGTCGACGCGAAAACGCACGACGGACGAATTCTCGAACGGCTCGATGTGAATGTCCGATGCCTGTTCGCGCGCCGCTTGCGTAAGCAGCGCGTTGATCATCCGGATGATCGGCGCGTCGTCTTCCGATTCGAGCAGATCCTCGACTTCCGGGATGTCCTGCAT
>Ga0207695_10001308_pt1 | contig 42247 bp, 35 predicted proteins | sample KBSC54metaG_FD_184354 | JGI IMG/M metagenome (GOLD analysis project Ga0207695, IMG submission 184354) | Corn rhizosphere microbial communities from Kellogg Biological Station, Michigan, USA - KBS C5-4 metaG (SPAdes) (version 2) | ecosystem: Host-associated > Plants > Roots > Rhizosphere > Soil...
CGTCGGGAATGCTGATGGTCGCCGGACCGTTGGTCGTTTCCGCATCGAGCCCCCGTCCAACCCACGTCTTGCCGGTGAGACGCACCGAGAGCGGCCCATTCGTCGTGCGGCCGTGCACGTCGCCGCCCGCGTCGTCGATGTCCAACGGTCCGTTCACGGCGCTCAGCTCGATCTTGCCGTGCACCGACTGGATCGCCACCGGTCCGTTGGTCGCGGTGAGGGAGACGTCGGAGGCGCGCGGCACCAGCACGTCGAACGACACCGACCAGGACGCGCCATCGTGCGTGCGCGGCCCGTTGGCGTGGATGTGGCCGTTCGACATGTCGATCGAGATCTGCTTGGCCATCGCCTGCGCCTCATCGTCGCTGCGCGCCTGCGTTTGGATGTGCGCGATGACGTCGATGCTGTCGCGATCCCAACCGGCCACGCGCGCTCCGCCGTTCTCTCCGCCATCCACGGTGATCGTCCCGCCGGACGCATGCGCGCCCATCGTGCGCTCCTCGCAATAGCGGGGACGGTCCGTGTCCGCCTCGCGGCAGCGCTCGAGCCAGTTGCGCTCGTGGTGCTGGGCATGGACGGCGGGCGCCGCCCACACGAACGCGATCATCGCGGCAACAGCAGACAGGCAGCGACGCATGCAAGCCTCCGGATTGGCACCGTTGAAATGTCCGGCGCTGGGCCGGCCATCGAACTTCGACAGCGCCAATCCGGAATTGGTTTGTGGCCTCAGTCGGCCGCGATTGCCGCAGTTGGGCCCGCCTCGCGAATACGCTGCGCGTGGTGCCGGCCGTACCAGAAATAGATCGCGAGACCCACCACCAGCCAGATCACCAGCCGCGCCCACGTCTCGAGCGGCAATCCGATCATCTGTGCGAAGCAGATCAGCGCGCCGAGGATCGGAACCCACGGCATGCCCGGGGTCTTGAACGGCCGGTGCAGATGCGGTTCGCGACGCCGCAACACCAGCACACCCATGCACACCATTACGAACGCCAGCAGCGTGCCCATCGCCGTGAGCTGCGTGAGCACGGCGATCGGGAACAGGCCGGCGACGAGCGCGACCACGACGCCGGTGATGGCGGTGGTGACGTACGGCGTGCGGAAGCGCGGATGGATTTTGCCTAACAACGGCGGCAGGAGCCCGTCGCGGCTCATCGAATAGAAGATGCGCGGCTGCCCGAGCAGCATCACCAGCATCGTGCTGGTGAGCCCCATGATCGCGCCGAGCTTGACGATCGGCTTGAGCCACCCGATCCCCGTCGCATCGATGCCTAACGCGATTGGCGCCGGCACGTTGAGCTGCGTGTACTTGACGATGCCGGTGAGGACCAGCGCCACCGCCACGTACATCACCGTACAAATGACGAGCGAGGCCATGATCCCGATCGGCATGTCGCGCTGCGGATTCCGCGCTTCCTGCGCTGCCGTCGACACGGCATCGAAGCCGATGAACGCGAAGAAGATCACGCCGGCGCCGCGCAGCACCCCGCTCCACCCGTACACGCCGAAGTGGCCTGCGTTGGGCGGGATGAACGGATGCCAGTTCGCACGGTTGATGTACGCGGCGCCGAACGCGATGAACAGGAGCAGCACGGCCACCTTGATCACCACGATCAGCGTGTTGAGTCCGGCCGATTCGCGAATGCCGATGATCAGCAGCACGGAGATCGCCAGGACGACCAGCGCCGCCGGCACATTGAAGATTCCATGCACCGTCGCGCCGCCCGACAGCGCCACCACCGATCCCGGCGGCCCGGCCCACTGCGCGGGAATGCCCAACCCGACGTCCTGCAGAAAGCTCTGGACGTTGCCCGCCCACCCCACGGCGATCGTCGACGCGCCCAGCGCGTACTCGAGAATGAGGTCCCAGCCGATGATCCAGGCGAAGATCTCGCCTAACGTCGCGTAGGCGTACGTGTACGCGCTCCCGGCCACCGGAATCATGCTCGCGAACTCGGCGTAGCACAGCCCCGCGAACGCGCAGCCCACGCCGGCGATGAGCATCGAGATCACGAGCGCCGGTCCGGCGAACTGCGCCGCGGCGGTTCCGGTGATCACGAAGATGCCGGCCCCGATCACCGCCCCGATGCCGAGCGTGGTGAGACTGAACGCGCCTAACGAACGCCGGAGCGTGCCCGACTCCGCTTCGACCATCAAGTCGGACAGCGGCTTCTTGGACAGGAGACTCATCGTCGGATGACCTCGCGCGAGGGGAAGGCAGCAGACCCAGGTCGTGCCGTGCGCGAAGATGACGACGCGCCGCGACCGCCCCGTCATGGCCGCGTCTGGGGCGTCAGCACCGCGTCAGCGCCTCTGTCAGAGTTCAGTCAGAGCTCCCCTTCCCGCACCCCCGCGCACCGTACATCCTGCAATTGGTTCGTGTCGCGCTCACATCGGGCGCCGTCTGCGAGGAGCCAATGCCGTTGTCGTTCGCTCGGCGACAGTCCGGAGTCGACCGCCAGCCAGCCATATGGCGCTCGCGGGCATCGCTGCTCGTCGCGCTGCTCGGCCTCACGTTCGTTCTGGCCGCGGTCCTCGCGTACGAAGCGCACGACGCCGCGCGATCGCACCGCGTGACCGCGGAGCGCGCGCTCCGGGATTACGCAACCTTCGCCGCATGGGAACTGCTCGCGAACGCCACCGACACGGTCGGCCCAACGCTGTCCGCGGCGTTGGCGCCCGTCACGGCAGGCATCGCCGCGACGCCGTATGACGCGCTCCCCGGCCCCGCCGTGCTCGCCGCGTCCGGCGGCGCGGCGCTCCGCTGCGCAAATCAACGAGACGACGCCGCGCGCTGGTACTTCCGTCTCGATTTCCGCGACGGCTCATTCGCGACCGTCGGCGCCACGCCACTCGCAGAGGAACGCTCGTTGGTCCGTGCGGCGGTCGACCAACAAGCGCGCACCGTCTATCGTCCCGATTGGTCGTATGCGACGCTGCTCGTGGGACGGGGCTCCGCCGAGCGCGCCGTCGCGTACGCGGTGAAGTACGCGGTGCACGGTGCGCCGATCGCAGCCTTCGGATTCTCCACGTGCGCCGATGCGCTGGGCGCTCCGGTGTTCGCGGGCGTGATGAGCCGGCACCCGCTGCTGCCGCGAACGCTCGCAATGCACGAGCCCAACGACTCGTTGGTCTCGGTCACCGTGCTCGGCCCGACGGGCGACACGATCTGGGACTCGGGCCGGCGCAGCCTCACGCCGTTCACCGCCGACGCCTCACAGGAGACGTTCGGCGGCCTCACGGCGCGCGCCACGCTGCGGCCGCTGGCCGTCGAGCGGCTCGCGTTAGGCGCGATCCCGCAGTCCAAGGTTTCGCTCCTCCTCGGCCTCCTCGCCCTCACGGCCGGGATGATGGTGTTGGCGGTGCTCCAACTCCGCCGCGAGCAGGAGCTCGCGCGGCTCCGCTCCGATTTCATCTCGAGCGTCTCCCACGAGCTGCGCACGCCGCTCGCCCAGATCCTGCTCTTCGCCGAAACGCTCCGGTTGGGCCGCGTGCGGAGCGCGGCCGAGCGCGCCGGCGCCACCGACGTCATCGTCCAGGAAGCGCGGCGCCTCATGCAGCTCGTCGAGAACGTGCTGCTGTTCTCGCGCAGCGAGCGCCGCATGACGCGGCTGCGGCCCGAGCCGACGGCGCTCGCTCCGTGCGTCCGGGAAACCGTGGAAACCTGGCGCCCGCTCGCCGTGGCGGCCGACGTCACGCTGTGCACCCGCCTCGATGCGCACGTCGTGGCGCTGCTCGACCGGAGCGCGGTGCGCCAGATGCTGCTCAACCTGCTCGACAACGCCATCAAGTACGGACCGGCGGGCCAGACCGTCACCATCACCGTCGACCGGCAGGGCAGCCGCGCGCGGCTCATGGTGCACGACCAGGGGCCCGGCGTCCCGTTAGGCGAGCGGGACCGCGTCTGGCAGCCGTTCCAGCGCCTCGAGCGCGACGTGCGCTCCGCGGCCGCCGGGAGCGGCATCGGCCTCTACGTGGTGCGCGAGCTCGCCGCGATGCAACACGGCGACGTGTGGGTCGAAGACGCCACGTCCGGCGGCGCATGCTTCGGCGTCTCGTTCCCGCTCGTCGACGCGCCCGAGCACCTAACGCCGAGCGCCGAGGCCGTCGGCACGGCTCGCCCATGACACGCATTCTCGTGATCGAGGACAATCGCAACCTCGCCATGGGGCTGCGCAACAACCTCGAGATCGAGGGCTACCAGGTGGAGCTCGCGGGCGACGGCAACACGGGCCTCGAGCGCGCGCGCGCCGGCGCGCCCGACGTGATCATCCTCGATCTCATGCTGCCCGGCCTCGACGGCTATCGCGTCCTGCGCGCCCTGCGCGCCGACGGCTGCGAGACGCCGGTGCTCATCCTCAGCGCCCGCGGCGAAGAAACGGACAAGGTGCTGGGCTTTCGGTTAGGCGCGGACGACTACGTCACCAAGCCGTTTGGACTGCTGGAGCTCCTGGCGCGCGTCGACGCGCTGCTCCGCCGCGCAGCGAACGGCGCCCGCGCCGCCCGCGGCGCGCTCGCGCCCCGCGAGCAACTCGGCGACATCGAGATCGACACCACCACGCGCACGGTCTCTCGCGCCGGCGAGCCGGTGCCGCTCCGACCCAAGGAATACGAGCTGCTCGTCGCACTGCTGCGCCGCCGCGGACGGCTCGCGTCGCGCGATGAGCTGCTGCAGGATGTCTGGGGCTACGCCTCGGAAGTCGTGAGCCGCACGGTCGACACGCACATCGCCGAGTTGCGCCGCAAGCTGGAGCGCAATCCGGCCGCGCCCGACTTCATCCTCACGGTCCGGAAAGCGGGCTACCGCATCCGCATCTAGCCGCCTAACGAAATCGCGCTCAACCCGCCAGCGCCGCCCGTTCGCCGGCGTCGACGAGCGAGCGACCCTCGTAGCTCGTCGGAACGGCCACACCCAGCGCACTGAGCACGGTCGGCGGCACGTCGAGTAGCTGCGCCCCCTCGCGCAGCGAGCCGCCCGACACCCCGCCGCCGGCAAGAACGATCGGTATGGTCCGGTCTAACGGATGCGGGCTGTCGTGATCCGTCGGCACCTGGCCGCCGCCGCCGTGATCCGCTATGGCGATCAGCAGCGTCTTGCTCGACGGCCGGAGATCGATGCGCTCGACGAGATGGCCGAGCGACGCGTCCAACGCGTAGGCCGCCCGTTGGTACGGATCGGACATCCACCCGTGGTCGTGCCCCGCGTCATCGCAATCCGGCCAGTGCATGAGGATGAGTCCGCGGTCCTGCGCCGCGAGCGCATCCGTCGCGCAGGCGAGCACGTCCCTCGCGCAGGTGCCGTGAAACGTCGCCGAGCCGACACCCAGCCAGCCCGCGATGCGCCGCGCGATGCCGCGCATCAGCCACGGCACGCGACACATGAACGCAGACGACGGATAGCCGGCCTCGCCCAACACGCGCGGCAAGGGATGCATCCGCCCGCGGCTCCGCGGCAGATGAAAGCGCGTGCTCCGCACGCCGTGCGTGTCCGGCGCCACGCCCGTTAGGAGCGATGCCATGCATGCCGCCGTGACGCTCGGCGCGACGGTCGTCCCGCGCAGCGTCGACGCGCCGCGCGCGGCAAGCCGCGCCACGTTCGACAGCCGCAACGCCTCGATCGCATCCGGACGCAGTCCATCCAGCACCACCACCACCAGCCGCTGGACGGAATGCGCGATCGTCAGATCCGGCATGGCCGGCGGTCATCGCCTAACACGAGGCCGCCTGGGCCGGCTGCCATCCGGCGCGCCCCATGCCGATCATCGAGACTCGATGCCCGGGACGAGCAGTTGCGGCTGTGCAATCTTCGCATCACGGCATGAATGAAGGCAGGAGGCATGCCCGCGACCGCCGTCACTGTGTGAATTTCGCCGCGACCGCACGGGTTGCGCGTCGAACGGCGGTCGCCTGGCGGCCTGTGCCTCCGACCGCGTCGCGCTCGCGCGGGCCGCGCGGATCGCTAGATTCTCCCGATCCGCCAGATCCCCGTCGCCAATCGTGCCGACCATTCAAGACCGCTATTGTATCATCGGCGCCGGCCCATCCGGCCTCGCAACCGCGCACGAGTTCAAGCGCGCCGGCATCGCCTTCGATGTGTTCGAACGGCATGGCGATGTCGGCGGTATCTGGGACATGGACAATCCCGGCACGCCGATGTACGACAGCGCGCACTTCATCTCCTCACGCACGCAGTCCGCGTTCGACGATTTCCCGATGCCCAACGAGTACGCGGATTATCCGTCGCGCGCCCGCATCCTCGAGTACCTGCGCGCATATGCGGAGCACGATGGCGTTCGCGCACATATCTCGTTCAATACGGTGGTGAAACGCGCATCGCCCGTTGACGGCGGGTGGGATGTCGAACTTGCGTCAGGCGAGCATCGCCAATTCCGCGGCGTCGTGTGCGCGGTCGGCAACAACTGGCACCCCGTCGACCCAACGTATCCCGGCCACTTCGACGGCGAGATGTACCACTCGAGCCGCTACAAGTACGCCGCCTCGCTGGCCGGCAAGCGCGTGCTGATCGTCGGCGGTGGCAACTCCGGCTGCGATATCGCGTGCGATGCAGCACCAATCGCCCGCGAAACGCTCATCAGCTTTCGCCGCGGCTATCACTTTCTGCCCAAGCATTTGTTCGGCGTGCCCACCGATGCGTTCTTCCGCAGCGGACCGCACCTGCCGGCCTGGCTGGCGCAACCGCTCCTCACGCTGCTGCTCCGCGTGCTCGTCGGCGACTTGCGCCGCTACAAGCTGCCCAAACCCGACCACAAGGTTCTCGAAAGCCATCCGATCGTGAACTCGCAGCTCCTGCATTATCTCTCGCACGGTGACGTCCGCGCGGTACCGGATGTGCGCGAGCTCGACGGAAACCGCGTCACGTTCGTCGACGGCTCATCCGCCGACGTCGATGTCATCATCTTCGCCACGGGCTTTCGATCGGCGATTCCGTGCCTCGACGCCGAGGTGTTCTCGGCCGAGCGCGGCGGACGCCAGTTGTACCTGAACGTGTTTCCCGAGCAGCCCGCACTCTACGTCATCGGCCTGTTCGAGACCGACGGCTCACTGTTTCCGGTGGTGAGCAAGCAGGCGGCGCTGGTCGCGTCGTACATCGTCGCCCAACGGAACGGATCCGAACGCGCCGCGTGGTTCGACCGTCAGCGCACCGGCCCGCGGCCGGACGTGAGTGGCGGCATCAGGTATCTCTCGTCGCAGCGCCACGCCTTCTACGTCCAGTACGACGAGTACGTGCATCGTCTGGAGAAATTGCTGAAGCGGATGACGCCCGAACGCGGCGCGGCCTGAAGGTCACGACGAGCGCCGCCGCGAGCAGCGCCACCAGCAGCGCCTGCAGCCCCAGGCTCTCGGCCGTCGGATAGATGCCTAACGCATCGATCCTCGGCATCCCGCGCACGAGCGTGATCGGAACGGCGCTCACTTCCTGGAGCTCCGCCACGCCGCGTCCGGCGAACACGAACGCCATCGCGTAGAGCAGCCCGCTCGTCAGCGTGAAGAACGGCCGCAGGGGAATCTTGACGCCGTATCGATGGAACACGGTGAAGATCGCCACGAGCACCACCGCGCCGGCCGCGATTCCTAACGCAATCGCGCCCGCCGGCCTGCCGGCCTCGCCGAGCAGCGCCTGAAAGAACAACGCCGTCTCGGCGCCTTCGCGATAAACGGCAAGGAACGCCACGAACGCCAGCGCCGTCGCGCCGCCGGATGCGAGCGCCGCGGTGACCTTCTCCCGGATGAACCGCTGCCAGTGCGCCGCTTCCACTTTCGAAATGAGCCAATAGCTCACCCAGAACAGCACCACCATCGCCACCAGCATGCTCACGCCTTCGATGAGGTCCTGGCTTGCCGGCACCGCCGACAGCACCGTCTCGAGAGCCACCGCCGTGGCCGCACTCGCCGCGATCCCCGCGCCGGCGCCTAACCACACGCTGCGCAGCTGATCGCGGTGCCCGGTCTTGATCAGGAAGGCGACCATCGCGCCGATCACCAGAATCGCCTCGAACCCTTCGCGCACGATGATGACGAACGATTGGACGAAGCGCTCCCACGCGCCCGACGTCCGGCTGCCCAACGCGACGACCGACGGAAGCGTCGCCACGATCGCGTCGCGCGCCCGCGCCGCCCGAGCCAGGTCGCCGGCCGCGATGTGCGCCCGGAACTCGGCGAAGCGGCGCTCCATGGCCGACACGGCACCGGCACTCTTCACGCGCGCCGCAGCCTCGAGCGGTTCGAACGCCAGATACGCATCCACGGCGCGCGCACGCGCCTCCCCGAGATCGCCAGCCCGCGCCGCCGCCAGCGACGAGTCGAGCGACGCGGCCACCACCGTCACGACAGGAACCGCGCAGCTCGGGCACCGGGGATGCACACCCTGCAGCGACTGCACGTACCCGGTCACGTTCCACCGCTGCTGCGACGTCAGCGTCCCGCCCCACGCCGGCATCGCCGTGCCCGACACGCCCGCCGAGATGATTCGATAGAGCATTTCGGCTGACACGCCGCGCATCGCGGCCGAATCGCCGATCGCCGGCGGCGGCGGCCGCATCCCCGCGGCAGCGGGCCCGTCGCCTAACCCGCGGTCGCCATGGCAGGATGCGCAGCGCGCCGCATACACGGCGCGTCCCGCGGCCAGGTTCAGCGGCTCCGCCGGCAGGTCGAGCGACGCGGCATCGCCTAACGCAACAACGAACTGCCGGTGGAGCGCCGCGAGCCGCGCCGGCGGCACCGTGTCCCGCACCGCCGCCGTCAGCGAATCGAGCCGCGCGCGAATCGCCGCCGCGTTGCTCCCGTTCAGCTGGGCCGCTGTCACACGCGCATCCACCAGAAAGTCGACCGTTTCCTGATACTCATCGACGGCGCTCAACCGTCCGCGCGCGTCGACGCCCTTCGCATACTCCTCGACGGCCACCGCGACGATGTTGCCGAGACGTTTTGCCGGACTCTCCTGCGCATTCGCAGGCGCGGCGAGCGCAGCCACCGCCCATGCGGTCAAGCAGACTGAACGGAAACGAAATCGCATTTACGATAGAATTTATCGGATTTATCTGCGCGGCACCACTCTCGCGGTGCACCGTCGCGCACTAGCCGGCCTGCTGCGTCTCTCCGTCCGACGTCGTCTGAGGACCCTCGAGCACCACCACCGCCCCGGCGGTCATTTGACTGTGCGACAGCGTCAACCACACTCGGCGCACGCGCAGCTCGGCGCAGCGGATTTCGGCGGCGCCGTGCAGCACGAGCGACGGCAGACCACCGTCGACCGACACGACCTCCATCTCGCGCCACCCGATCCCGCGCGCGCCCGGCGATCCCGAGAGCGCTTTGTACGCCGCTTCCTTGGCTGCAATGCGCGCGGCAAGGTGCACGTACGGCTCCTGCCGGCCCATTGCGTAGGTGACCTCGCCGGCTGTGAACAGCCGCTCGAGCGCCCGCGTCTCTTTCGACGCAATGAGCCGCTTCACACGCGCCACGTCCACCAGATCGAGTCCGACGCCTACGATCACACATCCTCCCGTGGGGCGCGCCCGAGCCAGCGGCGCCGGCGTCCGCGTCGTCCCGGGACGTCGGCGGCCAGCACGCGCACGAGTGACAACCACACGTCGTCAGCCATCTCGAAGACCAGCTGCAGTGCCTTGGCCCACCGACGCCACCCCGCATACCGCTCGCCATCATCGCTCGACGCCAGGCCATCCTGCGCGCGCTCGAGCGCGCCTAACGCACTGACCAGCGGCTCGGCCGCCTCCGTCAGCTCGGCGTCCAGCGCGCGCCGCTCCGGCGGTTCGGACGGATGACGCTCGGCGGCCAGCTCGTGGATGCGCTGCAGCATCGCCGCGCGGAGCGAGGGCGCATCGAATGCCGCGCGCGCGCGATCGGGGCTTGTGGCCGTCTCGGCTTCGCGGCGCGCCGCGAGCAGCGGCCCGAAGTATCGATCGTGGTCGGCGCCCGGCGACGCGCGCGGCGAGCCGAGTGCGCGCAGGGATCGCGTGAGCTCGGGCACGGCCATCGCGCGCCGGTCGAGGTCGGCGGCGAGGACGGCCAGCCCCGGCGACCCGCCTAACGTGATCATGTCGCCGCGCGTCAGGAACAGCTCGAGCGTGCCCACCGCATAGCGCGAGCCGTCGAGGCGATCGTACGGCAGACGCACCGCGCCGCCGGACCGCTCGAGACGAAGCGCCTCATCGTCGAGCGTCGCCACGGCGTCGCCGGCCACATCGCTGCCGCGCAGCAGGCCGCTCACCGTCACCGTCACCGCGTCGTCGGCCACCTCAGGCGTCCTCGAGCGCGTAGCGCGCGCGCCCGGCCAGCTCATCGTCGCACAACGCCGGCTGTTGCCCCGTCCGCTGCTGCCACCGCGTCACGAATTGCGGCAGCCGGTCGGTGCAGAACGCCGACCGCTCGATGCCTAACGCAGCAATCGCGTGCTCGATGCCGGCCGGCGCGCCTTCCACTTCCACCAGGTCGTCCATCCGCGGGTAGCGCTCGAATCGCACCGCCGTGCCCTCCAGATCGTACTGCGCGATCTCCCGATCGATCGCGCGCGTGACTTCGTAGCCCAACCGGGCGAGCATCGTGGCCAGAACGTCGGGAGCGTCTGCCCTGCACTGCAGCTCGTCCCGCACCTTGTAGCCGGCGTCGTAGCCCGTCGGTCCCTTCCAACCCAGTTCCGCGCGGGCGCCCGACCCATCGCGGTACACGCGCAGCCGCAGCACTTCGTCGCGGCGCGCGAGATCGCGGCGCGGCGTGTCGTAGCGCCGGTCCTCGAGACGCCCGGCGAACGTGAGCACGGCGCCGGCCTGCGTTAGGCGTGCGGCGCGGCGCCCCCAATCGTCGAGCACCGCTTTCAGCTCCACCTCACGCATCGAAGATCGCCTCGAGCACGGCGGCGGTGTCGGCCAGCGTCGGGAACACCGCCGCCGGCGCGTGCGCCGAGAGCTCCTCGACCGTGAACCGCCCCGTCGCCACCGCCACCGCGCGAGCTCCCACGCTGCGCGCGCATTCGATGTCGGCCGGCGTATCGCCGATCACGACGACATCCTCGCCGCGCACGTCGATGCCCAACGCTTCCCGCGCGCGCCGCAGCGCCACAGCCGGCAGCTCCGGACGATGCGCGTGGTCCGACCCGTACGCGCCGACGCGAAACCGCGTCACGTCCAAACCGGCCGCCGACAATTTGAGCATCGCGCCATCGCAAAAATTCCCGGTCAGCAGCCCGACCACCGCATCGGACCGCGCCTCGAGCGCCGAGATGAGCTCCGCCACGCCGTCGAACACGTGCACGCCGCGCCGCCCCGTCGCCAACTCCTGCTCCAGCAGCGCCAGATAACTCGCCGCGAGGTCATCCATCCGCGCGTCGATCGCTGCATCGCTGTGCCCTTCTGCGCGCATCAGATCGCGCACGATCTGCGGATCCGTCTTGCCGTCGTAGTGATACTCCGTTGGGCCGGAGCCGCCGAACACCTGCGTCAACGCGGCCGTCATCGCGCGGCGGCCCGCGCCGTCGCTCCACAAAATCGTGCCGTCGATGTCGAACAGGATCAGCTTCATGCGCGCGTGAGCACCACGCCGGCGATGATCGCGACCGCGCCGGCGACCTGCCACGCCGTGGGCGTCTCACCCGGCAGCATTGCCCACGCCACTCCGAGGGCGATCAACGGTTGCAGATTCGAGTAAATGGCCGTGCGCGTCGGTCCGAGCACGCGCACGCCGCGATACCAGCCGAGATAGCCGATCACGAGCGAGCCGATGCCGGCGAACGTCATCGCGCCCCACACTCGCACGCTCACGCTCGTCCACGCCGTGGCCGCGAATGCCGGCGCCGACACGAAGAGCAGCGGAATCATGCCGCCCACCAGCGTCAGCGCCGAGATGTCGACGAGCGACACGCGATGCGTGAGCGGCTTGAGCAGAACCGTGTACCACGCCCAACACACGGCTGCCGCGACGACGACCGCGTCTCCGGTGAGCGTCGCGCCCGAAGACTCGTGCATCGATCCGCCGAGCACCACCAGCGCGATCCCGGCCATGGAGAGCGCCACCCCGCCGTACGCGCGCGCCCCAACGTGTTCGATGCCCAGCCATCGCCCGATGAGCGCGATCAGCGCCGGCGACGCCGCGAGCACCAGCGCCGCGTTTCCCGCTTTGGTGTGCGCCACACCCTCGGCGAACAGCGTCTGATACACGCAATTGCCCAGCACGCCTAACGCAAGCAGCGCGAGCACATCCCGCCGCGCGATCGGCCGCGCTCCCGGTCGCCGCCGCTGCAGCACCGCCAGCATGCCGAACGCCAGCGTCGCCATCAGGATCCGCGCACCGTTGAACGCGAGCGCATCCATGTGGTCGGTGCCGTACTTGACCACCGCGTAGTTCGCGCCCCAGATCGTGGTCGTCAGCAGCAGCCAGAGATCCGTGAGCGAAACGCCCGACCGCGCGGCTGGTTCCGCGCGATCGGGCGCGATCGCCGTGTCGAGCACCGTGGTCATGCTCCAAAGCTAGGCGACGCCGTTGGCACGCGACAGCGCCTTCCTCCGCGTCGGCGCTGCCCGTAGCTTCCCCGCCATGCACCTCTCCTTCGCGTTGTTCGCCGACGCCGCCAACCTGTCCGTCGAAGGCAAACTCAACATCCTCGGCGTCTTCGACGCCGTGCAGGTGGCCGGACTGCCCACCGTCCACCCGCGCGCGCACATCGTCGTGCGACTCAAGGGCACGGCCGCCGACGCCGGCGCGCACGTCATCGCCTTGCAGTGGGTGAATCCGTCCGGCGCGGAGCTGTGGTCATCCAATGGAGAGCTCAACGTCGCCACGCCGCCCGCGGAAGTCGCCGACATCGATTTCCCGCTCATCGCCGCCGTCGATCTGCCGCTCGACGCGGCAGGCACCTACGCGATGCGAATCGCCATCGATGGTTCGGTGCACGGCGAAGTACGGCTGCACGTGCGCACCGCGGTCGTGCCCGCCGGCAAGATGGTCAGCTGACGCGCCGCGCCCAACGGAACCGCGAGAGCAACGCGCGCCCGTACGCATCGGGCGCCGCGAGTGTCTCGATCGCGTATCCGCCGCGTCCCAACCCCAGGTGCACCAGTCTCGCATCGCCGAGCGCGATGGCGACGTGCGTGATGCGGCCATCGCCGCGGTCGGAAAAGAACGCGAGATCGCCGGGCGCGAGCGCGCCCAACACGCCGCCGGCGTCCACGGCCTGACCCCGCTCGGCCTGGTCGCGCGCATCGCGCGGCATCGCGATGCCGTGGAGCCCGAACACGGTCTGCACGAGCCCCGAGCAGTCGGCGCCCCACGGCGTGAGCCCACCCCATTCGTACGGCGTCCCCTCGAACAGCTCGCACGCGGTGCGAGCCGCGGCCGCCGCGCTCACCGGGAATCGCCGCACCACCTCGGCGCGCTCGACGGCCTCGCCGCTCTCCACGGCCGCCCCGGCATCGAGCCAGGCACCCAGCGGCAGCGCGCGGCGCACGCCGGACGCGTCGCGCACCACGCAGCCGAGCGAGACGCGCCCCGCCGGCTCTCCGTTAGGCGGCACCGCCCTCTCGGATTCCGACAGGTAGCCGCGGTGCATCCACCCCCGGTAGCCATCGCGGAGCCGCACCTCGAACCATGGCTCGCGCCCACCCGAGTCCAACCGCTCCACCGGATGCCCCCACAGCGCCTGCGAGACCTGCTCGCTCCCCGCGCGCGGCTCGCCGTTCACCGGCGCCACCGACACCCGCACGACGTACCCGCCCACGCCGACGCGTCCTAACGCTTGCGCCGCGACGCCGGCACGATCGACCGCGATGCGCGCGCGAGCTCGGCGTCGCTCACATCGCTCAGACTGCGCACCACCTCGTCGCGCTTCGCCCCGCGCTTGATCGGCGTCGATGCGACGGTCCGCGGCAACGACCGGTCCAGCGGCACGAACAACAACCGCGCGCTCCATTCGCCGGTGCGCCGGTCGAACGCCGTGTCGCCCAGCACCGAGAACGCGCGCTCGCCTAACTGCACCCGCCGGCGCACCACCACCACGTCGCTCACGACCCGCGCTCGCCCGCCTGCGCCGCGTGCTTCGCCTCGCAGTCGCGACACCGCAGCACGCCGCGAAAACTGCACACCAGGCAGATGAACGTGCCGCAATCCGCGCACGGATACCCTTCCGATGCACGCTCCTCACGGCCGCACGCACGGCACATCATTCCATCGTGTTCCTGCGGCGTCGGCAATCCTGACGTATCGGCCATGCTGTCGAATGTAAGAGAAGACGTCCTTCGGTGAAGACGCGCACCATGCCGCCTGCGTCCCGTGGACCTACCCCGCCCCGCCCGCCACGCGCGGCTCCGTCGCCATCACCATCTCGCCCAGGTTGAACTGCTTGATCTTGTTGATCAGCGTCGCGCGCGAGATGCCCAGCTCGCGCGACGCTCGCGTCCGGTTGCCGTTGTGCGCGCGCAGCGTGCGCTCGATGTGCGCCCGTTCCACTTCGTCCAACGAACGCGGCACGTGCCGCGACAACCCCGCGCCGCTCGCGCGACGCACTTCCGACGGCAGATGCTCCGCCCCCACCCGGCGCGCGCCGCGCGCGACGATCAATGCGCGCTCGAGCACGTTGCGCAGCTCGCGCAAGTTGCCCGGCCACGGATACCGCAGCAGTACCTCCCACGCGCCATCGGCGATCTCCGACGGCGCCGACCGCACCTGAATCTGCAGCTCGTGCATCAGCCGCTCGATGAGATCCACCACGTCCTCGCGCGCGCGGGCGCGCAGCGGCGGCAGATGCACCGGCATCACGCTCAATCGATAGTACAGCTCCTCGCGCAATCGCCCTGCATTCACTTCTTCGACCAGATCGCGGCACGTCGACGCAATGACCCGCACGTCGGCACTCGTCTCGCGAACGCCGCCGGCGCGGCGGTAGGTGCGCGCTTCGAGCAGCTTCAGTAAGCGCGGCTGCAGCACGGGATCGAGCCCGACGACTTCGTCGAGGAACAACGTCCCGTGCTCGGCGATCTCCACCAGCGCCGCACGACGCCGCCGCGGCCGGTCCTCCACTTCGCTGCCGAACAATTCTTCTTCGAGCGCATCGGACGGCATCCCGACGCAGCTCACATCGAGGAACGGCGCTTCCGCGCGCGGACTCGTCGCGTGGATCATCTCGGCCAGCCGGCCCTTGCCCGTGCCGGTCTCGCCGACCAGCAGCACCGTGGTGCGGTCGGTCGCCGCGAGCAGCTCCACCTGGTGCGCCAGCTCGCGCATCGCCGCCGAAGTGCCTAACAGAGCACTCACGCGTCCGCCGCCGCGGCGTTCCCGCGCCAACTGCGCCAGCTGGCGCAGCCGCGCCTTCTCGAGCGCGCGGTCCACCGCCGCTTCCAGGTGCGCCGGGTCCACCGGCTTCTGCAGGAAATGCTCCGCCCCCGCCTGCATCGCCTGCACGGCTAACGGAACGTCGGCGTGCCCCGTGATCATGATGATCACCGCTTCCTCGCCCGCCAGCCTCGTCAGCACATCGAACCCCGTGCCATCGGGCAGACGGAGATCGAGCAGCACCAGATCGGGCCTGACGCGCATGAACGTGTCCACGCCGTCCTCGCAAGTGCCCGCGCGCACCACGTGATGCGACCGCCGCTCGAAGAAGGCGCCCAGCACCGCCGAGACACCGGGATCGTCATCGATGATGAGTATCGTCGCCATCAGCGTCTCCCCACGCTGCACAACAGATGCGCCACCGTGGGCAGCACGAATGGCTTACTCACGTACGGCCGCTTCGCCGTCTGTAAGAATTCGCGCGCGGCATCGCTCTCCACATCGCCCGTCGCGAACACGACGCGCTCGGCGAGCTCCGGATCGCGCTCGAGGAGCGTCGCGTACACTTCGTCGCCGGACTGATCCGGCATGCGCAGGTCGAGCAGGATGCCGTCATAGCGACGGTCGCGAACCAGCTGCAGTGCTTCGGTTCCCGTCGCCACCGCGTCCACCGTGTGTCCTTCGCGCTCGAGATAGCGCGTCAGCGCACGCCGGATCGACGATTCGTCGTCCACGATGAGCAGCAGCCGCGGCGCCGCCCGCGACAATGCTTCCTCCGCGGTCGCGAGGCCGTCGCCGGTCGGCGGCGTCGTGATCGGCAGCTCGATCGCAAACGTTGCGCCGTGTCCAGGAGTGCTCTTCACCGTGATGTGTCCGCCGTGCTGCCGCACGATGCCATCCGAAATCGACAGGCCTAACCCGGTCCCCTCGCCGATCGCCTTCGTCGTGAAGAACGGATTGAAGATGTGATCCAGCGCGTCGTGCGGAATGCCGTCCCCCGTGTCCGTCACGCTCGCCACCACGCGGCTCTCCACGCGGCGCGTCGTCAGCGTGATGCGGCGATTGCCATCCACGCTGCGCAACGCATGCTCGGCATTCGTCAACAGGTTGAGCACCACTTGCTGCAGCTGGAACGAGTCCGCCCACACGAGCGGCAGATCCGGATCGAGCTCCGTCACCACTTCGACCTGCTGCGTGCGCAGCACGTACCGCCGCAGCTCGAGCGTGTCGAGGATCACGCGATTGAGATCCGTGCTCGCCCGCTCGGGATCGCGCTGCCGCGCAAACAGCAGCAGGTTCGACACGATCTTCGCCGCACGCTTCGCTTCCATGTGGATGGTCTCGATCGCATCACGGTCGTCGGGTGCGACGGCAGTCGAGTTCTCGAGCAGCTGTGCGAACGCCATGATGCCGGCCAACGGATTGTTGAGCTCGTGCGCGACGCCGCTCACCAGTTGCCCGACGGCCGCCAGCTTCTCCCGCTGCAGCAGCTGCGCCGACAGCAGCTTCTCCTCGGTCACGTCGCGCACCAGGCCGAGCACGCCCGCGATGCGTCCGTCTTCCAAAACCGGCGCCGTGATGATCGAACCCGTGCGCACCGTGCCGTCCACGTCGCGATACCGGAGCTCGGATCGCTGGCGTCGTCCCGCGAGCGTCGCCTGGAAGAGCGCCTCGGCCGACTCGGCCTGTCGCCCTTCGAGAATGGTGCTGAAGCGTACGCCTAACAACTCGGCGCGCGGCCGGCCGCAGGTCCGCTCGAAGCTCCGGTTCACCGACGTGAATCGCCCGTCGACGTCGAGCGTGAAAATCGCGTCCGGCGCCGTTTCCACGAGGTGCTCGTAGCGCGCCTCCGACCGCAGCAGCGCTTCCTCGCGCTCGCGGTCCGCGGTGATGTCGCGCGCGATGCCGAGCACCCCGATGGCCGTCGTGCCCTGGAAGATCGGCGTGTTCGTCACCGACAGCAGCCGGCGATCGCCATCTTTGCGATAGAGATGACACTCGTAGCGGCGCGCGCGTCCGTCCAACGCATGCTGGAAGTGCCGGTCGACGTCCGCGAACTCGTCGGGGTCCAACAGCCATCGCGCGCGCCGCCCGAGCAGCTCTTCGCGCCCGTAGCCCGCGATCTCACACGTGGCCCGATTCACCGACGTGAAGCTGCCGTCGGCATCCATCGTGAAAATCGCGTCCGTCGCGGTCTCGACGAGGTTGCGGTAGCGCGCCTCGGAACGCGCCACCGCGTCGCGCGCGCGGCGCTCGTCCGTCACATCGCGCAGCGACGCGACGACGCCCGTCACCTGATTGCCTTCGCGCAGCGGCGACGTGCTCACCGACACGGTGCGGAGCTCGCCCGTGCTCCGCAGCACCACCGTCTCGTATCGCTGCGGCGTTCCGCCCAACGCAGCCGCTTCGAACGCCGACACGGATTCGCGCATCTCCGGCGGCAGCGTGTCCGCGACGCGCATGCCGATGAGCGCGTCGCGCGGGTACCCGAACAACTGATGCGCAGCCGAGTTCGCGAACGCGATCCGCCGCTCGGGATCGGTGATGAGGATCGCATCGCTCGCCGTCTCGATCACGCGGCGAGACTGTTCGCTCAGGTAGCTCCGCTCTCGGAGCAGCTCGCGCACCGCCTCCGCTTTGTCCGGCGGCAGGCCGGCGAGCAGCAGCGACTCGTCTGTGCCCGAGAGCCTCGCTGGCTCGAACCCTTCGGCAACGTTAGTCATACGACGGCCGTCAGCTGAGAGCGACCTGGGACTCCACGACTCCGACGAATGTGAGCCCGGGTTGCGGCGGGGTCAATCACGTCCGCGTGGGAACCAGAAACAGCGCCGCACCTGCATCGATCTCGACGTCGAATGGCGTCGTCCCCACCAACTCGCCATCGGCTTGAACATCTTGCGGCGGATCACACGCCACATGAAAGCTACATCCGGCCCGAAACAGCAATCGGTCCGGCGCATCGAAATGCTTCCGTGCCATGCGCCACAGCACCCCAATGGCCTCTCGAGTGTTGGCTGGTGAGTAGAGACACAGATCGAGCCGGCCGTCGTTCGCGCGAATCCCGGGACCGAGCACGAGCGTGTCACTCAACACGCTCCCGATATTGGCGATCATCACCTCCGCTGCGTCACGCTCCAACGGCTCATTGTCGACGCGTACACGCGCCCGGAACGTCGTGAAGTCCATCGCCTCGCCGAAGGCCGTCACCGCATAGGCGAGCGGTCCGAACCACCGCTTGGCACGCGGCCACGTGCGTGCGAGCATGCGGACGTCCACGCCGACGCTCACCGAAAACGCGAACCAGTGAGGCGACGCTCCATGACCCCGCACACATCCCAGGTCAGTTGCGGTCGGCACGCCGTCGAGAACGACGCGCGCCGCGCCCCTCGCATCCATTGGAATCCCTAACGAACGGGCGACGAGATTCCCCGTTCCTCCGGGCAGAATGCCCACGGGTCGTCCAGAATGCGCCAGCGCTCCCGCCACTTCTTTGAGTGTCCCGTCTCCGCCCAACACAACCACCCGGTCCACACTGCCCGCGCGAGCGCTGGCGATCTCTGCAGCATGACCCGAACGCTCCGTCCAGACTTCTTCGACTGCAATCCCGGCCGATTGCAGCACGCCGCGCGCGATCGACACGATGCGCGCGGCGCGGCGCGCGGCCGGATTCACGATGAGGAGGAACGAGCCGCCGCTCAGAAGCTCCACTCGCGGAAGAGATCGATGCCGTACTGTGGCGGCCGACTGCCGATCGATGTCAGTCCCGGGTGACACAGCAGCGCCGCCGACGATGGCTCGATGCTCGCTTGCAGCGAGTACCCATCGGCGAGACGCTGTTCGACGGTCAGGCCCAACGACTGACCGAACGAGATTCCCGACTGCTGACCCGAGAGCCCGCACAAGCCGGCGTTCACGGTCACGAACGTCTTGTTGCCCAACTGCTTGCCCACGCCGATGCGCGTTCCGGAAAGAAAGCCCGTCGTCGCGCCCGTGGTCGGATCGTTCGTGCTGCCGGTCTGCACCTGCACGTAGTCGATGAATCCGATTTGATCCGCAAGCGCACGCTCGAGCACCGCACCGACGCTCGGCAGCAGCGCCGCGGCGACTTGCTGCAATACGGGATTCGTCGTCTGGTCGGGGTTGGTCGAGAACGATGGTTGGCCGAACACGAGATAGCTCAGGATCTCCGTGTTGGACAACTGGAATCGCGAGTTGCTGGTCAGGTCGAGCTGCGGATTCGTCGGCGTGCCGCTGATGTGCGCGATGAGCTTCACGTCGTCCGCCACCTGCCGGCTCGGCTGACGAACGGTATACGTGGCCCAGATGCTCAGCTCCGGCGGAATGTGCGGATCGCCGTAGAACGTCACCGATCCGCTGTCCACCTGGAACGTGCGCTGCACGACGCCGAGGTCGAGGCGGTAGGTGCCGCGGCTCACGCGCAGCACGCCGCTCTCGTAGCGCTGCGTGCCCGCCTTGGCCAGCGTCATGCTGCCTAACAACTTGATGTTGGCTTCCTCGGAACGGAGCCAGACGTCGTCGCCCACGCGCACGGCAAAGCTCGGGATGCTGAGACGTGTCACCAAACTATCGAGCAGCGGATTGGCCTCGAGCAGACTTCGATTCTGCACGAGGTTGGTGTCGACGATCGTATACGCTTCCGGGTCGTTCAGATTGACGACCTGTTTGCGATAGATGTCCGAGATGTACAGGTTGCCCTTGTCGACGGTCATGTCGCCCTGCAGCACAGGTTGCTCGAAGGTGCCCGTGAGCTGCATCGCGCCCGTCACCTGCAGTTGCGCAAAGCCGCGCTTGTCGATCGCCTGAAAGCTCCGCGCACTCAGCGTCAACCCGAAGCCGAGCGTTTGCACGTCGCGCCAGTTCGGCACCGCGAAACCGCCGGTGAGGCTCACGCGGCTGCCGCCGATGCCCGGACTCTCCGCCGTGAACGTGTCGACGCGAACGCTGTCGGCGGTGAACGCGAGCTTCGCGCGGATGCCGGTCAGCTGCACGCCGATGCGCGGCAGTCCCACCGATCCGGCGTTGACGCGCATCGCGCCTTCCACGGTGGGATGCAGAATCGTGCCGCCGATGTTGAGCAGCGTCGACGCGGTCCCGGCGCCGTTGGCGAAGTCGGGCGAGATGGCGTTGAGCAGCGACAGGTCCACGCTGTCGGCGCGGATCTGCCCGCTCAACGAGTCGTGCAGCAGGCGCTGGTTCACGCGCTCGAGCGCCAGGTCCACCGGTACAGTCGCCGTCGCGGTGAGCACCACCGTGTCCTTGCGGTACAGCTCGAGCTTCGCGCCTAACTTGCGCGATGCGTAGTCGCCGGCCAGGGTCGCGTAGGGCACGTGCACGTCGCCCAGCTGGGCGTCGGTGAACCGGCTCGTCCCGTGCATCACCGGATGCTCGCGCGCGCCGCTCATCGTGAAATCGAACGTCGTCGTGCCGCCTAACGGACGTGTCGTCTGCAGCAGCGTGCCCACGTCGGCCAGCGCCAGGCTGTCCCCCGTCACCTCGGCGTCGATGGCTTCATGCGCCGGGATCGTCCCCCGCACGCGCAGTACGCCGCCCGCCGTGCTCCGCATCACCGCCGTGTCGATCGCCAGGCCGCCGCTGTCCTCGACGATGTGCGCCGGCCGCTCGAGGTGCCAGGCGTGATCCTTGAGCGTGGCGCCGGCCGTGTCGACCGTGAGATGGAGCGCGCTCGAATCGCGCGCGAACGCAACCCGCGCCCCCGCCCTATACGCGCCGCGCTCGGAGTCCGCCACCACCACGAGTCCGATCGATCCCGAAGACCGATCCGCCAGTACCACCGAGCCGAAAATGCTGTCCAGCCGAATGTTCGCGATCATCACGCTGTCCATGGCGCCGGCCATCATCCCCGCCGGCGCGTGCGGCAGGCCGTGAACCGCGTACGAGCCGCTCACGTGATGAATCTCGTTGTCACCGTAGGCGATGCTCTGGCCCGTCACGGTGCCGTGCGTTTCGAGCGTGTCGATGGATCCGGTGAGCACGCCCACCCCGTGCAGCGTACCGCTCAGCACGTCCTCGATCGCCGTGGAATCGGCCGTCGTATCGGGCTGGCCATCGCCGGTGGTCGCGGCCACGGAGATGCCGAGCAGCGGCGCCAGCGCGCCTAACGAATCGACGTCCACGACGTACGACAGCGAGTCCGGCGTCTGCGGCCGCAACCCGATCGCGCCCTTGGCCGTCGCGCGCAGCAGATCGGTCGCGACCGCCATCGAATCCACGCGCATCCGCCCGTCGCCGAACGCGAGCGACGCCGTCGAACGTCGCACATCGATCGAGTCGACGCGCGACGAATCGAGCATCACCGACGCCGTGCCGACGAGGTTCGCCACCGAATCGCCGTGCACGTCGGCCGTCATCGTCCCGGTAATGCGCGCCGGCATGAGCGTGGTGTCCGCGAGCAGCATCGGCACGTCGAGATCGTGCGCCGTGAACGTGGCTTTGGCGCCGTACGTCGGCGGCTCCAGGTTGAACACCCCATCCGCGCCGAATGCGCCGGCCGGCCCGACGAGCTCCGTGTGCAGCTCGAGGTCCGAGGTCGTGCCGCGCGCCACGAGCGGACCCGAGTACGTGTCGCGGAATTTGAGTCCCGGATACGAGCGCGCGAGCGTCGTGAACGAAAGCGGCGAGGCCATGAGGTCGACGTCGAACGCCGTCGTCGTGCCGTACGTGACACGCCCGCGTCCCGTCACGTGGGTCGGCGGCGCCGGACCGTCGTGCTGCGTGAGATCCGCGTCGCTGAACCGCACGTCGGTCCACACCGAATCCAGCGTCGCCGTCCCGCTGATCGTGCCGCCTAACTTCGCAAACGACGGAAAGAGATAATGGATGGTGCGCAGATCGAGCGATGCCAGCGTCACGTGCAAGCCGAGAAACGTCGCCTGCGACGGCTTGAGAATGTCCAGCGCGCCGCCGGATGCATCCAGCGTCGTCACCGCGCCGGGAACGTGCGCGTCGTGAAATTCGAGATGCGCATCGTCCACGTCGAACCGGGTGAGCGGACCGCCGCGCGCGCGCACCGCCCCCGTGAACTGCCCCTGCCAATCCACCGGAAACGGGCCGCCGTTGAATTGGCGCAGGAGATCGAAGTCGAGCGGCGACACGGTGACCGCCAGGTCCTTCACTCCCAACACAGGCCCGCCCACCGCAAACGTCATCGTGCCCTGCAGCCGCGACCGCGTGGTGTGCACGTCCATGTCGCTCAGCACGTAATCCAGCACGTGCAAGTTGAGCTCGTTGTGAATCGTTAGGCGCAAGTGCCCGCCCCCCGTGTGCGGCAGCGTCGGATACACCCACGCCACGTCCGCCAGCGAGACGGAATCGGCCGTCACGTGCACGTCGTATCGCGTTGGAATGTCGCCGCCCCACCACACTTTGGCGGTGGCCGATCCCGTGGACCCGGGCAGGTCGAAGTGGCGCATCGACAGCCACACCGAGTCGCCGCGAATCGTCACCGGCCCCGTCGCATGACGCACACGAAACGGCGGATCATTGATGTCGACGTCGAGCGACGCCACCTGCACGTACCGCCCGCTGCTGTCCGGGTCCGCAAGGCGCACGTTAGGCGCCGACAACTCGAGATGCGTGAACAGGCGCGTTTGCTTGACGCCCTCGCTCGTGCGCCGGATGATGCGCGACGTATCGCGCAGCGCCACGCGGGTCGCGCTGTCGCGCCGCGCGCCGTGCAACGAGTCCGGCGCATCCCACGGCTCGGTGAGGATCACCGTCCCGTCGTGGATCGTCACCGACGACATCGTGATGTAGTCGCCGAACCGCAGCTCTTGCGGCCGGGGCACCCGCCGCGCGCCAGGCTTGGGCGGCGGCCCGCCCGGAAAGATGTGCTGGAAGTTCCAGGAGTGATCTGCGTGCCGCCGCAGATTGATCACGGGCCGCTCGAGATACACGGACGACAACCGGATCCGCTTGTCCACCAGATCGCGCAGGTCGTAGTGCAGCTTGACCGGCCCCGACGTCACGAACGACGAATCCTCGGCATCGCGGATGGACAACGAGTCGATCGTGAATCCACTCAGGAGATTCCCGCCTAACCGGCCGATGTACATCGAGCCGTTGCCGTGCAGCGCCGTCGCCAGCGTCTGCTGCACGTAGGTGCGCACCCACGCGCGGCCCATGTCGGTCTGCGTGAGCGCGAGCAGCACGCCGGCGATCACCACCCCGACGAACAGCAGCAAACCCGCGCTCGCGATCGCGACCAGCCGGCGGCGCGTCATGCTAGAACGCCTGACCGATGCTGAAGTTGAACGTCAGCCGGCTGAAGAACGAACCGGTTTGCACCGGACGGAACGTCGACGGGCAGTCCACGCCGGGCACCACCACGCCGCGATCGAATGGATTGTGCGGACTCACGCACCGCAGCGCGTCGCTCGACTGGTCCACGAAATACACCGAGCCCAGCGACGACTGATACGGATTGTACGCCACGTCCACCCGGAACGGCCCGACGAACGAATTGACGCGCACGCCGATCCCGGGCGTTAGGCGCACATCACCCAGGCTCACGTGGTCCGTCGGCCGGTTCCAGACCAGGCCCGCATCCACGAACCCCGCCAGCTGCACGAGGTCGCGCAAGAACGGCGACGGCGTCCGCAGCTCCAGATTGCCCACCAACATCGTGTTGCCGCCCGTCGGCGAGAATTGCAGAATTCTCGCCGAGTCGTTGGCCGTGTACACGTGCCGCCCCGCCAACACCGTGTCCCGCACGCTCGTCGAGTCTACGATGTACACCAGCGGGCCTAACAAGTTCTGGCTGTAGCCGCGCACCGAGTTCGGACCGCCCGCGTACAGCCGCTCCTCCGGCGGCACGAAGTCCGTCGCCGCGTTCGTCGAAAAACCGCTGAACACGCCGGCCAGCTCGACCCGCGCCGCCAGCACCGTCTTCCCGCCGAGACTCTTGTAAAACGACGCGTCGCCCTCGGCGCGCGTGAAACGCGACGCCCCCGCCGTGTCCAGACTCGTCGTCCCGCTCCTCAGCACGAGCTGCAACATCGATCCGCGCGATGGATCGAGCACGTTGTTCGTCCGGTCGCGCACGAGCGTCGCGCTCAACACCTGCAAGCTGCTGTTCTGCTGCAACCGATCGATGTCGGCCAGACTGCACCGGTTGAAGATCTGACAGAACACCGCCGGGTCAGCTTTCGTTCGCCCGTACTCCAGCTGATACCCGAGCGTGAGCGGCAGACCCGCCCGCAGATCGCGCGGCTGCAGATCGCGCGTCACTTGCGCGAGCGCACCGATGGGCGTGTATCGCACGTACGTCCGAAACTCGGACGTCCGTTCGCTGAAGACCGTGAGCGATGGAATGTTTCTGGGACCAAACAGCGAGGGCAGCCGCAGCGTCGCGCCGGCGTAATAGTTGACGAGATTGCTGAACGCCGTGTCCTGCCGCACGCTCGACGGACACAGCGCGATGTGCGAGAGCCGGGCGTTGAGCTCCAGCCACTGCGCCCCGCCGAAGAAATTGCGGTCGGTGAGCCGGCCTTGTGTGCGCGCGCAGTCGAGCGACGCCCATCCGATGCCCAGCCGCATCGTCTTCATCAGTCCTTCGGCCACGAACACGCGCACCGTGAGCGACGTGTCGTTAGGCTGCAGGCTGTCCGGCAGCAGCTCGACGTCCACGTGGTTGTACGTCTCCAGCGCGTAAAGATCGCGCTGCGACCGCAGCAGGTCGCGCTGGCGGAAGAGGTCGCCCGTGTTGATCGACAGCAGATCGTGCACGGTCTCCGTGTCGATCGCTGGCTTCTCTCCTTGTTTGTTGGCCTCGGCCTGGATGTCGATCCTCCCGATGTGCGCGATTTTGCCGGGGAGGAACGTCAGATTGACCACCGCCCGGTTGGCGGCTTCGTCCACCTCGATGTCGCGCAGTGGATCGGTCGCGTGCGCGTAGCCGTTGTTCAGCAGCCGCGTGACGGTGGTGTCGATCACCGCCAGCAGCGTGTCGCGATCGTAAATGCCGCCGCGCAGATGATCGAGTGGCCGGATGAGGCGCTCGCGCAGCCGGGAGGGCACCGAGTCGAGACCGGCCACCGTCAGCGAATCGATGAGCACCGGCGGCCCTTCGACGATCTGAAACATCACCGACACCGCGCTCGTGCCGTTAGGCGAGATGTGCGGCGTCGCCTGCGTGTGGTAGTAGCCGTGCTGGCGGTACAGCAGCCGCAGCCGGAGCCCGTCGCGCGCCACCTCGAGCGTGTCCAGACAATGCTCGGCGCCAATCGGAATGTGCAGCACCCGCCGAAACCAGCTCGACGGCGTCGTGACGATGGCGTTGCTCAGCTGGCTGTCGGAGAAGTGGTCGTTCCCTTCGAACGACAAGCTTCGAATCTGCAGATTCCCGGGACCGGCGCCGCTACACGAGAGGTCTTGCGCAGGCAGTGGTCGCGCGAGCACGACGAGCGCGAGCGCGAGTACGAGCCGCCGCATCAGGCGTGAGACGCCCCGACGACAAAAATCGACTGAACGACAACGGCCCGCCGTGATCGGCGGCCGACGCGCGTTGCTCGCATGTTCGCTCTCGTTGCCTTACGATCCGCTTTCACTACACCGCCTGCACGAGAATCGTGCCCGGCCCGCGCTGCTTCGCCCGCCGCTTCATCTCGGCAGCCAGCGATCCGATGTGGCTCACCGAGATCCACCGGTCCGGATCCACAAAGAGAATCGCCGTCGACAACCGCGCGATTGGAAATTCTCTCGCGCGTCCTTCGCGATCGATGCCCATGAAGTGCCCGCGCCGGAGCGCCTCCTCGCCCACCGCACGACCCGCCACCTCGACGAACCGAACCGCACACTCGCGCGCGACCGCCTCGGCGTGCTGTTCCGTCGTCACGACGATGAAATCGTCGCCACCGATGTGCCCCACGAAATCCTCGTGGCTCCCCACCACGTCCACCGCGTTGCGAATCGCATGACCCATGTCCCGAATCACCACGTCCGCGATCGTGAAGCCGAACGTGTCCGCAAACGGCTTGAAGTTGTCGAGATCGATGTAGCAGATCGCGAATCGTTCGCGCAGCTTCGCCCGCCGCGCTATCTCATCCTCGATCGCTTGACCACCCGGGAGCCCGCTCGTCGGATTGCGATCGCCCTCGCGCCGCACCAACCGCAACAACGCCACGATCCGCGCTCGCAGCTCGCGCGGATCGAACGGCTTCGCCAGGTAGTCATCGGCGCCCGCCTCGAATGCTTCCACTTTGTGTTCGACATCGCCGCGCGCCGTGAGCATCAGCACGGGAATCCGCGCCGTGAACGGATTCAACTTCACTGCGCGGCACACCTCGATCCCCGACATCCCCGGCATCACGAGATCGAGCACCATCAACTCCGGCTCGCGCGCTTGAATCGCGGCCAGCGCCGACGCGCCGTCAGGCGCGAGATGCACGTCGTGCCCCGCCGAAGCGAGGATCTCGCGCACCATGAGGCGCATGTCCTCGTGATCGTCGACGCACAGGACGTAACTCACGATTGACGCTTTACTTGAGGCCCGGTAAGTTCACTCGTTTCACACTCGAAGTCAACGAGGCGCCGTCTGCGCACGATTCGCTTCTCCCTCGCGGTTCTTCTCGCCGTCGCTTCAGTTTCGCTCGTGTGCGCCTGCCGTGGCGCCGGCTCCACTCCGCAACGCAAAACGTTCATCGACTCGCGCGATCGCTACGATCCGCGCTCCCTCGATCCCGCCCTCTCTACCGACGTGCCAACCGGGCGCGCCGTCTCGTACCTGTTCGACGGCCTCACCCAGTTCACCGTCGACGCACACCTCGCTCCCGCCCTCGCCGCACGCTGGGACATCTCGCCCGACGGCCGCACGTACACCTTCCATCTGCGGCCGCACGTCACGTTTCACGACGGACGCACTCTCCAGGCACGAGACGTCGTGCACAGCTTCGAGCGCGTCCTCGATCCGCGCACGAAAGGCGGTCGAGGCTGGCCGCTCTACCCGATCTCCGGCGCACGCGCGTTCGCCGCGGGCAGCACGTCCACCATCAGCGGCCTCTCCGCTCCCGACGACAGCACCATCCGCATCACACTCGACACGGCCCTCGCGATCTTCCCAAAGTTACTCGCGATGCCCGTCGCGTCCATCGTACCGGACAGCGACACGGCGAATTTCGCGGAGCATCCCGTCGGCACAGGACCGTGGCGCTTCGTCCAGTGGAAGCACGACGACTACGTCCTGCTCGCGAAGAATCCGTCGTACTGGGGCGGCGCCCCTCGCATCGACTCGCTCGAAATCCGCATCGTGCCCGAACCCAGCACGGCGGTGGCGGAGTTCCAGGCCGGCAACGTCGACCTCCTCTACGTCCCCGAGGCGGAGACCGAACGCTGGGAGCATACGGACGAGAAGAGCGCGTTTCTCGTGTCGGCGCCCGCGCTGCGCCTCTGGTACGTCGCCATCAATTGCACCCGCGGTCCGCTCAAGGATCCTCGCGTTAGGCAAGCGCTCAACTATGCCGTCGATGTGCGCACCATGCTGCAGCGCCTCGTCGGCGGACGCGGCACCCTCGCCGCCGGCGTCATCCCGCCGTCGCTCGACGGCGCCGACACCGCGAGACCACCCTATGGATACGACCCCGCAAAAGCCCGCGCCCTGCTCGCCGCCGCGGGCTACGCGAAGGGATTCGCCGTCCAACTGTGGGTTGGGCAGGACGAGACGTTTCAGCGAATCGCGCAATCCATCCAGGCCTATCTGGCCGCCGTCGGCGTCCGGGTCGCGCTCGTCCAACGCGACAATTCCGCGGCCCGCGAAGCGTCGCGCCACGGCGACGCCGACCTCTTCATCAAAGATTGGTACGCCGACTACCCGGACGCCGAGGACTTTCTCGACCCGCTGCTCGTTGGCGCGAACAAAGGCGTCGGCGGCAACGTGTCGTTCTACGAGAATCCAACCGTCGACCAACTCGTCTCGCGCGCCCGCACCACGGCCGACAATGCCAAGCGCGCCGCGCTCTATCAGCGCGCGGACTCCGTTGCCTTCGGCGACGCGCCGATGATCTATCTCTTCTTTTACAACGAGCTGTACGCGGTGCAACCGTGGATCCGCGGATTCAAGGCGCCCGCCATCTTCAACGGCCAACGGTTTCTCGATGTCTCGATCGTCGGCCCCGGCGAAATCGCGAGCCCAACCCGCGACAGCGTCGCGCGCGACACCACCGCGCCGCATCGCTGACGTTCGCATGACACGAGCGGCGCACTGACCGTGGGCACCTTCCTCCTGCGCCGCCTGCTGCTCGCGATTCCGACGCTGGCCGGCGTCCTCGTGGTCGTGTTCGCGCTGCTCTACATTGCGCCCGGCGATCCGGTGATGGAAATGGTCGGCGAGCGCGCCGATTCCGCCACCATTGCCCAACTGCGCCGCCAGCTTCACCTCGACGAGCCGCGCCCCAAACAATTCGCCGCCTACGCGACCGGCGTGCTCCGCGGCGACCTCGGCACCTCGTTCATCACGGGACGTCCGATCGCCCGCGACATCGCCGAACGCTTCCCCAAGACCTTGGAGCTGGCGTGCGCGGCAATGCTTCTCGCCGTCGTGTTAGGCATCTCCGTGGGCGTGCTCACCGCCGCCTACCCCGGCGGCTGGCTCGATCGCCTCACGCTCGCCTTCACCTATCTTGGGATTTCTTTCCCCGTCTACTGGGTGGGGCTGATCCTCATCCTCGTGTTCGCGATGATCCTCCGCTGGCTCCCGCCGTCCGGCACCGGCGGGCTCGCGTTCCTCGTCCTCCCGGCCTTTGCGTTAGGCACGCGCTCGATCGCCTTCCAGGCCCGCATGACGCGCTCGTCAATGCTCGAAGTCCTCGGCAGCGACTACATCCGCACCGCCCGCGCAAAAGGCCTTCCGCGCCTCGCCGTGCTCGGCCGACACGCGCTGCGCAATGCGCTCATCCCCGTCGTCACGGTGATCGGCCTCGACTTCGGTTCCTACCTCACCGGCAGCATCCTCACCGAAACCGTCTTCAGCTGGCCCGGACTCGGCCGCTACGTGGTCAACGCGATCGGCAAACGCGATCTGCCCGCCATTCAGGGAAGCATCCTGTTCCTCAGCGTCGTGTTCGTCATTGTGAACATCATCGCCGACGGCGCGTACGCCGCCGTGGATCCCCGCGTGGAATTCGGCCGGTGACGGACGTACCCTTCGACACCAAGCGCCACAACGGTAAGCCCTGCGCGTGTTGCGCGATCGTCGATCGATGGCGGGACGGCAGGCCCCTTACGGCGGGGTCGTCGCGCCACGCCTCTTGAAAGCTCCGAACCGTTTGTTCAACGGTTTGCTCGACCGCGGCCGTCGGGAGCCCGACCTTGGCGGCGAGCCTCCTAAACGAATCCATCGTCACGGAATGCATCTGCGACTGCCCGCCCAGTGACAACGCGAGATCTGCGTTGGGCAGAAATGCTATGGTGCCAACGAGATCGTACGCCGGCGCCAAGCGTGCCGCGGTGCGCTCCGCGTAGCGCACGGACCAGTTCTTGAGATGCATGTCGGCGTTTCCGGTCAAGACGGTGAACACGAGCCGGCGCACGAACTCCAGACTGTCGTCGAGGCCTGACTCGGCCCATATGACCCGCGCGATGTCCTCGCTGCTCGCCGTTCCGTACTTTCGCTCGGGATAGACATTGAACACCTGCGCGAAATCCTCGATGTGCGCGCGAGCGCCGTCCGGAGCGCGATCAAAACGCTTGACCGCCAGCGCGTGACCATCCAGCGGCCCAAGATCGCGTGGAAGACCATCGATCGCGCTGAGCGGTAGCAGCTTGTTCTCCGGAACGCTGATACCCACCGCTCTCGCAAGTCCAAGCATCGCGTGCTCGTGCTCGGGTACCGATTGAAAGCGCGTCGATGGAAGCTTGACGATCCAGTCGCCGCCCGCGCCCGAGACGGGAATCGTCAGACCTCCGCCTGTCTCGGCAAGTGCCGAGAATTTGAGTTGCACACCCGCCAGTGAAAACCGAAGAGGAGTCTGGGCCGCGCCGTTAGGCGACTGCGACGGCGCGTCTGATGAGTCGACAGTCCACCTGTCGGATGTCGCGCGAAGGTCGATCGCTCCCGGCAGATCCCGGCCCAGCAGACCGATGAGGGGAAACTCGCGAATGGGTTTCACCCCGCCACGAGCCGCCAGATACTGCCGAAGGTGCCCTTCTGGCAGGAGATTCGAAAAGAATGGGGGTAGCCGAACACGAGTGCGGGCCGGTGTGCGCAAAGCGCCCGACGCCGTCTTGAGACTCAGACTCAGTGTCGCCCGGCCCACATCGTTCTCGTAGTCGAGATCGAACGCCGTTACGATCTGCTCACCTGGCAGCTGCGCGAGCACGCCAATGGGCGCGCCGTAGAGCAACATGCGCAAGGACGAGATCTGCGGGGCATCGCCCCTCACGACACCTCGTCCTCCCGCTCTGGCGCATACAGCGGCACCTCGTCCTGCGGCTCCGCGCTGCCACTTTTCGGCGGCCGCAGTAAAATGTCGATCGCGGGAACCATTTGCCTGGGCACAAGACGCAGCTCCAGGCCTAACGCGTGAGCGATTTCGAGCACGGTGCTGAGGCTCGGATCAGCGATCCCGCGCTCGATGCGGGAGAGTGCGGCCTGCGTTGCACCCGCCATCCTCGCCACGCGTTGCTGAGAGAGTCGACTTGCTTTGCGCTTCGCGGCGAGGCCGGCCGTCAACGCCCGGAAGTCGATACTTCTGCGGATTGGCATGGGATATAGTGTATGCTATATGTGTAGCTGACGTCCATAAAGCATAATATATAGCATTGCCGGGCGGCGCCAGCCGAATGATATTGTTGTAGATATAGGTGACGTAGTTATATATCTTCAACAATATCACAGTGGCTCCCCACGCACTTCAGTCATCGCTCTGACCGAAGATTCCCATGTTCGACGAATGGCCCGGAGCCACCTTCTTGTCCGGATAGATCCAGTGCACCGCCTGATTCACCGCAATCGCCGCCCGCTGAATCCCGTCGCGATGAGTTTGAGCTTGCCTGGGTAGGTCGTCACGTCCCCCGCCGCCCACACCCCCGTGCGGCCCGTCTCCATCGTGCTGTTCACGACGATCTCGTCGCTCTCCACGCGCAAACCCCACTGCGCCAGCGGACCGATGTCGCTCACGAAGCCAAGCATCGGGAGAATCACGTCGACCTCGAGATCGAACTGCGATTTTGCCTTCACGTCCTTGAGCGTCACCGCGCGCACGCCGCCGCCATTGCCCCGCACTTCATGCAGCTCGTGAAACGTCAGCACTCGCGCCCGACCCGCCGCCGCCGCTGCGGTAACGTCCGCCACTGTCGCGCCGTGCGCCCGAAATCGATCGCTGCGGTGGACGAGCGTCAGCTCCGCCGCCCGATCCAACAACTGCTGCGCCCAGTCGAACGCCGAGTCGCCGCCGCCCACGATTAGCACCCGTTGGCCACGAAACCGCTCGGGGTCCGACACACGATCGTAGATCCCCCGCCCATACCACTCCTGCGCCGACGCCTGCGGCAGCCGCCGCGGCGAGAATGCGCCGATCCCAGCCGCGACCACGATCGCCCGAGAGGGGAAGCGGTCCGTCTCGGTGACCAGCGTGAAGCACCCACCGTCCTCTTCCAGTGAGACCACCCGTTGATTCAGGTGGATCGAAGGCGAAAACCGGCTGGCCTGCTGCACCAGGTCGCGCACGAGATCCTTGGCGAGAATCTGCGGAATGCCCGCGACGTCGAAGATGTATTTCTCCGGATACAGCGCGAGCAGTTGGCCGCCCAGCTCCGGTAAGGCGTCCACGATGCGCGCCGTCGCCTTGCGCATGCCGGTATAAAAGGACGCGAAGAGGCCCGTCGGCCCCCCGCCGATGATCGTGATGTCTCGAATGTCGTGCGCCATGGAGTCGGATGACTGATGATCACGGCGCGGCACCGCCGTGGCTTGCGAGTCTGTAATAATGCACTCTGACGAGCACATACTGGAATACGCCGGCTCCTTCCGCCTCGTACGCAAGATCGCGCAGGGCGGGATGGCTACCGTCTACGAGGCCGAGCATTTAGGCCCCGCCGGCTTTGCCAAGCGCATCGCACTCAAGGTCATCCATCCGCACTACGCCAAGGAAAAAACCTGGCTCCAGCTGTTCATCGACGAGGCGAAGCTCTCGGCGAACCTCGTCCACGGCAACATCGTCCAGATCTACCAGCTCGGCGAAGTCGAAGGGCAGTACTACATCTCGATGGAGTACATCAAGGGTCCGACGCTGCGCAACATGATCGAGCGCCACCGCGAGCTCGACCGCCTCATCCCCGTGCACGTCGCTGCCTACGTCACGAGCCGCGTCTGCCGCGCGCTCGACTTCGCCCACACGTTCGCCGGACCGGACGGCCGCCGCCTCGACATCGTGCACCGCGATGTCTCGCCTAACAATATCATGTCCACCTGGGATGGCCACATCAAACTGGCTGACTTCGGCATCGCGAAAGCCAAGACGTCCGCGGATCCGATGGACGAATCGCCGATGCTCATGATGGGCAAGAAGCACTACATGAGCCCCGAGCAGATCCTCGGACTCGATGTCGACGGCCGAAGCGATGTCTTTGCGATCGGCGTCGTGCTCTACGAGCTGCTCACGCTCGAGCCGCTGTTCTACGAAGATGCCACGGACTTGTTGATCGACGAAGTGACGTGGCGTCCGCTGCCCAACATTCGCGAGAAGGTGCCCGCCGTTCCGAAAGCCATCGAAGAAGCATTGATGGCAGCACTCGATCGCGACCCGGCGCACCGACCGACTGCGGCTACGTTCGGCAAAGCGCTCGACCGCTGGTGCGAGGCGCAGTCGGTCGTCGCCACGCCCGATCGGTTGCAAGAACATCTCGCCGCGCTGTTTCCCACCACGTATCAGCCGAGCGCCGCCGGCGGCGAAATCACGCGCTTCTCCAATTTCAAGCGCGGCTTGCGCCGCAACGGCGAGCACCAGCGCGGCTGGTTCGGCCGACTGCTCCACGGCATGCGCGTCTGAGTCGCGCGCTCACCAACGCGCCCCGCGAGCGTTAGATTCTGCCGCATGCGGATCTACACGCGCACAGGTGACAAAGGCGACACCGGATTGTTCGGCGGCGGACGCGTCTCGAAGGATGATCCTCGCGTCCAGGCCTACGGTGAGGTCGACGAGCTCAACGCCGTGATCGGCCTCGCGCGGTCCATCGAGATGATGCCGCGCATCGATGAAGTGCTCGCGCCGATTCAACGCGACCTGTTCAGCCTGGGCGCGCTCCTCGCGACGCCGCACCCGGAGAAAGTCCGCGAGCAGCTCGAGAAAGCACGCATCGACGACGCTCGCATTGCGACGCTCGAGCGCGCGATCGACGACGGCGAAGCCGAGCTCGCGCCGCTCACCGCGTTCATTCTTCCCGGCGGAACACCCAAGTCCGCCGCGCTGCACGTGGCGCGCACCGTGTGCCGGCGCGCCGAACGGCGCGTGATTTCGCTCGGCCACGACGTGGCGCTTCCGCCCATCGTGCTCGTGTATCTCAATCGCCTCTCCGACCTCCTGTTCGTCCTTGCCCGCGTCGCCAACCGGCGCGCCGGGGCCGCGGAGGTGACGTGGTAGCACCGCGCGAGCGCGCTGCCGCCGCGCTCCGCCTCCTCGACTGCGAGATCCTCGTCGAGCCCGGCCTGTTAGGCAACGTCGGCGCCATCGCCGCCCGGGCGGCGCCGGCGCACCGGTACGTGATCATCGCCGACGATACCGTCGCCGGACACTACGGCGCGCGCGTCGTCGACTCGTTCCACGGTCCGTCGCCCCTGCTGCTGCGCGTCCCGCCGGGCGAAGCGCATAAGACACGCGCCACCTGGGCCAGTCTCACCGACGAGATGCTCGACGCCGGCTGCGGCCGCGACACCACCGTCGTCGCGCTCGGCGGCGGCGTCGTCGGCGATCTCGCGGGATTCGTCGCCGCCACGTTCATGCGCGGCATCCCCGTCGTGCAGGTGCCGACGACGCTGCTCGCGATGATCGACGCATCGTTAGGCGGCAAGACCGGCGTCGACGCGCCCGCCGGGAAAAACCTCGTCGGCGCCTTCCATCAACCGTCCGCCGTCATCGCCGACCCGCAAGCCCTCGCAACGCTGCCCCTGGAGCAGCGGCGCGCCGGCGCCGCCGAAGCCATCAAGCACGGCGTCATCACCGACGCCGCGTACTTCGACCGCGTCGCCGCCGCGCTCCCCGCGCTGCTCCACGACCCCGCCGGCGACGCGATGCACGAGCTCATCATCGGCAGCATCACCATCAAGGCCGGCGTTGTGTTAGGCGACGAGCGCGAGCGCGGCATGCGCAAAATCCTCAACTTCGGCCACACCCTCGGCCACGCGATCGAGACCGCGAGCGACTATCGCCTGCTCCACGGCGAAGCAATCGCCATCGGCATGGTGCTCGAGGCCGCACTCGCCGAAATGATCGGGATCGCCTCCGCCGGGACCGCGCCGCGCATCCGCGACGTCGTGGCGCGCGCAGGGCTCCCGACCGCACCCCCGCCCGCCCTGTCGCCGGAACGTCTCCTCGCGCTCACTCGTACGGATAAGAAAGCGCGAGGCGGCGCCGTCGAATACGCGCTCCCCCTCACCATCGGCACCATGGCCGGCGCCGAGACGCAGTGGGGCGTGCGCGTCCGCGACGACGACGTGCTCGCCGTCCTCCGCACCGCATCGCACTGACCTCGATCGAGGAGTCCCAGCGTGGCACCGCGCATTTTCGTGCTCGCCGTCGTCGTTTGCATCGTCGGTCTCGCCTTCGCCGCGTACCTCCTCGATGTCCCGCCGCTGTGGATCGCCATCGCGGTCGCCCTCGTCGTCGTTCGCGCCGCATTGTCGATCTGGCGACGTGCCCGCCGCCAGCGAATCGACAACCCGTGACGCGCCGCTGGCCCGATGCATCGCGCGAGGTTCGCTGTTCCATCGGGTCCCCGCGGTCGCGCAAAAACGCATGGGAGTCGCAAATCGTTGTGCCCCAATGCAATTAGCCCATAAAGACACAACGACCTCTCTCGCTGCGATTTTCGTGACTGTTGACCTAACCGGGGGCTCACATTATCGTGCGCTCCCCTGGCGATTTCGAGCGCGCAAGGCTGTCCGGTTCGTCCACCCTTTTACGAAAGGAACGGGGCGAGTATGGAGCATGTGGCCGAGAGCAGGTCCAAAGGGTTTTTCCGCTCTTCTCCCTCCACCGCATTCGATCAGTATCTACAGGACATCCAGAAGCTACCCCTCATAACCGAACCCGAAGAAGAACGACGCCTCGCACGACGCGCTCAAAAAGGTGATGAGCACGCCGCCGAACGCCTCGTGACCGCCAACCTTCGATTCGTCATTTCGTACGTCAAGAAATACCAGGGGCACGGTCTGGATCTCAGCGAGCTGGTGGCGATCGGCAACGAAGGGCTGCTCAAAGCCGTCAAGAAGTTCGACCCGGACCAGGGCGTGAAATTCATTTCGTACGCCGTCTGGTGGGTCCGACAAGCCGTCCTCAAAGCCCTCGCCGAGCAAACCCGCTCCGTCCGCATTCCCCTCAATCAAAACTCGCAGCTCATCAAGCTCGCTCGCGCCGAAACGGTGCTCGCGCAGGTCCTCAAGCGCGACCCCACCGACGACGAGATCAGCCGTTTGATCGAGGAGACGCCCGAGACGGTCCGCGCCGCGCGACAGATGTCGGCCACGGAAGTGTCGCTCGATGCGCCCATCGACCGCAGCGACCGCGAGGCAGCAACGTTAGGCGAACGCTTCGTCGGCGTGGACGGCATCGAGATCGAAGACACCACCGACTTCAAGTTGATGCGCGAGTTCATCGACCGCGCGTTCCGCAAATACCTCACGCCGCGCGAGCGGAAGATTCTCTATCTCTACTACGGCCTCGAGGAAGGCTCCGAAGCCATGACGCTCGAGAAAATCGGTGCGCTCATGGGAGTCACCCGGGAGCGCATCCGCCAGATCCGCGAGCGCGCGTTCGAAAAGCTCCGCGAATCGCCCGATGGCGCCGCGCTCGCCGGATTCTGGAACGCCGCCTAAGCACACCCGCAACCACCGCCTAACGGAACGCGGCGCGGCCCACCACGGGCCGCGCCGTCTGGTTTTCACCCCCCGCGCGTCCTACATTCTCCCTGTGGACGAGCGCATCCTGCCGTTGCTCCCGCTGCCGATCGTGACCTGCCCCGGCACTGCCCGGCCCTCCGGACACGCCGCTGGTCTACACATGCGCTTCGCCCGCCGCGTCCGCGCCCTGTCATGACGCGCGCCGAGCTCACCGACGCGCTCCGCGCCATCGTCGGGCCGCGCGGCGTGCTCTCCCGCGCGTCCGAGTTGCTCCCGTTCAGCGCCGACGGCCTGCCGACGTATCGTTTGCCGCCGTCGCTGGCCGTTCTCCCATCGACCCGGCAACAGGTCATCGATGTCGTGCGATTGCTCGCGCGCGAGCAGGTCGCGTTCGTGCCGCGCGGCGCGGGCACCGGCCTCTCCGCGGGAGCGCTCGCCCAGCACGATGCGGTGATCATTGGCCTCAATCGCCTCACACGCATCATCTCGGTCGACCCGGTCAATCGTCTCGCCGTGGTCGAGCCCGGCGCCGTCAACGTGTCGCTCACGCGCGCCGCCGCGCCGCACGGCCTGCACTACGCGCCGGACCCGTCCAGCCAGTCGGCGTGCACGATCGGCGGCAACGTCGCCGAGAACTCCGGCGGTCCGCACTGCCTCAAATACGGCGTCACGCTGAACCACGTCGTCGCCGTCACCGTGCTCCTGCCCAACGGCGACATCACCACGTTAGGCAGCGCCGAGGGCGAGACGCCCGGCTACGACCTCCTCGGCGCGTTCGTCGGCTCGGAGGGATGCTTCGGCATCGCGCTCGATGTCACCGTGCGCCTCGTGCCTGACCCGCAAGCCGTACGCACCATGCTCGCTGACTTCATGTCGATCGAAGCGGGCGCCCGCGCGACCTCCGCCGTGATCGCCAGCGGCATTCTTCCCGCCGCCATTGAAATGATGGACGGCCCGACGATTCGCGCCGTCGAAGACTCCATTTACGCCGCCGGCTATCCCGCCGACGCCGAAGCCGTGCTGCTCATCGAGCTCGATGGTCTCGAGGCAGGCATCGATGATGAAGTCCACCGCGTGAAAGCAATGTGTACGGACGCCGGCGCGCGCACCGTACGCATCGCACGCGACGAGGCCGAACGCGCGCGTCTCTGGCAGGGCCGCAAGAAAGCCTTCGGCGCAATGGGACGCGTCGCACCGGCGCTCGTCGTGCAGGACGCGGTCATTCCGCGCACGCGACTGCCCGATGTGCTGCGCACCGTCCACGAGATCGCCGCGCGATGGAATATCCGGGTGTGCAACGTCTTTCACGCCGGCGACGGCAACCTTCACCCGAACATCGCATTCGATCCGAACGACGCCGACGCGACGGACCGCGTCCACCACGCAATGCGCGAGATCATGCGCGCCTGCGTCGACGCCGGCGGTACGATCACCGGCGAACACGGCGTTGGACTCGACAAGCTCGAGTACATGCCGCTCATCTTCTCGCCCGCATCGCTGGACGCGCAGTGTCGTCTGCGCACGGTGTTCGATCCCGAGCGGCGCGCGAACCCGGGCAAGGTCGTGCCCGTGCACGCGTGTCGCGAATGGCTGGCGGCGCCGGCGGCCCGCGGGCGCGTATGACGCCGGCTGCCCAGACCGTGCGTGCGCAGACGACGCAGGACGTCGCGGCTGCCGTCACGGAGGCCGCCGCGCGCGCGACGCCGCTCCGCATCGTTGGGCGCGGACACTGGCTCGATGCCGGCCCCCCGGCTCGCTCCGCGACGCCGCTTGCGTTAGACGCGCTCGCCGGCATCGTCGCCTACACGCCGGGCGACCTCACGCTCACCGCGCGCGCCGGAGCGACGCTGGCCGACATCGCGGCCGTCGCCGGCGAGCACGGCCAGTGGTTGGCCCTCGATCCCTTCGGCACGGAGGACGGCACCATCGGCGCCACGATCGCCACCGCCTCCGCGGGCCCGCTCGCCCACGCCTTCGGCACGCCGCGCGACGCTGCGTTAGGCCTGGAGGTCGTCACCGGCGACGGCGCGGTCGTGCGCACCGGCGGCCGCGTCGTGAAGAACGTGGCCGGCTTCGACCTCACCCGCCTCTTTACCGGCTCGTGGGGCACCCTCGGCGTGATCACCGAGGTCACCGTGAGGCTCAGAGCGCGGCCGGAGCACGACGAGACCTGGCTGGTGCCGCTCGCCGACGATCGCGCCGTCGACGCCGCCTGTCGGGCGGCGCGCACCGCGGCGCTGGCGCCGATCGCGCTCGAGCTCCTGGACGGCCCGTTGGCCTCCGCGCTTGGGTTAGGCGCACGAGCAGTGCTGCTCGTGCGCCTCGCCGGGGCGGCGGCGGCGATGCGTGCGCAGCGCGACGCGCTGCGCACGCTCGGCGCCGCCGCCCCGGCGCCGGACGACATCTGGCACCGCCTCCGCACCGTCGAACCGCCCGGCAGCACCGTGCTCCGCCTCTCGCACCTCCCCGACCGCATCGGCGAAACCTGGCGCGCCGCCTCGATGCCAGATGCCTGGCGCCACGCCACGCCCTCGCGCGGCATCGTGCGCGTCCTCCTGCCGCCCGCCGCCGATGCCGGAGCCATCGCCCGCGCCGCCGCCGGCCGCTGCACGCTGATCGCCGAGCGCGCGCCCGCACCGCTGTGGACCGGCGAACTCGCCCCGATGCCTAACGAAGAGCTCGCGGCCCGCGTCCGCGCCGCGTTCGACCCCGCGGGAATTCTCAATGCCGGCCTCGCCGCCCCCGATGCCTGACCGGGCCCCCACCCGACCGGGTGCGACCATCGCGGCGCCCGCGCCCGCCGCCCGGCCGCTTCCCTGCGACGGCACGCCCCTCGCCGCCGCCGTCCCCGGCATCATGACGTGCGTCCACTGCGGCTTCTGCCTGCAGGCCTGTCCCACGTACCTGGCGTTAGGCGACGAAAACGACTCCCCGCGCGGCCGCATCCTGCTCGCGCGCTCGCTCGCCGAAGGCACCCTGCCGCTCGACGACCCCGACGTCCGCACCCACCTCGACCGCTGCCTCGGTTGTCGCGGCTGCGAAACCGCATGCCCATCCGGCGTGCCCTACGGTCACATCCTCGAGGCCGCGCGCGCGACGCTCAACGCCATCGAGCCGCCGCCTCCCATCGCCCGCTTCGTGCTCGCCGTCTTCGCCCGGCCGCGCCTGCTCGCCGCCGCGCTCGCCGGCGCCCGTGCGCTCCGCCTAACGGGAATCGCCGCGCTCCTCGCGCGCCTCCCCGGCCGCGCCGGTTTCGCCTTCGCCATGCTCGCCGCCAGCACGCCGCCCCTCCCAAGCCGCGCGTACAGCCCGCCACCCACGCCCGAACGTGGCACGGTCGCACTCCTCGAAGGCTGCGTCATGCGCGGCCTCTTCGCGCACGTGAACCGCGCCACCGCGCGCGTGCTCGAGGCCAACGGCTACCGCATCGTCTCCGCTCCCGCGCAGCGATGCTGCGGCGCGCTCCACGCGCACGCCGGCGACCTCGCCGGCGCGCGCGCCCTCGCCCGCCGCAACATCGCCGCCTTCGAGCAGACCGGCGCTGCATACATCGCCGTCAACGCATCGGGATGCGGCCTGATGATCAAAGAGTACGGTCACCTGCTCGCCGGAGACGCCGAATGGTCCGCCCGTGCCGCCGCCGTTGCCGCCCGCGCTCGCGACGTGAGCGAGCTGCTCGCTGCCGCGGGCCCCGCACCGGGCGCCGCGCTGCCGCGACGCGTCGCCTACGATGCACCGTGTCATTTGCTCCACGGACAACACCTTGCCCGCGAACCGCTCGCCGTGCTCGCCGCGGTGCCTGGCCTCGAGGTCTTACCGCTCCCCAATGCCGACCAATGCTGCGGCAGCGCCGGCATTTACAGTCTCGTGCAACCGCAGCTCGCGCAGGACGTGCTCGCGCCCAAGCTCGCGGAAATCGCACACGCTAACGCGTCACTCGTCGCAACCGGCAACCCTGGCTGTATCATGCACATCGGCGCCGGGTTGATGCGCGCGGGTATCCCGGCGCGCACCGTCCACCCCGTCGAGCTCCTCGACACATCCTACGCCGCCTCCCATGGCGCGGCGGCGGCGGACCGTTAGGTTAGCAATATGTTGCAGGTCGGACCCCGCACGTTCGGTGCTTGGATCCGCAGAGCCGGGTCGCCGCAGACGGCGCTCCACCTACGCGGACTCGTTCTCGTCGCATGACCGCAGGATCCATCGTCACAGGAACGTTCCCTTCCGTCGGCGACGTCGGCGGCCACTCCGTAGTCATGCACTACGGACACATCGCCGGCGAGTATGCCGCTCTCCGCACATCGGCCATGCTCGTCGACCGGAGTGCGCGCGGACGCGTGCGCATCGCGGGCGACAAAGCGCCGGAGCTCGTCACCGGGCTCGTGACGAACGATGTCATCGCGCTGCAGCCCGGCCACGGACAGTACGCGGCCGCGCTCAACCCGAAAGGCAAAATCGTCGCCGATGTCCGGATCTTCCGCTTCGATGAGCACCTGCTCATCGATACGCCGCCTCGCGCGCATGCCGGCTGGTTGGCGCTCGTGCGCAAGTACGTCAATCCGCGCCTCGCGCCCTACCGCGACGAATCGAGCGCGATCCGCGACCTCGGCGTGTTCGGCCTGCAATCGCGGCGCATCGTCTCGGAAATCACCGGCCTAACGGGAGACGTCCTCGCGTCGCTCGGGCCGTACGCGCACGCGCGAGCGCTCCTCGACGCCGAGACGTCCGTCGACGTCGCGCGCGTGCCGGACCTCGAGCTCGAAGGCTACGAGGTGTTCGTGCCGCAAAGCGCGTACGCCGGACTCTGGCAGCGCGCCCTGGTCGCCGGCGCGATCCCCGCGGGATTGCTCGCATGGGAAATCGCGCGCGTCGAGGCCGGACGCCCCGAATGGGGCCTCGACATCGACGAATCCACGATTCCGCAGGAAGCAAACCTCGACGAGCTCCACGCCATCTCGTACACCAAGGGATGCTACGTTGGGCAGGAAGTCGTCGCCCGCGTACACTTTCGCGGCCACGTCAACCGGCACTTGCGCGGCATTCGATGTGGACACCACGAGCCGCCGCCCGAACACGCCGCGCTGCTCGACGAGGCGGGCAAACAAGTGGGCGATGTGCGCACCAGCGCCCTGTCGCCGCGGCTCGGCGCCATTGCGTTAGCAATGGTGCGCCGCGAAGTCGCTCCGGGCGCCACGCTGCGAGTGCAGTCGCCGCCGCCCGCGTCTCCAGACCCGCACGCCGAAGTGCAGGCCGAATTGTTCGCGCTGCCGTTCCCGCTCGATTGATGATGCCGTGCGCAATGCAAAAGCGGGGACGCGACCATGAGTCGCGTCCCCGCTTTCGTTGCGCATCGCTCGCACGTTGCGAGCGCGCGTTCCTTAGTGCTTCGTCGTGTCCTTCTTGGTCGTGTCCATCTTCATCGAGCCCGTGTCATGCTTCATGCCGGTATCCGTCGCGGCAGGAGCAGGCGCCGGTGCCATCGCAGGAGCTGCGGTGGTATCCGACGACGTAGCGGGCGCGTTTTCCTTCGCTTTGCACGCTGCAAGCACGAGCGCAGCAGCAGCGAGGACGGCAAGGCGCTTCATTTACAGTCTCCTTGTGGGGGCCAGTGGCTGATCAACCTTCGTCCGTGCACGCGCGCTGCAATGCAAGGAACGAGCGGCAGTTATTCTACTCCATGCGATCGGCCTGTCAAGGTTAGCCGAGTGACGTGCCCCGCGTCCAGCGTGCGTAGCGCCCCCATTTCGCGCACGCGGCCGAGCCACGGGACCACGCCACTCGACTGGCGGGATTACTGCTGCACGACGCGGGCCACGGCGCCGTTACGCTACAGGTTTAACATTAAGCGTCTCAAACGCTTGAGCC
>Ga0207695_10001310_pt1 | contig 42176 bp, 43 predicted proteins | sample KBSC54metaG_FD_184354 | JGI IMG/M metagenome (GOLD analysis project Ga0207695, IMG submission 184354) | Corn rhizosphere microbial communities from Kellogg Biological Station, Michigan, USA - KBS C5-4 metaG (SPAdes) (version 2) | ecosystem: Host-associated > Plants > Roots > Rhizosphere > Soil...
TCCAACCTGGTCGACCGATGCAGAACAGTCATGTGGAGAGTTTCAACGGGAGATTGCGGGATGAGTGCTTAAACGCAAACTGGTTTCGCAACCTGATGGACGCTCGGGCGAAGATCACTGCCTGGCGGGATGAGTACAATGGCGAACGGCCCCACAGTAGTTTGGGCTACCGGACGCCGCATGAGTTCGCCGAGACCTTGAAATCCTCAGTTATGACTGGCTGAAACAATCGAGGCAGGTCACGTGGACCACAGGGTTAGCTATCTCCTATCCCGCAATTTCCAACGAGAAAACACGCTCCCAGTAGACTCCCAATAGCGATTTCTTACACTTCCTAAAGACTCCTTGAGTTGCCGCTCGTGCCTGTAGGTTCTGTCAGTTACAAACGCTCAGCCCGCTCATAACCCTGAGAACCTCCCCGCTTGAGCCAGACCATCCTGTCTCGCCTGCGCTGGACACTCTACGGAATGCGGATCATACTTTCAAAGGGCTCCCAAGGAATCCTCACCCTGTTCTTATTACCGGTGCTCTATGGATGGATTTATCAGGGGGAGCAACAGGTAGAGGGGAAAAGACGCAAAAGCGTATCTCCTGAACTTGTTCCATGAGCCGTGACCACAGCGCGCCAGGACTCTGGAGCAATCGAACGTTCTCCGTTCTATTCGCCGCGCAAGCCATTTCGCTTGCCGGGAGCGGTATAACGACCATTGCCTTAACCCTGTTTGCGTATCGGATTGCGGGACCAGCGGCGGCGACCAGCGTGCTTGGACAGGCGCTGATGCTCCGCATCCTTGCGTTTCTGATCTTTTCTCAACCCGCAGGTATTCTGGCAGATCGCCTCAACCGGAAGTTTGTGCTGATCGTTTCGGATCTGGCGCGGTTCGGATTGATGGCGGTCTTCCCATTCATCACGTCGATTTGGCAGGTGTATGTTGCGGTGTTCGCGGTAAATGCCCTGACTGCATTCTTCTCGCCGACTTTTGAAGCGTCTTTGCCCGAGATCGTTGGGAAAGATCAATACGTCAAGGCTCTGGCATTATTCACGTGTGACAGTTGACATCGAGGGGGTGGGCGGACCGGTACTCACTGCCCTCCTCCTCGGAGTGGTCGGCCTTCGATGGGTGTTCTGGTTCGATGCGATCACCTATCTGGTTTCCGCGTCCCTCGTTTCGACGGTTCAGGTGCCAAGTCCCAAGCGTTCAGGGGCCTCGCTATCGCCGGAGTTCTTCTCAAAGAACTCACCCACGGTGCGCGCGCAGTCATAAGGGAACCGTCCATCCGTCAGGCTCTGGTCATGAGTATGGTGGGAGCGGTGGCCGGCGCCTGTGCAATTGTAGTCACGATTGCCTACGTTCGGGATTTGCTGGGGCGGTCGGATACCGCCTTTACGATAGTCATGGCAGGGGTGGGCATAGGCTCATCAATGGCGGCTGTCGTCTTGAGCCGCGTCACTGCAAAACTAGAACAAAAAGCGAAGGATCCCGCGCCTCTTCATCGGCTTCGTCATCGTTGGGCTTCCCACGCGGTTCTTATGGGTGGCGCAGTCGCGACGGCGAGCTTGCTACCTGGAATGTTCAAGCCTCCCATCTTCGTTTTTGGGCGCTATGGATCGCAAATGGTGCCGCGCAGGCTCTTATCGAAATCCCCTCAGCTACGCTGGTTGCCGACATACTTCGGTCGACGAACGCGGGCGAGCGTATGCAGCGCTGTTCGCCATCACGCACGCCTTTTGGCTATTTACATATCCGGCAACCGGGTTTCTGGCGCGGGCGATCGGCGCCGATAGGACGTTCACGGTTTGCGGCTTTGCATGCCTGCTAATTGGTTTAGTCGCGGTTCTAGTTGGCAGGGGCGCTCAAGGATCTCACTTGCACGCCGAACTGAAAGTTTGATGTATCGAATCGTCCTATTTCCGCAGTGTACTTGGTGTCATTGTCGATCAAGACGACAAATAGCCGGCTAAACGCCGACTCAGGACTGCTAGCCTGCAGCACGGACATCTTGCGAGCCTGCAGAGGAAGAGATCAACTGATCGTGGTTGGCGTGCAGCCCGTAGGCAGCGGTGCGATCAGTTCCTGCTCCGTGGCCGTGCCGGGATGATAAGCCAGAGGGCCAGCCATTTATCGATGCTGTCGTGGATGGTTCACCTTCGCTCCGCGCGAAACAGCCAATCGTAGAGTACCGGCAAAAGAAACAGGGTTAGCAAGGTGGAGCTAAACAGGCCTCCGATCACTACGCTTGCAAGTGGGCGCTGCACCTCCGCTCCAGTAGATGTGGCCACCGCCATCGGAATGAATCCGAAGCTCGCAACGAAGGCGGTCATCAGTACAGGCCGCAATCTACGCCGTGCCCCGCCCAGCGCCGCCTCCCGAGAGGCGAATCCGGCCTTCGACAGCTGATTGATCGAACTGATCAGCACCACTCCGTTGAGCATGGCTACCCCAAATAGAGCAAGGAATCCGATGGACGCTGACAGGTTCAAATTCATGCCGCGAATCCAGAGTGCCGCCACGCCTCCTACCAACGCGAATGGCACGTTGCCGACCACAAGCATCGCAAGCTTCGCCGAGGAAAACGTCAGGTAAAGCAGAACCGAGATGAGCGCGATCGCAATGGGAACGATCAGCATCAAACGCCGGGTCGCCCGATCCTGGTTCTCGAATTGCCCGCCATATTCGATAAAGTATCCCGTGGGAAGCGCCACATCATGGTCGATTTTCGACCGCACCTCCCCCACGAAACTGCCCAGGTCGCGGGACCGCACATTCGACATGACCACAATGCGCCGCTGGCCTTCCTCCCGATTGACGATTTCGGGTCCGCGGTTTAACGCGACTCGTGCGACCTGGTCCAGAGTTACTTGCTCACCTCCGGGCGCGCGTAGTGCGATCTTCCGTAGGGCGTCCGGATCGGTCCGGTATTTTTCGGGGACACGGAGCGCCACCGTGTACCGCTTCTGGCCATCAATCACTTCCGAGATCAAATCGCCAGAGCCCCCGCTCGATACCGCCTCCTCGACATCCGTAACATTCAGGCCATAGCGCGACAGCGCGGATCGATCCACGCGAACCGACAACTCGGCGACGCCCGAGGTAACTTCCATCTGCGCGTCCGCTGCGCCGCGTACGGAAGAAACCGCCCGCAACACTTGCTCGCCGAGCTTATCAAGCTCGCGGAAATCGTCTCCGAACACCTTGATGGCAAGATCCGCTTTAACTCCGGAAATCGTTTCGTCGATACGCATCGCCATGGGCTGGGTGAAGCTGTACGCGACACCGGGGATCTGATCCAGCTCTTTCGCGACCGCTTCAATCAGTTGTTCCTTCGTATGAAACCGCGTCCACGTTTCCACCGGACGAAGAAGCAAGTAGGTGTCGCCTTCGTTGATTCCCATAGCCTCAGTGGCGAAGTCTGGGCGTCCGATCTTGATCACCACGTCGGCGATTTCGGGAACCTGCCGCAGCCGCTGCTCGATAGTCTTGCTGATCGCGATAGATTCTGTCAACGAAATACCAGGCAGCTTGCGAGTCTCGACCAGGATTGAACCCTCGTCGAGCTTGGGCATGAACTCAGTGCCGATAAAGTACAACGAGCCTAGCGCCACGGCCAGGGCCACGACGGACGTGAGAGTAGTCAAGATCCGGTGGTTCATTGCTCCCGTCAGAACCCAAACATAAGCCCGGCTGACGGGACCAAACCATGCTTGCTCGCCCGTGGCATGCCCTTCAGCGGAATGCTTCCCGTGCGCGATGCCTTTGTGGAAGCTGAACGACGCCAGCGCCGGCACGATCGTCAGTGCAAGCAGCAGCGAACCGACTAAAGCCGTGCACACCGTCATCGCCATGGGCCGGAACATTCGCCCTTCCAGGCCTTGCAGGAACAGGATCGGCAAATAAACCGCGATGATGATGACCACGGCAAACGTCATCGGGCGGGCCACCTCTTTGGCCGCGTGCCGAACTGATTCCAGAGGCGACTCCTGGCCGTTCTGCTCCACCAGCCGGTGAACCGAATTCTCCATCATCACCACCGCTCCGTCCACGATCATTCCAAAATCAATCGCGCCGAGACTCATCAGATTCGCGCTAATACCGAACAAACGCATGCCCAGAAAGCTGATGAGCATCGAACAGGGGATAACGGCCGCCGTGATCAAGGCCGCCCGCAGATTTCCCAGAAATAACAGCAGGACGATCGTCACCAGTACAAAGCCTTCGAACAGGTTCTTCTCGACTGTGTGAATGGTTCCGTCGATCACGTAGGACTGATCGTAGAAGGGCGTTATCTTAACTCCTGCGGGTAAGCGTAGATTGGCTATCCGTTCTTTCACTCTTTCGATCAGCTGCTTGCCGTTTTCGCCTTTCAGCATAATGACCATGCCCGAAACGGTTTCGCCGTTGCGCAGCGTCGCACCCTCCGGTGGGGACGAGCCGATGCGAATCTCCGCGACGTCCCGCAACAAAGTAGGCGTACCTTTGTTCGACGCAAGCACGATGTTTCCGAAATCGCTGATGCTGACCGCACGGCCTGTTCCCAGCAGCGTATACTGCTCCGACGCATGCTCGATGTAGCCTCCGCCGAAATTGGTGTTGTTATCCTCCACGCGCTTAGCGACATCGTGGAGCGTCAACCCGTACTGCTCCAGCAGTGCCGGATCGACGGTAATCTGAAACTGCTTGGTCTGGCCTCCCCACGCATTGATCTCGCTGACGCCAGGAAGCGTGCGCAACTGTGGCTTGATTACCCACTCATGCAGATCCTTGAGATCCATCGGGCTTAGGGGACCGGAAAGCGTGTATTGATATAGCTCGCCGAACGCCGTCGCGGGTAAACCTAGCGAAGGTTGAATCCCGCGTGGCAGCGACGACGAAATCTGCTGTAATCGTTCGGCGACCAGTTGCCGGGCGAAGTACATCGAAACGGAATCATCAAAGACGATCGTGACCATGGACAGGCCCAGCTTCGAGAGCGACCGGACTTGTTCCTTGTTGGGCAGGCCGAGCATGGCTCGCTCGATCGGATAGGTGACAAGCTGCTCGACTTCGGTAGGAGGCAGCGACGGTGCATCCGTTACGACCACAACTTGATTGGGCGTTAGGTCCGGGAAGGCCTCAACGGGGATCGTGTACAAGGCATAGCCGCCGATCCCCAGCAAGGCCAGAGTGCCGGCCAGGAAGAGCCATCGGTGCGCGAGCGTGAGATCGATGATCCGATTGAGCATGACTATTCTTCCAGGCTCGCTTTGAGAAGTTGCGATTTGAGAATGAAGCTGCCATGCACCACGATGGAGTCGCCCGCCTGGATTCCCTGCAAGACGGTCGTCTTGCCTCCGGATGTCTCCCCGACGATCACTGGGCGCACGGCAAAGCGATCCGGCGCGGTCCGAACGAAAACCGCATCTTGACCGTTGATCTGTTGAACGGCATCGGACCCGATCACAAGCGCAGCCTTCGCTCGGCCCACCGGGATTTCCGCGTCGGCCAGCATCTCCGGCCGGAGAGCGCTGTTGGGATTGCCGATCTCGATGCGCACCTGCATCACGCGCGTCGCGGGATCGAACTGCTGCCCCAGATTCGCGATCTTTCCTTGCAGGCGAGGGTTCTGCCCCACCGTCACGTAAGCGCCCTGCCCGACTCGGAGCTTCGCGAGATCTTCCTGGCGCACCGAAGCGAGCATCCAGACTCTCGAAAGGTCGCCGATCACGAAAGTTACGGAATCAGGCTCGACCGTGCGTCCGGGAGTAACGTTCTTCTCCAGGATGAAACCGTCGGCAGGCGACAGGATGGGAACCTGGTCCTCCGTTTCGTCCTCGCGATTCGTGGACGGAGTGGCGGGAACCTTCAGATCGTCTTCCAGAAGATCGCGCGTCCGGTCGACTTCAATGTTGGCTTTCCTGACGGCAGCCTGCGCCGTCACCAAGTCCTGCTGCGCTTGCTCAACCTGCTGGATGGAGCCGGCCTTCAGCTCAAGAAGCCTCTTGGCCCGGTCCAGATTGCGCTGAGCCTGAGCGGTGGCGGCTATGGCCCGATCGCGCTCCGACTCCGCCGCTCGAAACATCGCCCGCGAATCGCGCACCTCATCGGCGTGATAGCGCGCCAGGATCTGTCCCTTGGTTACGCGATCTCCTAAACCGGCGTACACCTTTGTGACCGAGCCCTGGGTTCGGACGCCCAGTCGCCAGGTGCGGTTATCGTCGATGGCGATGTGGCCCTTGACCCGCAGTAGATCCGGCTCGTTGGAGAACGCGGCAGTCTGGGTCTCGATCATCGCCGCTGCTTGCTGATCGGGCGGAATGACGACCTCATGCTTAGTGGCTTTGGTTTCCGCCGCCGGAGTCGCCTCGGACGCGGCTTCACGGCGGTTACATCCCGCCAAAACTGCGAACGAAACGATTAGTAGAGCAGCAAAGTATTTCATTGTCCGATTCCTTCAGAGGCTTCGAGTCTCGCGACGCTTTGCCAGTAATCCGCCATGCCCCGCGCCCATGCCAGGTCCGCATCCACGCGCGCCCGTTCCGCGTCCAACAGCCGGAGCAGATCGACACCGCCCTCGGCATACGCCGCTCCCGCGATCTGCGCGATGTTCGCGGCGTGCTCTCGCAGCGGCTGGAACGCGTTCAGCAATTCCGCACGCCGAAGCTGAAACTCTTGCAGCGCGCCGCTGTACTCGATGCGTACCTCGTTTTCCGCTGCTGTGAGCAATTCCTGCCGTCGACGGACCTCAGCCTGGGCAGCAACGCGATTACCCTGATTCTTGTCCGTTGTGGGCAAAGTGATGCGCAGCGAGACGATCGCCGTATTCACACCGGTTAACGCATCCGGCAGCTGCGTCCGCTTGTATCCAGCCGTCAGGTTTAGATCGGGGCGAGCCGCCACGTCTTGCAGCTTCGCGCTGGCCTCGGCTTCTTCCAAAGCCGCGCGGGCGGCCTTAATCTCGAACCTCTGAGCCAGGGCCTGGTCCACACCGATCGGTTGAATTGCGCGATCCAGCGTCAACGGTTCCGTGAGGATAATTTCGCTGAGGTCGGTCTTGCCCATTTCCTTGAGAAGCTCCACGCGGGCGCGATTGGCCTCAATCACAGCCAGGTTCGCGGAGATTCCCAAACGCTCTTGTTCCAACCGAACCCGCAGCAAGTCTTGCTCTGCGATGGCCCCGACACTCAACTGGGCGGAGTGGTAGTCGACGATCTTTTGGAAGTTGTCAGCGGTGATCTTTAGGATCTCCCGCACTTCTTGCGACCCGCGCGCCGTCCAGTAAGCCAGCCGTACCCGCCGCACGATGTCCTGTCGCGACAGGTCATACTCCGCCCGTGCTCGGGCCACGCTCTTATCGGCAACCGCCATGCGCTGGCCCCTTTTACCGACAAGATCAAGCGGCTGATTGATCATCGCTAGGGTATCCACATCGCGATTGTACGTCTGGCCCGGACGCAGGTTCTCGTTTTGAAATTGGAACTCCGGATTGGGCCGAAGCCCGGCCTGTTTCCGCATACCTTGTGCGACGGACACTCGCTCGGACTCGGCTCGCAGAGATGCGCGTGCCTCAAGGGCCTGGCCAATAGCTTGGTCCAGGTTGAGCATCACTTGTCCATGGATCAAACTTGGGCACAAGCCTGCGCAGAGTAGACTTAACCACACACACTTTCTGTTCACAGGAAATCACCCTTCCTAAGGAAAAGAATCAGGTTCTCTGGCTCGACAGCATAGGTCGAGCCTGGACACATCTATGGCGTGTCCTAAGGAAGGTTAGGCAGGGGGGCCGCGCGGGATGGACAGGTCGACGTCGGGCGGATCGTGCCCGCACGCCTCGACGATATCGATGGGCTCAAGAGCCGTTAGTGAAACAGGTTCAAGAACCGATCCCTCCGCCAGAACAAACGGTACGATGCGGGGAGCGAATGCCAGCGTAAATGTGTCGAGCGATTTAACGCTAGCGTGATCGTCGACATCATCGATCCGCGCTCCGCCGGAGTTTTCATGTGAGCGGGATTGCGCATAAGGATGCGCATGAACCAGGATGCCGCGATCGTGATCCACGTGAACGTGCTGGAACGGCGCCAGGCAAAAAGCCAGCACGAGGCAAACACACGTTTGTAGGGCGGTGGCCCGACGCATCCTTATACAGTCTACCCAAAGGGCTAGACTGCAGACCCGACCGACACGAGAGTCCATTTCGACACGCGGGTCAGCAAGCATCCGTTCCATGGATCTGAGGCGAGCACGGCTAAAAGACTGCTTACGCAAGTCCGGGTCCGTGGAAATGTCCAATCATCGTTCTTTTAAGGTCTTAAGATAGATGATAATCTGCCAGCGCTGGGCCTCGGGGAGATGCGCGAACGACGGCATGCCGCGTTTAAGCGATCCATTTCGCAAGACCCAGAACAGCGCTCCAGGAGCCGCTTCATGCACGTCCACTTGGTTCAGTGGCGGGGCCTTCCCCAAGCCAGCACCGTCCGGGCCGTGGCAAGCCGCGCACTCACGAGCGAACAGTTTCGCTCCTGCCCGCTGCGCGCGCTGCTGTCCTTCAAAAGGATTGCTTAGCGCCTTGGCTCTTGGCGGTGCCTGCTGGACCAGCGTTCCCACCCGAGCCCAGGCCGCAGCTGCGACCATCGAAATCAGAGCACCGAGGACTAGAACTCGGATTCCGCTCATTGCCCACCTCCGTTATTTCGAAACAGATGGCGTGCAGCGCGTCCAAACTGGTCGAGTTCATAGGACGCTGCGAAACGAAGCAGGAATCTCGCACTTGTCTCAGTTATTCCAAAAGTAGGCGAGACGGTGAACGTCGTACCATTCGCAACCGTCCAGGCCACGGTCGGAGCTACGTAGTGCGAAGTCTCTTGTAGACCGAAGCGCTCATGAGTCCCAAGGCCGCCATACATTTCGACTCCGGCTTGAAAGTTTTCCGGACACAAATTGCATCGGTCTGGCCGTGCGGCCAGTGCCAGAGGCCGGCTGACACCCACGGCGTAGCCGAATTCAAGGGGTGCGTGCCTGACGTTCTTTTCGGCGATGAAATTCTCCGCGAATGTCCAACCCTTGAAGTAACTTCCCAATATCAGTTTGGCTTCGATCTCCCGCTTCTTCTCGGCTCGGGTTTCGGAGTTCAAACCAGTCAGGTCACCTTCGCCATCATTATCGACGACTTCGAGCAAGCTCTTGTCGGCCCCATTGATGTTTTCGAATTCCACGTAGACCACCGGATTGACCCAATGCTCGCGTGGGAGAACTCGGAACCGATTCTCCCATCGATACCCGGTAAAGAGCGTGCCGTCGCGTGCGGTCGACTGGCCATCGAGGTACACTTCGGTGGTCCACCAAGCCTTCACGCCGTACTCAAATTCAAGGGCAGACCCGAGGAACCGGTTCCCGCCTGCAGGCTTGCCGGTTACATCCTTGGTGGTAATTTCCAGGTTGCCCGGTTCTTCCATCTGGTGCGTGTAGGTAATGAGAAATGGGCCTTCGGCGGCCAAGGCATGGGAACAAAACCCACTGGCAGCCATGAACAGCCAAAAGGGCCAGAAAGCACCCCTCCAAAATGACTTAAGCATTGATCTATGTACACCTCTTCTCCCCGCCTGCGGGGTGTATTATTTGCAAGTCAGTTGCAGATGAGATCAAGACTATCTAAAAAACTAGTTCCCCGCGACTAAAATTCAGCAACTGGATTGCATCTGAGACTGAGTGGTCGTATATAGGATCAAATTGATCTTATATTGCTTGTGAGGTCGCATCCAAAGGGACTTGGAGCCACCTGCTGCCAGCAAACGCTAATCAGGCCGGCAAGGCACACCGGGATTGGGATACCAAAGCCGTGATCGCCGTTCGGGCGGGACGGGCGCGGCCAGGTAACTCAATAGAATGGATCGAGAGGTAAGGAGTGTTGAGCATTCTGGGCGTTGACGCCAAGTTCAATTCAGAACAACATCTCGCAGGGCTCTCTGACGACGAGGTGGCATCCAGGATTGCGCGCTACGGCTTCAACGAACTTCCATTTTCCAATCCGCGCTCTCTTATTCGGATCACTCTCGAAGTGGTACGAGAACCCATGCTCTTGTTGCTGCTCGCGTGCGGCAGCACCTATCTGCTGCTCGGCGACGTACAAGAAGCGATCATCCTACTGATTTTCGTGGCAGTAGTCATCGCAATCACGCTGTATCAGGAGCGCAAGACCGAACGAGCTTTGGAGGCGCTCAGGGATCTATCGAGCCCACGCGCGCTGGTGGTTCGCGCCGGAGAGCGCAAGAGAATTGCGGGCCGCGACGTCGTTCCCGGCGATATCCTTATTTTGTCGGAAGGTGACCGCGTTCCCGCGGACGCCGTCCTGGTCTCCGCAGTGAACCTGGCCACCGACGAATCATTGTTGACGGGCGAATCCGTGCCCGTTCGGAAGCAAGCGGTGTCGAGCGACACGGATATGGCACGGCCGGGCGGCGACGATCTTCCGTTCGTCTTCTCGGGGACGCTCGTAGTTCGAGGCACTGGGTTCGCGGTCGCAAAGGCCACGGGTGTGCAAACCGAACTCGGCAAGATCGGAAAGTCGCTGCGCGAGGTGGAACAGGAACCCACGCTGTTGCAGAAGGAAACGCGCCGCATGGTGCGGGTGCTTGCCCTGGCAGGACTTACACTCTGCGCTTTGCTTGTCGTTATCTATGGTCTAACGCGGGGAGCCTGGTTGCGGGGCTTTCTCGCTGCGCTCACCCTCGCGATGGCAATTCTGCCCGAGGAATTGCCCGTAGTTCTGACGGTATTCCTTGCCCTAGGAGCTTGGCGGATGTCGCGAAATCGAGTGCTCACGCGACGTGTGGCGGCTATCGAGATGCTTGGCGCAGCCACGGCCTTGTGCGTTGATAAGACCGGAACACTCACAATGAACCGGATGTCTGTGACCAGGCTCTACGCAAAAGGTGACACATACGACTTCAGCAAACAGTCAGTCTCCGCTGTCCCAGAGCAGTTTCACGAGCTTGCGGAATTCGCCATGCTTGCCAGCCAGCCCGACCCTTTCGATCCCATGGATCGTGCCATACGCAGACTCGGTGATCAAGCGCTACAGGGCACAGAGCACTTGCATGCCAGTTGGAAGGTCGTTCGTGAGTATCCGCTCGCCCAGAGCCTCCTCGCAATATCCGAAGTGTGGGTTTCGCCCGATAGCGGACAATTTGTCATTGCTGCAAAAGGAGCGCCTGAAGCGGTCGTGGAGCTCTGTCACTTGCCGGAACAGGACGCAGCCCATCTCAACGAAGGCGTCGCTCGAATGGCGGCCGAAGGGCTGCGCGTTCTCGGCGTAGCGAAAGCACGGTTTTCCGGTACGACCCTTCCGAATCAACAACACGATTTCGAGTTTGAGTTTCTGGGGTTGATCGCCCTTGCCGATCCAGTCCGGCCTACTGTTCCCAATGCAATTCAAGAATGCCAAACGGCCGGCATCCGCGTGATCATGATCACCGGCGATTACCCGGGAACCGCGATAAGCATCGCACAGCAGATCGGACTCGAAAGCGTAGATGGAGCCATCACGGGGCCGGAGGTCGCCGCGATGGATGATCGGACTCTTCGCGACCGGGTTGCGAAGGCAAGCGTTTTTGCCCGCTCTGTGCCTGAGCAAAAGCTTCAATTAGTCAACGCCCTGAAGGCTAACGGTGAGATCGTCGCGATGACCGGAGACGGAGTGAATGACTCCCCCGCACTGAAAGCCGCGCATATCGGCATTGCCATGGGCAAGCGAGGAACCGACGTGGCTCGCGAGGCTGCCGATCTCGTTCTGCTGGATGATGACTTCTCATCCATCGTTCAGGCCGTCCGGCTCGGACGCCGCATTTTCGACAATCTGAAAAAGGCGATGGCGTACATCTTTGCAATTCACGTCCCCATCGCCGGGCTTTCGCTCTGTGCTGTTCTATTTCGCTGGCCCTTGATCCTGGCACCCGTACATGTCGCCTTCCTCGAACTCATCATCGATCCCGCCTGCTCGATTGTTTTCGAAGCCGAGGAGGAAGAGGCTGATATCATGCAGCGACCGCCCCGCTCTGCGACTGAGCACCTCTTCAACAGACCGATGGTAGTGATGAGTCTGCTGCAAGGCTTTGGCGTCCTGGTCATTCTGTTGGCGATCTTTGCGGTCGCGTTCTACCGGGGACAGGGCGAGGAAGATGCGCGTGCTTTAACCTTCACGGCGCTCGTGATTGCCAATGTTGCGTTGATTGTCACGAATCGATCCTGGTCGCGAACCATCCTTGCCATTCTGAGAACACCGAATCCTGCCATGTGGTGGGTAGTAGGTAGCGCCCTGGTCTTTCTCGCGCTCGTCTTGTACGTGCCGTTTCTAAAGGCTCTGTTCCACTTCAGCACACTGCATCCCTATGACATCGCGCTTTGTGTCGGCTCGGGTGCACTAAGCATCGCTTGGTTTGAAACACTGAAGGCTTTTCAGCGGCGACGCGGATCTTGAGCAGGCATGCTCTTTGTCGTACCCAGGTTCTGTGCACGGGGCGACCTCTCCTTACTTCGATCGTTGCCCTTTGCCGTTACGTTCTATCGCAAGAGCAACCAGAACAGCAGTGGTGATGGATAGGACCAGGACGCCACCATGCCATACCAGGAGATGAGTCGCATCCTGATAGATGCAACGAAACTGCAGCACTGTGAGCCCCAGAAGCCCGGCGATCGCGCCCAGAGTGCCTGCAAAAGCGCCAACGGAGAGAGGAACCCCGCGTCGAGTGAGCAGCCAGAACAGGATTCCGCCGGGAATCGCGACCGCCGACCCTGTCACTAGGCAGGGCCAGCCGCGTGAAACGAACGCTTCAGTTCCGCGCCAGGGAAACAACAGGGCTGCGCCGGTCAGGAACCCAACGCCGAAACATGCCCACGAAAGCCTTGCCGGGATCTTCTGCAGGCTCCCTGGGCGGATTTGCCAGGCCAGAACCACCGAGAAAAGCGATACTCCAACCGCGAGGATCGCCACAATGCCCAGGGCCTGCCAGGCCTGCAGAGTTCGGAATCCCGTAACGCCCATTGTGGCGATCAGGGCCGCCGCAAACACCAAGAAAATCGATGCAAACTGCACAACCTGCACCCTGGCCGACGGCATGCGCTTCACGGGCTGGAGCGAGGCCGCCAAGGTTCCACTGATTTTGCGAAGAAGGTCCGGTGACAGCTCCGGAGCGGGAGCCTGCTCCAGCAGCCGGTCGATCTTCTCGTTCATTTTCGTATCGGGCAATTGTAGTTCCGCCATTGGCTATCCTTTCAACCGGGACCCTCTGACGCCAGCATGCTGCGAAGTGCCGCATAGGCCCGGTGCGCCTTCTGCTTGATTGCTCCGGTCGTGGACGAGGTAGCTCGGGCAACCTCCTCCAGGCTCATGCCCACCACCTTCAACATCACGATAACCTCACGTTGGCTATCGGGCAGCCGATTCACCAGTTCCATGACACCGCTGCCCGGTGCAGGTGCAGAACCCACAGGCTCAGGAGTTCCGGCGACCAACACTTCTCGTGATTCCAGCCTGCGTCTGCGTCGATACGCGTCTAGGCGCGTATGGCGGGCTACCGCGTAGATCCAGGGCAACAGCGGCTCGGAGGGCAAGTAGGTATGACGAGCCCGATGGATACGCAGCCAGCAATCCTGCAGCAGATCCTCGGCGTCAGTTCGCGACATCCCCGGTCCCGAACAGAAGCGGAGCAGCGCTGGAAACAAGTTCGTCACCAAGGTTTCCACCGCCACGGCGTCACCCTGCTGGTAGCGAACCATCAGGTCGCGGAGCTGGTCTTCGCCCTGGTTGGCCTGCATTCCATCGCGCGAGCCGGCTTGCAGGCGGTCATCGGCCCCGGAACCGCTTGTGACATCACCGACTAGACGCACCGGGTAGCCCACTATTTCCTACTTCGATGGTAGTGGTTCCAGAGTTACGGGAATCCGCGCGTAACCCAGGGAGCTTGGTGAGCGAAGTGATCAGTGTAAGTGGAAACAGGCTTCCTTTCGGGGGCCAATAAGGAGATCTACCATGAAGCAAGTTTTGAGGAGTTTGGGCGGCCTGGGTCTATTGGTAGGCCTTGCATCGTTCGCTTCGGCGGCAGACAAGACCTGGACAGGCCAAATCAGCGATAGCATGTGTGGCGCCAGTCACGCCAAGATGATTGCCGGACACCCAGAGGCCAAGATGACGGAGCGGGATTGCGCGCTGGCTTGCATAAAGGCAGGAGGCAAATTCGTCTTTGTGAGCGATGGGAAGGTATACAAAATCGCCAATCAGGAATTGGAGGCGCTCCAAGCGAATGCGGGTGAAACGGTGCGCCTGACCGGGGACATGAAAGACGACACCATTACGGTGTCCAAGATCGCCACGGCCGGAAAAAAGAAATAGTTTTGACGGTAGCGAACCGGAGAAATCGCCGACGCGGACTCCGGCAACAGCAGAGAATCGCGATCGGAAACCGGCCGCGAACTTCAGCCTCCCGGACTCTAATGGAGTCCCGGTTGCGCTGGCAGACTACAAAGGCAAGGTGGTGTTGCTCAACTTCTGGGCTACCTGGTGCGGCCCATGCAAGATCGAAATCCCCTGGTTCATCGAATTCAACAAGACGTACAAGAACCGGGGGGTGCCGTGCTGGGCATGTCCCTGGACAACGACGGATGGGAATCCGTGAAGCCGTTCCTCTTAGAGAAAAAGATGGACTATCCGATCATGGTGGGCAGCGACCAATTATCGCAATCCTTCGGGGGGATCGATTCTCTTCCAACAACCTTCGTCATCGACCGGGATGGCAGAGTCGCTTTCGTCCACACAGGGTTGGTCGGTAAAGACACATACGAAAAGGAAATCCGGAGTCTGCTGGACAGTGAACGCGGCACGATGATCACGGATTAGCACCGTGCATTGTCCGGGGAACTGGGAGCGTCCTTTGAGCTTCTTAAGAGCGTGCCGGAGGCCCACTCGACTCCAGGCGGAAAGCGGCAATCATTTCAGTACAGCGTGTTTCGGCGAGTCTACGGACTCGACCGATCTGGGTTGAGACTGTCACTTTTTGGGTTTTGAATCGCCGCTGCTTTTCGGCACTACCTGCACTTTATGGAGTGTCATATCACCTTGGTAAACGGTCGCCGTGATCCGGTCACCCACCTTGACGTTCTTGAGGACTGCTGGATCGTCGACTTTATAGCCCATTGTCATCGCGTCCATCCAGCCCTCAACCTTCTCGCCATTGACCGTCACGCTGTTGGTCCCGGTATTCACAGCTTCCACCTTCCCACGGAACGTGTAGGCCTTCTTCGCGGCTGCCGCTTGCCCCAGACAAACCGCAGCCATGAGCAAAGTCGCCCCGCAAAGTCTGATCAATCGTTTCACTGCTAAAAGATGCATCATGGTCGGTCTCCTTTTATTTGAACTGCTTTACTCTCTTACATCCACTTCTCCCGCACTCCTCAGGCTGCCCCGTCGCAGCGCACGGGTCTTCATCATCACGAAGAACACAGGAACCAAGATCAATACGTGAATCGTGGAGGTGATCATGCCGCCGACAATCGGCGCCGCGATCGGCTTCATCACGTCCGAACCGACACCCGATTCCGACAGTATTGGAATCAAGCTCGCGAGAACTGCGGCCACCGTCATTAGCTTGGGACGGAGTCGATGAACGGCGCCCTCGATCGCCGCCTGCTGGATGTCTGCGGGCTGCAGGGATTGTCCGGCAGCAAGCTTTTTATCGAGTGCTTCGTGCAAATAGACGACCATCACCACTCCGGTTTCGACCGCGATCCCAAACAGCGCGATATAGCCGACCCACACCGCGATGCTGAAGTTGTAACCCAAATACCACTGCAACAGCAGACCTCCGGTCATCGCGTAGAGGGTCGGGAAGATCAGAACCAGTGCTTCGCCAATGGAATGAAAGACCATATAAAGTAACAGAAAGATCGCGAAGAACACGATCGGAAGAATCAGTTTTAACCGCTCGCGCGCCCGCAGCTCGAATTCGTATTCGCCCGACCATTTCATCGTGTAGCCTGCCGGAAGCGCCAGCTTTTCATGGAGCAGCTTGTCCGCGCGCGCCACGAACCCGCCATAGTCCCTGGTATTCAGGTCGAGATAGACGTAGCCGGTGAGCGCTGCATCCTCATCGCGGATCATGGTTGCACCCTTCGAGAACGAGAGCTTGGCGAGCTCGCCGAGAGGGACCTGGGCATTGGCGGGCGTGGCGATCAAAACCTGCCGTAGCTTGTCGAGATTGTCCCGAAAGTCAGGCGCGTAGCGGACGGAGATGGGGTACCGCTCGCGGCCCTCGACATTCTCTGCGATGTTGTCTCCGCCTATTCCGGAGGTGATCGCACGCTGAACATCGCCCACGGTGAGTCCGTAGCGCGCGGCTTCGGCCCGATTCACTTCGATGTTCAAGTAAAACCCCTGAGCGACGCGTTCAGCGAAGGCGGATCTCATTTCGGGAAGAGCCGCGAGAATCTGTTGAATCTTGCTGCCCACCTGTTGGATGCCGTCGAGAGTGGGCCCTTGGACTTTAATGCCTACGGGCGTCTTGATTCCGGTTAGCTCCATGTCCAAACGATTCTGTATCGGCATCGTCCAGCTATTCGTCAGACCGGGAAACTGAAGCTTGGAGTCCATTTCAGAGATGAGCTTTTCATAGGTCATACCGGGACGCCACTGTTCCCGCGGTTTCAGTGTCACGGTTGTGTCGTACATGTCTAGGGGTGCATTGTCCGTGGCGCTCTCGGATCGGCCGATGGAACCAAACACGCTGGTCACTTCGGGAAACGAGCGAAGAATCCGGTCCTGCTCTTGCATCAACTGGGTAGCCTGCCCAATCGAAATGCCCGGAAGCGAAGTGGGCATATAGAGCGTCGCGCCCTCAAACAAGGGTGGCATGAATTGGCTTCCGAGCCTGAACGCGAGGGGAAATGTCACGACTAAGAAAATCAGATTTAGCAAGACCGTGGTTTTGGGGAACCGCAGGCATGCTCTCAGGACCGGAAGATAAATCGCCTGCGTGACCCGCGAAACCGGATTGCTCGATTCCGGGCGTAGCCGGCCACGAATGAAGAGAATCATCAGCGGGGGGACCAGCGTGATCGCTAACAACGATGAAAAACCGACAGCCAACGTTTTCGTCCACGCGAGAGGCCGGAACATACGTCCTTCCTGAGCTTCCAGCAAGAACACCGGCAAGAACGAAACGACGATAATCACCAGTGAAAAGAAGAGCGCCGGTGCCACCTGTTTGGCGGCATCGAGGAGTATCTTCCTTTGCTCACTGCGAGAGATGGTTCGCGGTGTCGAACCCGCCGCAGCAGCCTGCTGGGCATCCTCCTGAGCTTGCGCCAGCTGCCGGTAGCCGTTTTCCACCATCACGATCGCGGCATCGACCAGGACCCCAATGGCCAGTGCGATGCCTCCCAAGGACATGATGTTAGAGCTGACTTGCAGGTAGTACATCGGAATGAATGAGGCGATGACGGCGATCGGCAGCACAAGAATCGGAATGAACGCGGAGCGAAAGTGGAAGAGGAACACGATAATCACGACGCTGACGATCACGGCTTCTTCGATGAGGTCGCGCTTTAGAGTGCCAATGGATGCCTGAATCAGCCCCGAGCGATCATATCCCGCGACGATCTCCACTCCGGGCGGAAGAGATCCGGAAATCTGGGCCAGTTTCTGCTTGACGCCGGAGATCACGTTCAAAGCATTCATTCCGTCGCGCATCACAACGATGCCGCCAACCGTTTCTCCTTCGCCATTCCATTCCGCCACGCCGCGGCGGATGTCTGGACCGAATGCAACGCTTCCCAGATCCCTCACTAGGACCGGCGTGCCGTTCTTAGTTGTAACTGGCACGGTTTCCAGGTCCGACAGCGACCGCAGATAGCCCAGGCCGCGAATCATGTACTCAGCACCCCCGAGTTCAATAAGCCTGCCGCCCACTTCGTTGGTGCTGTCGCGCACACGGTCAATGACCGTCGAAAGAGCGATGTTGTAGGCACGGAGCTTGTCCGGGTTCAGCCGAACTTGGTACTGGCGAACGAAGCCCCCGATGCTGGACACCTCGGCCACACCAGGGACAGTCGCGATCTGATAACGCAAGTACCAATCCTGAAGGCTTCGCAGATCCGCCAGGCTGTAGCGATGGTTGTGATCCACCAGCAAGTACTCGTACACCCAACCCGCGCCTGTCGCATCCGGGCCGAGCGTAGGATTCACGCCAGTCGGCAGACGTCCCTGGATCTGCTGCAGGTATTCCAGTACTCGGGAGCGCGCCCAGTAAAGATCCGTCCCGTCTTCGAAGACGACGAACACGTATGAGTCGCCAAACATGGTTTGGGCACGGACGCCCTTCACGCGGGGTGCCGCCAGCAAAGCAGTGACGATGGGATAGGTAACCTGATCTTCTATAATCTGGGGCGGTTCATTCCAACTTGTGTGAATAATCACCTGGACATCAGAGATGTCGGGTAGAGCATCGAGCGGTATACGCTGCATCGCCCAGATACCCGCCACAACCAGGGCGAGCGTCCCCGCGAAAACCAGGAAACGATTTCGCGCGCACCAGTCGATCCACCGGCTGATCACTGCGTGCCCCCTTCAGCAGTCACTGAGATCTGCTTCTGGGCGAGAGTTTGACCGTTCTTCGTGGCAAGCACCGTAACCTGCCAGGTTCCGCCCATCTGAATCTGGACAGGGCCCTCGTACACTCCTCCGGCCTGTTCGCTGAGTGTGGCGACATTGCGCATCGCAGGCATTCCCATTGCAGGCATAGCCGCCATGAGGAACGTCACGGTCACTTGAGCGCCCGTGATAGGCGCACTGTCCGGCCCAGCCAGCTTCACACGAAGCGTATTGGCGCCAAGCCGGGGAGTGGACGGGCTTGATGAATAGTCGAGAGTTACCTGCGGAGCATTTGCCGCAGCTGCGGCGCCAACACCGGGCGGCGGTGGCGCGAACGAGCCCATAGCCGCCTGAAGCTGGCTTTCCGAGTCGAGCAGGAAATTCGCGGACGTCGCGATGCGCTCCCCAGCTTTCAGTCCTTTGGTCACGACAAAGTCGTCGCCGGCTCGGGCACCGACTTCGATCTCTCGCGGTTCAAAGTGCCCATCGCCGTGGTCCTCTGTACTAACAACGAAGGCGATTTGACGCGTCCCGGACTGGTAGACTCCGGATGCTGGAATCACCAGTTGGCGTCCCAGTGCCAAGTCGAGTTTCACATTTACGAACATTCCCAACGAAAGCTTCATGTCGGGATTGGCGATTTCGAGCCGTGCCTTCGCAGTGCGAGTCGTTTGGTCAAGTTGAGGTGAAATGAAACTCACTCGCCCAGAGAACGTGCGTTCCGGATAGGAGTCCACCGTGATGACGGCAGAATCTCCCACCTTGACTCGACCGATGTCGTTCTGAAAGAGCTGGGCGTAAACCCACACGGTGGATAGATCTGCAATTGAGTAAAGCTTTGTGCCCGGCTGCACATACATGGTGGGAAGAGCGTTTCGGTCGATGATCAGTCCTGACGCGGGAGAGTCAATTTCCAGATCGCGCTTAACCTGTCCAGTCTCTTCCAGCTCCTGAATGTCGCGTTCCGGTGTCCCCCATTGCTTCAGCCGCTCCATCGCTGAAGACACGAGGGTGGCGGCTCCTGATGCAACGCCAGGAACCGTACTTTGCGCCAAGAGCCCGCGATTCTGCTTCGCCAGCAGGTATTCGTTCTCCGTCCTGACCAGTTCAGGACTGTACATCGTCAGAAGCGGCTGCCCTTTTTGCACGGGCTCAAAAGTGGAATCCACATAGACCTTCCGGATCCAGCCCGCGAAACGAACCTGCACCTCGGCGAGTCTCGTCTCATCTACTTCGACGCTGCCGGTGGTTAGGATTTCATCGTGAACTTGCCGATACTCAACGCTGCCCGTTTTGACGCCGATGCTCTGCATGCGTTGGGCCGTCAGCGCTACTGGTACCAGAACCGGTTCAGTGGCTGGAAGCTCCGATCGCGTCGGTTCGGGACTTGAGGGTGTTCTCGGCACAACAGACGAGATCCGCGTCTTCAGCGCTTGAGGATCGAGCCAAAGCAGGACTACGCCTGCTGCAAGCAGGATCGCCGCCGCAAGAGTGATAAAAAAAGCGATTCGATAACGTTGCATGGTCATCTCCTCAATTCAGCGGCACACCGGTAATCTGCTCGATTCGAGCGAGGGCTGTTTCATGTTCCATCAAGGTCTTCCAGTACTCCCCGTCGAAATTGAGGACATCCAGGAAGGAAGAAAACAAGGTTTCGAAATCAACACCACCGCTCTGGTACGACGTAAGTCCCGATTGATAGGCCGCCAGCGCCTGGGGAATCAGTCCTTCGCGGTAGATCTTCAGCATCTGCGAGGCCGTCTCCGCAGCAAGATATTGATTGCGAACATCGAAGTAAGCGGTCTGAATCTGACTCTCGTATTCACGCCGGGAACGATTGAGTTCTTCCACAGCCTGCGTCATCTCCGGATTGAGCTTTCGGCGGCGGTAAATCGGAATACGGGCGCTGACGCTGAGCATGTAGTAATCGCGGAACGGCTCAGCCGTGTGCTGCCACATGTACTGCACGCTGAAATCCGGATAGCGGTCTTTTCGGGCGATCTCTACCTGCAGACTTTGCTTTTTCACCGTCTCCTGTTGGCCGGCGACCTCCGGGTTTTCGGTCCGAACCTTGGCCAACAGCTCGTCCGACGTGTAGGCCAGCGGGGTCTCCACCAGTGGTTCCGTCGAAATGTCGGGCGAGCCCGGCGGCCGGTTCAGCAGCTTTCGAAGCAGCGCCTGCTGCGAATTCATCAGTTCGTGGTGATGAGCAACCTCCCGCAGCAGTTTGGTGCGTTCCAGCTGCGATTTCAGAATGTCCTGCTGACTGCCCTCGCCCACCCGATAGCGAGCATCCGCAATCTTTTCGACCTGTTCGAGAAGCTTGTCGTTGCGGTCGAGTACTTCCAAGGTCTGCTGGACGTACGCGATCTGGTAGTACGCTTCCTTCACTTGTTCGAGGACGGAGCGCCGAACGGTTTCGAGCTTGTTCCGGCTGATCGCTGCATCCTGCTGGGCGGTTTCGCCCTTGAGCTTCAGCTTTCCCGGATACGGAAGATCCTGCGAGATTCCGAATCCGATGTAGGCGAAGTCACTGTTGCTGTATCCAGCAAAAGGTCGCGGACTACCCACCGAAAAGTGCTGAAGCGTGACTTGCGGATCGGGCAAGGTGGAGACTTGAGAGGGAACCTGCGTCGCCGCCTGCCAGCCCAGCCTGGTCGCCTGAATGTCGGGGTTGCTGCGGGTAGCTTCATCCAGCAAGGCCGAGAGCGGAGTCGGCAAGTCGGCCGCGGGCAACGCCGCGACTAAGAAGAGCACGATAACACCGGCTTGGAAGAGTCTCATCGGTGTGCGTCCTCTCTGCCAACCGACAGGTTGAGATCAGCCGCGTAAAGACGGTCCCACATTTGTTCGAATACGACGCGTGCGAGTGGCTGCTTCAAGTCGAACTCGACCGTCTCCCGGTAACCCGTCACCCGCAGCTCGTACGGATTCGGATTCGCGACGGTTTGGATATCAGCCCATCGCCAAGTCCGGCTATCACGGCCGCTTTCGGTCACATAGTCGATGCCGGTATCTTTCAAGCGCAGCGTGCCATTGCTGCCTCCAGACCACGCCCGACGATGAGCTGAGATCTCCGATAGAGCCGCGACCCTTTGCAGGGGGACGCCGTTGCGCACGGGCTTGCCGACACGGTCTGTGAGTTGAGCAGCGATCTCTGGAGGCATTGGCTCGCTCAAGGTGAATTGATAGCGTTGTTCTCCAGGCGCATGCCAGGGACGATTCTGGTAACTGTCCAGAGTGAGTTCCCGCGCTGAGAGATCGAAACTGTGGATGTCAATATATGCCCAGCGTCGGTTGAACTTGGGCGAGCGGAATTCCACGCCCGTATCATCGAGCACCAGACTTCCGGGAACGTCTTTCTTCAATAACCGATGCCAATTCGCCGGAGCCTGCCAGAGCTCGGATTGGGCGGCATTCGCAAGAACCGCGCCCAGTACGACCGTTGCTGGAATCTTGAAACTACTTCTCATCCAAACCTCCTCAGTTGCCCGACCCGGGCAAGCGTGTCCGATTAACTGACTTTGAAAAGGAGACACAGTGGTGTGCTTCCGCACACCACAGGAGGGGTTCTAGATGAGAAGCGGCAGACTTGGGGAGGTTAAGGGAATGCCAGGCGGCGGATGACTCTCCGGGTCGCCGACAGCCAGAAATGTTGGGGAGACGAGGCTGGGAATGTGCACCGCTGTTAATGCGATTAGCGGAGATGAGTGTCCAACCACTTTCGACGGCGCAATCTGGTCATTGTCCGGTAGAGGGTTCTTGCAGCACTCGTCTGAGTTCGCCGTGGGAACGCACTTGCCTTTAAGGCAGCAATCCGCAGCCTCGCGACTTGGGGTGCCGACAGCGAGGCAATCAAAAGGCCTGATAAGCAGGATCACTGCCATCAGGCTGATCGTGATGTGAATGCCACGTCGCATCCTTTTCTTCTTTAAGGTATCAAATGTTGCGCCGGGTGAGACTTAGCATCGCCCACCCGGCGTTTTCTAATCGATCAGATGCGGCTTACGGAACAGATTCAGTATCACCCGCCTACCGTCACTTCGGGGCACTGCGGCCGAACTTGGCCTTGTAGAAATCCTCGAACCAGGTGTTAGCTGGTCGGGCTTCGCGGGCCGTGTCCTCGCGGATTGCTGTAGTCGCCCCCACATCTCTGAGACGGGACTCTTCCATCGGGGAATTGCGTCCCAGCTTTGCCCTGTAGAATTGTTCAAGCCAGGGATTGGCTGGCGCAGCCACTTCGACGGTAGTTTCTTCCCGGAACGCTGTATTCGCTCGTTCAGCCTTCAGACGAGCCTCTTCCGCCGGAGAACTGCAGCCCAACTTTGCCTTGTACAACTGATCGACCCAATTGTTATTCACCGGTGCCGCTCGAGCCGCCATTAGGGCGTTCGCTCCAATCAATAGCGCGCCGGTCAACAAGATACTTTTGGTTCTCATGACTTTCTCGTTTCAAGCCTCAATCGGGCAACTTGAAACATCGCAAGTACCGCAATTCCGAAACTCGCCCGAGTGTTGCTCATCCAGAACTGCTTCTTACGCAGTGGTGGAGTGCAAGTCGAGCACCACGGTTCTGGGTGGCGAGCGGTTGAAGTCGGCGGCGAAAATTCTGGCGACCTCAATTCGTCAGGGGGACTGGCATCCAACTATCCCTCGATTTTCAATAACTTAGGTCAATGCAATCAGTTATAGGCCTCATCAAACCTTCCGATTTGAGGTGTGTCATCATGCGACCTATACTCAAGCCGTGAATTACCGTCGGTTAGTTTCGAGCGTAATGACGCAGGGTAAGTCTGCCAGCATGGGTCTGCTCGCGCTAACGACTCTTGCCTCAGGCCTAGGCAAGCACCCGCTGATTTTCGCCCGCCTGAATCGGGGTCCGCCCAACGTGAAGCGGGATTGAGTGGCAAGAGCGCAGCGCGCAGTGATTGTTCTGCGGTCCCTCGCCAGATTGATGGTCAAGCTGGGGTGGGCGCTGGCGACTCCTGTCTGAGTGCAAGGGGACAGAGTCAACTGGCCGAACGGTTTGTTAATGAAAAGCTGACGGGTTGGAGCAAACGCCTCAATCTGCAGGGCTGGCAAATCTCAGTCATCATGACCCGTCGCGATGATCTAAAGGAAAACACACTAGGCGGCATTCGCTGGGACAAGAGAAAGAAGAGTGCCGTGATCAGGGTGCAGGCTGCTTCCGATTACCGGCTGCCAGGCTGGGATGACATGGAGTTGACGATAGTTCACGAGTTGGTCCCAGCTGGAACTTTCGTCGCTACCCGCAGCGAAGCAAGCCGTAGCAGCGAGGAGCATGCGGTCAATGGAATACTCTTGAGAAGTTGATCGACATCCAGCCAATTAGCTCGATGCCGCTTCCTTCATGATTTTGACAATCGTGGTCTCCACCTCCTGCGCCACGCCTTCCAGGTGCGGCGCGTTGAACATCGCCAGAAGCGTAGTGGGCTTCAATGTGGCCAGAATGGTTTTACCGCTCTCCTCGTAAATAGAGATCCGGCACGGCAGTGCGGTGGAGATGCTCATGTTTTCATCAAGCACCTTTTTCGCTTGTTGAGGTTGACAGACCTCATAGATCAAGCATTCGCGGGGGAACTCCACACCTTTCTTCGTCATGGTCTCTTTAAGGTTATGAACCTGCATGACGCCAAAATGATTGGCCTGGACGGCAGCCTGCAAGGCAGCTGCGGCTTCGGTCACGGCCTTATCCGTGGACAACTTGATCAGCATCGGTTCTTTCATTCCCAATCGCTCCCTCAGCAGGCGGGTCGGTTACTTAGTGGATAGCTTGTTAATCGCGACAACCAGGAGGACAACTAGCAGCACGGCGATCACTGTCCAAAGCCACATCCCTCCGCCCATCCATCCGCCTCCGCTCATCCATCCGTTCATCATCTTCTCCCGTTCGTTGCGCTCCGACCCGCCACTGGACGATCCAGACGGTGAACAGAGCTAGCATCATTCGCTGCGGTGAAGTGCACGCCGCTGGCCATCCTGCATTTCCACCACTTGGGACGAGTTGCTTTGCTCAAAGTGTCTTACGGTGTCAAAGACCATTTGCCCCACGCACCCGCGGGCGCAGAATCCACCGAATATCCAGCCCAGGCACCGCGTCAAGCCAGAAGGCAGCAACGCATATACGATGAATACGCACAGCAGAGAACCTTCCCCTCGATGCGCTATGTTGCAGCCCATCCTATAGTGGCCAATGACTAGCAGTCTGGGGGAGCCTCCCGTTTCCCACGACTTCCGCTGCGGAGGCGTGCGTTCAACCACTACCTCCTCGACTGAAAGATTCATCCCCAATACCTGGCCGCCCAGCCGAATTCGCGATCCCACCGCCTGGCCATGATCCTCGTCGAATTCGATCCTCATTTCCCGCCGCCCATCCTCCAAGAGTTTTGGCTCATATGGGACGAGAGGCGGGCCTGATCGTCAACATAGGAGAAAACACGCTCAGGAAAACTGCGCCAGTCCCGCTTGGTCTTCGGCTTGAAAAAACTGAACGCGAAAATGATGAACACTGCGGAATTGATAAGCACCGGCGACCAAAGGCCGTAGGCTGGAATGTCTTGTCCGTGATTCATGACTGGTCTCCTTCTCCTTTACTGGGTCCGCCATGGCCTTTGTGGTCCGTACCATGGCCGCCATGGCCCCGATGCATGAGTAATGCATCGCCGCGCAAATGAGTAGGAAAACGTGGGGACACGAAAGGGGGCTTGCATCTCGACTCTCCTTTCCTTAGGCGAGAAAAGGCAGTTGAGACTCCATTCTCTCCTGAGGTCATCCTACGGGAACAATGGGACTTTTGCGCGCAAGAACGGCACGCCTGCGTGCCCGGACGCACGGGCTTGGTTCATTTCGCGCAGGCCGGCTTCTTGAATGAGCCGTTCCCACTGCATGACGCCACTGGGGCTCGAAAAGGCGTGCTGCGGATCGACCGTGAGAGGTCATATGGCCGAATAAAAGCACCCGCTTGAACGCTGTAACAGCTGCCGAGGATGTTGGCGGTCGCACATCCATTGGCACTCCAGATGCTCCAGCAGTGCGGAGGGCAAAATGAAAGCAAGAACCATGTTTGTCGCGATTGCTGTCACGGGCGGTCTATCTGTGACAGGCGCGCTGGCTCAACACGAAGAGCATCACCAAGATCAGGTCGCGCCGCCTCCTGCATCAGCGGCGGATAAGACTGATAGCGGCAAGATGGGCGGCATGATGTCCGGCGAAATGATGTCGCAGATGATGTCCCAGATGCCGCCGATGATGATGGGTCAAAATGATATTTCCAAGCTGGTCGACCAGCTCACGAAGAGCTTCGCAGCGATCGAGGCTGAGAAGAACCCTACGACGCGCAAGAAGAAACTGGCCGCGTTCGGCGTCTCGCTCAAGGAATTGCAGGCTAAGGTTCAGGCCCAATCCCACATGATGGACATGATGCAGCACATGATGGCTGGATCGATGATGGACGGAAAGGCTACGGGCGGAGCGGCCATGGACGAACACAAGCACTAAGCAATCTGCCGCTCGTCAATCTAGCACCTTGCACTGCGGTATTGTCGTCCGGTTCCGTCGATTCAATAGGTTCCACGGGACTGTAATGTTTCGAGCGGATGTACGTCAACATCTCTGAAGCGCACAAGGACGCTCGGTTATGATCGCCACCGGCCACAAAACCAAAGATCCCGTCTGCGGAATGGACGTGGACGAGAAGTCAGCGGCGGGCACCATTCAACACTTGGGCCAAAGCTACAGCTTCTGTAGCCAACGCTGCTTAGAGAAGTTCCGCGCCGATCCTTCTAACTTCGTGGAGCCCGACGCCTCGACTCTGTCTGCCATTAAGGCGGAATCGGTCGCCCACGCGTCGCCAGCCGCTAAGGTCGAGTACGTTTGCCCCATGCATCCGCAGATTGTCCGCAGCGAGCCGGGAAGCTGCCCGATCTGCGGTATGGCTCTTGAACCGCGAACGATAACGGCGGAGGAAAAAGATAATCCCGAACTCCGTGACATGACCCGGAGATTCTGGATCAGTCTCGGGCTGACGATTCCGGTGCTTCTCGCGGCGATGTCCGAATTTATACCGGGCAACCCTCTGCATCAGCTCGCGCCGGCGCGCTTCTGGACTTGGTTCGAGCTCATCCTGGCGAGCCCCGTAGTTCTTATGGGGCGGCTGGCCGTTCTTCGTTCGTGGCTGGCAGTCGATCGTGAACCGGAGTCTAAATATGTTCACGCTGATCGGGCTGGGCGTGGGCGTGGCCTATGTGTACAGCGTGGTTGCAGCAGTGTTTCCAGACATCTTCCCCGCCTCGTTCCGCGGTGAAATGGGCGGGGTCGCAGTGTACTTCGAAGCGGCGGCCGTTATCACAACTCTTGTGTTGTTAGGCCAAGTCCTGGAGCTAAAAGCTCGCAGCCAGACCGGCGCCGCGATCCGGGCTCTGCTCGGGCTCGCGCCCAAAACTGCTCGCGTAATCGCTGAGAACGGGTCTGAGGCTGATTTGCCGCTGGAGCAGGTGCAGGTAGGTTTCCGGCTTCGCGTGCGGCCAGGTGAAAGAGTCCCTGTAGACGGAGTCGTGCTTGAAGGGGTCAGTAGTGTCGACGAATCGATGATCTCGGGTGAACCAACTCCCGTTGAGAAGAAAGCCGGAGATCGCGTAACGGGAGCCACGGTGAACGCAACCGGTTCGCTGATTGTTCGGGCGGACCGCGTCGGCGCCGACACATTGCTCGCCCAGATCGTGCGCATGGTTTCGTACGCACAGCACAGCCGCGCGCCGATTCAAAAGCTCGCGGATGTGGTCGCTGGTTATTTTGTTCCCGTGGTTGTCGGGATTTCAGTCTTAACGTTCATCATATGGGCAACGGCTGGGCCCTCCCCTCGATTGGCGCACGCCTTGATTAACGCTGTCGCCGTGCTGATCATCGCCTGCCCTTGCGCGCTGGGGCTGGCCACGCCGATGTCGATCATGGTGGCGATGGGCAAAGGCGCCACCAGCGGAGTGCTGTTCAAGAACGCGGAAGCCATCGAGTTCATGCGAAAAGTAGACACACTCGTGGTTGATAAGACCGGGACGCTTACCGAAGGCAAACCGACCCGCAATCGGTAGGAGACCTGCGTTTCCAGATTGCCGATCGGCGAGTTGTTGTGCGCACGAATGACGCCAGCGGACCGGGCATCGACATCGCGGGGCTAGTCAACTTCGGCCGCCCCTACGACGGGAACGGCCGTCGTACCGAGACGCACCGCCAGGTGAGCTACACCTATGCGCGTTCCATCGGGCACCACCTCTGGAAAGCCGGGGCAACCGTCAACCGCGTGCATCTGAACGCAAGCATGGCCGACGGCTTCGGCGGCACATATATATTTGCGAGCCTGGCTCATTTCGCGGCGGGACGTCCTGACTCCTTCCGGCAGGCTTTCGGTTCAATACAGACCGCCTATCCGGTGACCAGCACCGGCGCTTTTCTGCAGGATCATTGGTCGATCACGCAACGCCTGACGGTGGACCTGGGAATGCGCTACGACTTTGAGCATTTGCCCCAACCGTTCAGGCAGGACGCCAACAATGTCAGCCCGCGCCTCGGTCTCGCCTACCAGTTCGCGCCCGGCTGGGTCATGCGCGCCGGTTACGGAGTTTTCTTCGATCGTTACGTCCTGGCGAACCTGAACCGCGCAGTTCAGAAAAACGGCGTCAACGCGTACGAACAAGTGCTGGAAGGCGCTACGGCGGCGACGGGTTTCCAGGCCACCAGTGGCGGGACACTGCTGGCTCCGATTGCGGGCTTGACTCCGTCGATCTACCGGCCGGATGCCGGGCTGGCGACGCCATACAGCCGTCAGGCTAGCTTTTCCGTGGAACACCAGATCGCGCGCGATCTAACCGCGAGCGCCTCCTACCTCTTTGTGCGCGGCGTAAAACTTCCTCGCACCCGGAACATCAATCTGTTCCAGGCCGCCGGGCCGGTGTTCGGTCCGGGGCGGGTCGATCCCCGGTTCGACAACATCTACCAACTGGAGGACTACGCCAGCTCGACCTACCACGGTGCCAGCTTCTCTCTCAACCGCAGGATGTCCAACGAACTCGAATTCTCCGCCAGCTATACGCTCTCGAAGACCTTTGACGATGCATCGGATTTTGACGAACAGCCGCAAAATCCCTTCAACCTGAGAGCCGACCGGGCGTTGTCGCTGCAGAACCAGCAGCACCGACTGGTGTTTAATGCGCTTTGGGAATTGCCCATCGGCAACGAAGAGCCAGACAAACCCGCACAGGACAACTGGGTCACGCGGATCTTCGGGCACATCGAGGTGGCCCCCATTTTCACGGTTGAGAGCGGCCGGCCGGTCAACCCGCTGACTGGTCTCGATTCCAGCCGCAGCGGCGCTTTTCCGCTGTCCTCGCGTCCCCTCGACCTCGGGCGCAACTCGGTCACGAGCCCGCTGCTGATGAATACCGATTTCCGCATTCTGAAATACTTCCCGGTTGGCCAGACCGCGCACCTCGACCTGGTGGCCGAGGCCTTCAATCTTTTCAATCGCGCGAATGTCATCCGGCTCAATCCAGTGTTCGGCACGGGAGCACTGGCGCAACCCGGATTCCTCCAGCCGCTCGCCGTCGCAGGTGCGCGGCAGATTCAGTTCTCGCTGGATTTCGAGTTTTAGCGCCCTAAAACGCTCTGCCAGAAATCTCTCTTCTGGCCGAACTCAATCCCCTGCTGCGTTCTGGCTCGTATTGGAGCATTTTTCACTGGCTGCCTAAACAACCCGTTGCTTATTAACGAAAGCAATAGGAATTTAAGTTTGCGGCCAGCGCGCAATCAAGCAGCGGATGTTGGTCACGGTGAAGGCGGCTTTTTAGCGGCTTGGCTATCGAAGGCCGGATTCGCATTGCTGGAGGCCTTGCTGGGCGGTGCCAAGCGCCGGTTACGGCCGGTTCTGATGACGGCCTTCGTAGCGAGCTTCGGGTTCATTACGATGGCGGTAGCAACTTCTACTGGCGCGGAGGTGCAGCGTCCACTGGCAAGCGTCGTGATTGGAGGACTGTGCAGCTCTGCGCTGCTGACACTGTTTCTCCTGCCTGTGCTCTACGATTGAGTTTTCCTAAGGAACGGACGTGACAGCTAGGCGTCTCGAACCTCACGGGTGTTCAGGTCCGCGAGCGGAATGTTAACCATGAAAACGGTGCCTTGGTCCGGCCGACTCTGAACTGCGATCGTTCCCCGGTGCTGCTCCACGATCCAGCGGGCAATTGCTAGGCCTAAACCAGCGCCTCCCGTGCCCCTGGATCGCACCTTATCCGCGCGCCAGAAGCGATCAAAGATATGCGGAAGGTCGGATTCTGAGATCCCGATTCCGGAATCGGTCACTTTGACGGCGGCATGTCCGTCCAGTGCTTCCAACTGAACCTGGACTCGCCCCCCATCTGGGGTGTACTTGATGGCGTTGTCGATCAGGATGAAAAAGAGTCGTCGCAAGGCTTCGCCGTCCCCGCGCACAACGGCCGTGTTCGAGCCCGGATTCGCCGCCAAGTCGATCTGTTTCTCCGCGGCCAGACTTTGCCCCTGTGCAACGGCTTCCCGGACAACTGTCGAAACGTCGATGAGTTCGTGCTGCAATCCACCTTCGCCTGCGTCGGCCCTTGCGAGCAGAAGAAGGCTATCAATCAGCCGCGTGGTCCGCTCCGCCTCCGCGAGAATCTGCACCATGTCCTCGTGGTATTCGGGATTCGTCCGGCCACCATGAACCGCCAGCTCAGCCGTAGTGCGAATCAGGGAAACGGGTGCCCGCAACTCATGAGACGCGTCCGCGGTGAGCTGAGACATCCTTTGCACCGAGGTATCTAAGCGCCCTAGCATCCGATTCAAGGTCTCAGACAGACGCTGGAGCTCGTCAGAGGTCTTCGGCACTTCCAGCCTTTCTGACAGATTGCTGATACTGATGGATTCCGCAGCGGTCGTGATCCGATCGACGGGCTTCAGCGCGCGGCGACTGATCAGGTAACCGCCCAGCCCAGCTCCGATCAGGAGAAGGGGCACCGAAAACCAGAGGATGAGACGGAAGCGTTCCAGTGCCTCGTAAAACTCCTTGAGCGGCGCCGCGACCTGAATAGTGTAAGGATGACTGTTCACCACCACACGTCCTGTGGCAAAGCGGATGGGGATGCCTTGGACGCTGATATTTTCGTAAACCGGCTCATCTCCGAGCTGATTGGGAAGACGGATGGAAACCTGGTTGTTTTCGAGGACTGCGGAACGATACAGCCACTGGCCCTTTTCGTCGCAGACCTGGAACAGATCGCCTCCAGGCCCCAGTACCGAGTGCTCTCTAAACTCGTCACGGATTTCGACAGGTGAAAGGGAGGCGATCTGAAGCTGCATGAACTTTTCAACGCCGTGAATGCGGTCTTCCAGTTCTTCGTCGATTGTTTGAAACGCGCTTGCGCGCATCGCGAACCAACTGCCGATGCCGAACACACCCAGCCCAAGCGCCAGCATCACTAAATACCAGGCTGTGAGGCGAACACGGATGGAACCAAGGGCCATTTAGGCTTCGGTCTCCCTGATGGTATAACCAAGTCCACGCACGGTTTGTATCAGCCGTTTCTCGCCGCCGGTCTCAATCTTGCTTCGCAGCAGAAAGATGAAAACGTCCACCGTATTGCTTCCGACTTCATGATCATCTCCCCACACTGCCGCGATGAGATCGTGTCGAGATACAACGCGACCGGCCCGGCGCATGAGGTGCTCGAGCATAGCGAACTCCGTGGGGCTCAACGTTACAGCTCTTTTTCCGCGGCGGACTTCGTGCGCTTCTCGATCCAGCGTGAGGTCCGAAACCTGCAGGACCGCCGATGTTTCCATCGTCTTACGGCGATCGATGACTCGCAGCCGAGCCGCTAGCACTTCAAACGAGAACGGCTTCGTAAGGTAGTCGTCGGCTCCCGCGTCCAGGCCGCGCACTACATCAGGTACAGAATCACGGGCAGTGAGCATGAGGATTGGTGTCCGGTTTCCGCTCGCCCGGAGACGCTTTGCGACATGCAGTCCATTCACGCCGGGGAGCATCACGTCCAGGACAATGGCATCAAACGACATCGCCAGTGCTTTCTCCAAGCCCTTTATTCCGTCCAAGGCAACATCAACGACGTGCCCCTGGTTCACGAGACCCCGCTGGAGCAGTTCGGCCATTTTGGAGTCGTCCTCAACTACCAGAATCCGCATCTCGCCTCGCGATCGTTTCCTAAGGCTTGCACATAATAATTAGGATCTCCTGAATGTCGGTTCGTTTGGGTTCGGAGGGATCTTCAGGGAACGTTAATCTTTATCCTTGATGATCGTAATTGTGGCGCTGCTACTTCGCGTGCTGACAGCGGTTTGTGCGATCAGCACCTGCTTTGCCGAGATCGTCAATTTTGATCGCGCGGCGGTAGGCGCGCTGCCGCCAGGATGGACGGCCTCCATGACGCACGCTGGTGGTTCGCCCAAGTGGGAAGTCATCGTTGACGATACTGCTCCGAGTCGGCCGAATGTCCTAGGCCAGACTTCGACGGATCGCACGGCCGGCCGTTTCCCATTGGCGATTTGGGACGGTGCCACACTGAGGGATGGCAGGGTAGGCGTCAAGTTCAAAGCCATCTCGGGGACGGTAGATCAGGGTGCTGGATTAGTCTGGCGCTACCAGGACCCGAACAACTATTACATCGTACGCGCCAACGCGCTTGAAGACAATGTCGTGCTCTACAAGGTGCAGAACGGTGAGCGCCTGGCCCTAGCGCCCAAAGGAGCTGTTTCCAATGCCTACGGCGTGAAGCACCGAGTTCCCAAGCGGACCTGGACCGCACTGAGCGTCGGCGTTCGCGGCACCGTTTTCACGGTGAGCTTAGACGGAGAAACGCTATTCAGCGTCGAAGACTCCACATTTACGGGAGCCGGCAAGACCGGACTCTGGACCAAGTCGGACAGCGTCATCTACTTTGACGATTTTCAGATTGAACAGGAAAGACAGAGGTAATAGAACAATGATTCGAAGAGTGAAACAGACAATCGGCCCGCTGGGCGTATTGGCGCTCGCTTTGTGCTCCATCTCGCTTGCTCCAGCAGACGGCCAGCAGATGCCGCCGGAGTACGAACAGGCGATGAAGACACTCGGCAAACAAGGTGATTTCAAGGACAATGTGCTGAAGATCAACATCCCCCGGAACGACCTGAAAGTTACCATCGACGGGATAGCAACGCCGACGCCGTTCGGCTTCGGCGGCTGGCTTGCGATGACCAAGGGTGACGGGGGAATGGACGTGATGATGGGCGACCTGGTGCTCCTGGAAGACGAGGTCAATCCGGTCATGTCCGCTCTCCTCGATAACGGACTCGAAGTCACGGCTGTCCACAATCACTTCTTCTTTGAGAGTCCACGCATCTTCTACATGCACGTCCACGGTCACGGGAAGGCGGCCGATCTGGCAAGGAAGGCAAAACCCGCGGTCGACCTGATTGGCAAGGGCTCACCTCAACATCAGAGTTCGATAACCGGCGGTAACTCCAACGTCTCAGCCGGACAGGTCGATACGGCCAAGATCGCGCGGATTGTGGGACACGAAGGTGAGCAGAACGGAGCGGTCTATAAGATTACGGTCGGCCGGGATGACCTGAAGTTAAAGGAAATGGGCGCTCCTATCAACTCTCGAATGGGTCTGAATACATGGGCAGCGTTTTACGGAAGTGATGCGAACGCGGAAGTCGCGGGCGATGTCGCCATGTTGGCCCCGGAGGTCACTCCGGTTCTAAAGGCACTTCGCGCGAACGGACTCAACGTAGTCGCGATTCACAATCACATGACGGGAACGCAGCCTGCGATCTATTTCCTTCATTATTGGGGAACTGGTCCCGCGGAAAAGCTTGCGACAGGATTCAAAGCTGCGTTGAACCAATTAGGTAAGGGCGCGGCGACAAGCCACTAGGGTCGACAGAAAGGGAGACTGAATGATCCTGCTTGGGAGATTCCTAGGCGTTGCAACGTTGTTAGCGGTATCCGCAGCGTTGCTTAACGGGCAGGGCGCGGCCCCACCACCCGGCTTAACAGCCAGCTACGTAGGTTCGACGGCCTGTAAGACATGCCATCCGGCGACGTATGAGCGTTGGAGCAAAACGCCCATGGCAAACGTCGTGACTGATCCGAAGATTCACCCGGAGGTCATTCTCTCCGATCTGACGAAGGCTGACCCCCTGGTCACGTTCAAGCAAGCGGACATAGCATTTGTCTATGGGAGCAAGTGGAAACAACGGTACTTCCAGAAGGTCGGTGACGATTACTTCCCTCTGGGCGCCCAATGGGACGTGAGCCATCAAATCTGGCGTGCCTACCACGTACCGGATGGCGCGGACTGGTGGACAAAGTATTATCCGCAGGAAAACTCTGCACGCCCTGACAAACCCGATCCAGGGCAAGTATTATGACTGGCCCGTGGGATTTCACGTAGGACTGGATCTCAAGAACTTCTGGAAATTGGAAGAACATAAGCTGGGCGAGACGACGTTCACGCACTTCGCGGACGGAACGGCACACAAGAATCGCATGCAGGGCAACGATTTTGTGACTAGCGCGATGTACACGCATGGCGTACGCTGCTTTAGCTGCCACGACGTCCACGGAACTGGGAATAACGCCGAACTTTTGAAGCCAGCGAGTGTCATGTGCCTACAATGCCACGGGCCGCAATCGCCGAATGGACCGCACACAGCGACCATTGAGCAACACACGCATCACCCGGCAGGAACGGCCGGCAACGAATGCATCGGCTGCCACATGCCGAAGATCGAGCAGACGATCGCGGATATTAATGTTCGGAGCCACACGTTTAAGTTCATTCCACCCTCCGCTACCGAGACCTTGAAGGTCCCCAATTCATGCAATTCGTGCCACACGGGGGAAACTACGGAATGGGCCAAGAAAGCTCTCAGCAGTTGGCCCAACGCATCCCGTGGCGCGTCGCGCAGTAAAATGGTGCAGCGCGGGCGCGCGCCGGATTCGCAAGCGTGGAGGATCGAATGCAATATTGCATCGCAACACTGCTCCTCTTGAGCAGCCTGGCTGTTGGGCAAGAGACTTCGGCCTTGTCGCTAAAAACCCACATCGCCCTGCCGAATGTCGATGGGCGCATGGATCACTTCAGTGTGGATATCAAGGGCCAGCGCCTCTTTTCCTCCGCCCTGGGCAACAACACTGTCGAGGTGATTGATCTGCAATCTGGCCAGTTGGTCCGGACGCTAACGGGTTTGGCGGAGCCCCAAGGATTGTTCTTCGATGCTACGGCTAATCGACTGTATGCCGCCAACGGTGTTGATGGCGCCACGAAAACCTTCGACGGCGCGACGTTTCAGCTCCTCGACACGGTGAAGTTCTCCGACGATGCCGATAATATTCGCTACGACGGGCGCAGCCACAGTGTGATCGTGGGATATGGCGGGGAAAAGGGGCTGAGGGGCCGACCACAGGGATCTGGGGCGCTGGGGGTTCTGGATTCCAGTGGAAAGTTGATCCGGGAGATCGTCGTAGATGCCCACCCGGAATCGTTCCAACTTGAGAAGACAGGAACTCGCGTCTTCGTGAATGTCCCGGATAAGCAAGAGGTCCAGGTCGCCGACTTCGGGAAGGGCACAATTCTCGCACGTTGGCCTACGATCGTCGCGAAGACGTGTTTCCCCATGGCGCTCGACGAGGCTCATCACCGGGTATTTATCGGATGCCGCGCGCCAGCGCGCTTGCTGGTCATCGATACGGAGAGTGGGCAGACAGTCGCATCCCCAGAAATCGTGGGCGATACGGACGACCTCTTTTATGACCCGGCAAGAAGCCGGATCTATGTGATCGGAGGTCAGGGCTTCATTGACGTTTTGCAGCAGAAAGATCCCGACCATTACGAGAGGATCGCGCGCTATGCTACGCCACCCGGCACCCGAACCGGACTCTTCGTGCCCGAATGGGGGAAACTCTTCGCTGCTGTACCGCACAGGGGTGAGCAGCGCTCCGAGATTCTTGAGTACGACGCAAAATGAGGCTTAACTCCTTCATTCGCGCTCTTGTTGCCTGCTTCGGACTGACGCTGTGCCTTCTGGGACAAACGTTGAAGAAGGTCGGCGTGATCGATCTTCCGGGTCCGAAGGGAGAGCGCTTCGACTATTTGACGATGGATGATGAGGACCACTATTTGTTGTCAGCACACCTCGGGCCGGGCATTTTGTACGTCATTGACGTGCGGACAAACCAACTCGTCAAGGCGATTCCGGGGGTACCGGGAATTACCGGCCTCGAATACGTCCCCGGACTTCGCAAGGTCTATACGTCGGACTGGGGAGAAGATAAGATCGGCATCGTGGATCTCCGCTCCATGAGTGTCATCAAGCGATTGCCAACCGCCGAAAAGCCGAACGGGAGCACATACGCTGCCCCGTTCCGGAAGGTTTACGTTTCCGATACCAACGGCAAAGCGGTTGCTGTCGTCGGCGTGGACAAAGACGAGATCGTCAAGACTCTGAAATTCGACAGCGAAACCGGAATGCCGCAATACGACTCGGTCGCGCGAAAAGTGTACGTCAATCTTCGGGGCCTGAACCAGGTCGCGGAAATTGACCCCGCCACGGATACTGTAACCGGCACGTACCCGGTGGAAGGGTGCCAAGGCAATCACGGGATGGCAATGGACTCGGAACATCACCGGGCATTTCTTCTCTGTGGTGGCAACAGAACCCTAAACGTGTTCGCGCTGGATTTGCGCCGCGCGATTGCCCACCTGCCGCTCGCCCAGGGTGCCGACGTCGTCAAATTCGATCCGGGCCTCGGCCGCATTTATGCCGCTTGTTCAAGCGGAGTGATCGGTGTGTATCAGGAGGATGATCCGAATCATTTTCGGAAGCTTGAAGATTTTCCGGTCCAGCCGATGGTGCATAGTCTTGCTGTGGATACCGCGACGCATCGGGTTTATGCTCCGGAGCAACAAGGGGATGGACGGCCCGTTGCGCGGATGGTCATTTACGAGCCAGCTCAGCTTGGGTCAGGAAAGCGCTGAGCGATGCTAAAACGCGAGCCGCAACTGCAGTTCCAGCCGTCGATTTTCTGCGTTTTCTGAAAATCCGCCGCCACCCAAACCGCCGGCCATCTGGTTTGCGCGACCGAATAGCGGCGACGTGATGTTTCCGATGATCGGGCCGGGATTGGTATGGTTTAGAACATTTCTTCCCGACATCGACACCGACAGGTTGTAGCGGTGGGCTGTCGGCGGAGCGTTGTTCCGCCCGCCACCACCGCCTTGGCCGTCTGTGCTTCCGCCTGGATTGCCGCCCGTTCCGCGCTCTGGTCCGAATCCAAATGTCTTGCTAACCCGCAGATTCACCGAGACTTGCCCTGGTCCACGGCCATAATTGCGCGACAGGATCTGTTCACCCGGCGTTGGATTGGGATCAAGCAGACCGTACTTCGTCGGGACCAATCCGGGCTTGTCCGGATTGGTTGCGATCCCCGGACGTGCGTTGAATAGAGTGGTTCCATACAGATCACTTCCGGTCGTGATATTGAACGGCGCTCCGGACTGAATACTCAGCAGAGGACTGAGTCGAATGCCCCATCTGGTGTCGATCGTTCCATTGAGGCTGACGGTGTGGTGAATATTGTTCGATGCCGGACCATACTCGCCGGTATAGTCGTACGGATTTGCCGGGAACGTCCCCAGGCCGTCCGTATTGCTCTTCGCGCGGTTCCAGGTGTAGGCACCAGTCAAGGAGATTTGACGATTTACCCGCGCATTGACGTTGACCGCCAGTTGATTCTGGTTGTAGACGCCCGAAGATGTCATCAGGAACAGGGGGTTCGAATTCCCGAACGGAAATACGCCGGTGCCTGACAGAGGCGCGTTGATATCCAACGATCGCAGCGCGTGCAGTCCCCGCGAGTTGGTGTAGGTGACTGCCAGCGTGCTGCCCGCGCGGGCAACTGGCGCTCCACGGTAAACGCGGACTGCATCACGTACGGCGCGCGCAGGTTGGAATCGACGGGCTGCGTTACCTGCGTGGTTCGGAACGCGGCCAGGTCGGAAATGGACGGAAGCGTAGGGAAAAAGTCTGGATTCGTGACCACATACTGCTGCTGGATGATGCCATCATAACGTCGGGCCGTCAGAATGTTACTTAGACTGAAGCGGTCGTAGAACATTCCGAATCCGGCGCGAAGGACCGTCTTGGGCTGTTTCGTGTTGCTGCCGCCGGGCGCCCACGCCAAACCAATGCGCGGCGCCCAATCGCGCGAGTCAGAGATGTTGGTCTGTGCTTCGTAGCGCACACCGAGGTTAAGCGTGAGGTTTGGGCGCACTTTCCAGTCATCTCCAAGGAAGAGGCCCACGTCGGTTTGGTTTCCGGAAATCTCAGGAATTCCAGCCGCGATGCTGAACTGGGAGGCGCCTCCGCCCAAAGCGCGGATTTGTGCCGGCGAGTATCCGGCTTGCTGCAATTGCAGCCTTCGCTGGTATCGGTCAATCGACTGGATCTGGATGAGCACTAGCTGACCCGAGGTGTCGAGCACCGGCTGGAAACTGGCGTTGAGCTGCGGAGCCAGACCGCCCGCGAAAATGAGCGCCCCATTGTAGTTTTGGGGAGACACGCTGTCCGTGTTCTGTATCCGCGTTCGGACGCCGAATTTGACGATGTGGCCGCCGTGAACGGAAGGCGTGTAGTTCTGCACCTCGTAACTGTTCTGGGTATTGAAGGCATGGCCGGTCTGCGCACCCCCTCCGTTGAACGATCCCAAGACCTGAATGGTGGGACTCAGAAGATTCGGAGTGGTTTCATTGAACGTCCGTGTGTACTGGAGACGCGTTTCGTTGACGCTTGCGCCGAGCACCGCGGTTTCGGTCGCCTGAACGTTCTGATTGGTGCTCTGGATGCGAAATGCGCGAGAGAGCAGATCGAAGCTACCAATGCCGGCGTCTTGGATATCGCTTTGCGCGTATGTATAGCGGAGTGTAAGGGTATTGTTCGAATTGATTTGGTAGTCCACACGCGGGCTCGCCTGAAAACGGCGTTGCGGGGTGACTGGCACGGCTGTGAATGGCGTGACCGCAAGAGTCTTCGAGTCGAGCGTCACGGCATTGACAATGGAGCCGTTGTCCACTGAATCTCGTTGGACATCGAGCGTGAACGATGTACGGCGATTCAGGGCTCCGGTGAGATTGGTCCTGAACTCACGTAGCTGAAGCGGAGCCTTGTCGCTCGCATAGGGGTTCCGGGAATTCCGTACGTCGTTCATATGGTTATAAGAGACGGACCCACGGAGGGTATCCGTGCCCGGTTTGGTTAGAATCTCAATTCGCCCCAACCCGAGCCGGTCATACTCGGGCGAAAACGGATTCTGATTGATGCGGATCTCGCGAATCGATTCCTTCGGGGGGAGCTGCCCGCCGCTGAATCCATCCACGAAAATCGATCCACCGTTCGGTCCGGCACCTGGGCCGGCCAATGCCTGCAGGCCCGCCTGGAGATCCTCGGGATCGTCGGAGAGCGCCTCTAGATCTTTGCCTTTGATGATTGTCGCGGTTGCGTTGTTCGCAGCGTCTGTGCTGATCGCAGGCGTCCCGGTTTCCTCAACCGTAATCTGCTGAACGGTCGCAGCGACCCTCAATTGAAGGTTCAGCGTTCGGATACCGGTGTCGAGCGTCACTTTGGCGGGCTCAGCCAGCACCAGGTTGGGCGCGGAGGCCTAGACTGTATAGTCGCCTGCAGGAAGGCCGGTCACGGCATAGGAGCCGTTGTTGCCGGCGGTCGCGGACCGGCTGAGGCTCGACCGGGTCACCGTTACCTTGGCCGACGGTACGCTGGCTCCGGTTTCATCGGTGACCACGCCGCGCACGGTCGCCGTCTGCGCCAGCGGCGAAACCGAAAGAGCGAACAGGAAGATAACTTTCATCGGGCCTGACTGCCTGGGTTAAAGGATACTCGAACAATCTGAAGATAAGCTTAAGACCAGGCTTTCGGATAAGCTGTACAAAAGCGGCTGGCCCACTTATGAAACTCGTCCATTGCCTGGTATTCCTGCTCTTTCCTCTGCTCCTAGCCCAGACCGCAACCTCAGATCGGGCGCTGGGTACGGTCACCAACATCGATCCTGCGGGACGGCGGATCACGCTCCGCACTGACACCGGAAGCGACATTGTGGTCACCGCCCAACCCGCCGCCAATTTCCGGCGAGTCGCACCCGGAGAGACTGACCTTCAGAAAGCCGTCACAATCGCGCTTAGCGATCTTTCCGTCGGCGATCGGGTACTGGCGCGCGGGAGGGCCGGAGAACAGGCCAATAGCGTAGCGGCCACGCTGATCGTGGTCATGTCTCAAGGGGATATCGCGAAGAAGCAGGAGTCTGACCGCGCCGACTGGGATCGTCGGGGCATCGTGGGCTTGGTCGCGACCGCCGGCGCAGACCAGATCGTAGTCAACACCCGCAGCACGGGTGGCGCCCTTATTGCGATTACCCTCGCCACCAACGCCAATGTGAGACGCTACGCGCCCGATTCGGTCCAGTTCGCGGATGCTCGTCCGTCAACCCTTGGCGAGATCAGAGTTGGAGACCAGGTCCGGGCGCGCGGCGATCGGTCGCCGGATGGAGGCAAAATTACCGCCGAAGAGATTGTCTCTGGAACCTTTCGCACAATCGCTGGAGTGATCCTATCGCTCGACGCCCAGCAAAATGAAGTGCGGATTAACGACCTTGAATCCAAGAGACCGCTGGTCGTAAAAGTGACTGCGGGTTCCAGCTTACGCCGGCTACCGCCGAAGGTTGCGCAGGCGGTCGCCCAGAGAGTTCAGGGAAACTCGCGTGGAACGGCCGCCAATGGGCGCGACAGTGACCTACAGCAGTTGTTGGAGAGTAGTCCCGGCATAACACTCGCGGACTTGAAGGCTGGCGAGGCGCTTGTCATATCGAGCACCATGGGAGCCACCGCCGAACGGGTGACGGCAATCACAGTTCTGGCTGGCGTGGAGCCGATTCTCAGGCGCCCTGGCACCCAGGAGATGTCGCTCGGGTCCTGGACTTTGGACATCGGCAATCCCTAACGTTCTCCCACCTGATGGGAAGCGTTGCACCGTTGAGCACGACGCATTTCTTTGCCAACGGGGCTCACGAAGGTTTAAGTCGGAACGACTGATTGCCGGCGTAAATTGCTCGCGTCTCGGAGGGTACCCCTGTTATTCGGAAAAACGGTCGTCCACCATTGTCATCAGGGCACAAATCCCAGTAGAAACATCGACTCCCATTGCGCTCCCATTAGCCGTTTCCCACCGTTTCTAAAGGCTCTTTGAGTTGCCACACGTGCCCGTAGTTTCTTTCAGTTGCTATCGCTCAGCCCGCTAATAACCCAATCCGTCAAGCATTTTCTCAGGAGTAATCCTGGAGCGTCGTCAAAAAAACGGAACTGGGTCCCTTCGTACGCGCGACCATCTTCCGTCACCTTTGAGAAGTTTGCAGAGGATTGGCTGGCCGGTAGGCGCCAAATCCGCGGCAGTACGGAATCGGGATATGGTTCGATTATCAACAAGCAACTCGTTCCTCGGCTCGGAGCGATTGCAGTATCAGCCCTGCGGTTCGAGCAAGTTGACGCGGCCGTGAGCGGCATGATCGAAGACGAGCTTTCTTCGAAGACGATCCACAACACTGTGATGCTCCTGCGCACGATGCTAGCGGGCAAAAGGGGGCCCAGCGCGGTGCGACGGGGTTTCGCGTTCCACGATCCAACGATGGGGCTCGAGCTTCCGCCACTGGAATCCCGTCAGATCATGCCGCCGACACCGGAACAGGTCTGGGCACTCATCGGCGCGGCGAAGGAGTTGGGCGGCATGGGTTACGCGCTGGCCTATACGGGAGCGTTTACCGGCATGAGGCGAAACGAGGCGCTCGGGCTTCGGTTCAATGATATCGAGTGGTTTGGCAACGAGGTCAATGTGCGTCACGCAATCTCGAAACGCCGCGGTACAGATGGCGCGCACAAATGGGAGTGGCACGTCGTGCCGCCGAAGTCACGGAAATCGTCACGCCGCATCGCCGCGACCGAGAGCGTAATGAAGATGTTGGCCGATTTGAAGGTCGGCAAGCCGGACATGGCTTTCATCTTCCCCGGCGATTGCAACGGCTTCATAGACCCGGACAAATTCGACGCAGAGGTGTGGAAGCCTATCGCAGAAAAGGCCGGCATGGCAGGTACGCGCTTTCATGACCTGCGACACTTCTTCGCGAGCCAGTTGATCGCTCAGGGCGAAACCGCTGCCTACGTTCGCGACCAGATGGGCTGACCTGCCTCGATTGTTTCAGCCAGTCATAACTGAGGATTTCAAGGTCTCGGCGAACTCATGCGGCGTCCGGTAGCCCAAACTACTGTGGGGCCGTTCGCCATTGTACTCATCCCGCCAGGCAGTGATCTTCGCCCGAGCGTCCATCAGGTTGCGAAACCAGTTTGCGTTTAAGCACTCATCCCGCAATCTCCCGTTGAAACTCTCCACATGACTGTTCTGCATCGGTCGACCAGGTTGGA
>Ga0207695_10001312_pt1 | contig 42168 bp, 32 predicted proteins | sample KBSC54metaG_FD_184354 | JGI IMG/M metagenome (GOLD analysis project Ga0207695, IMG submission 184354) | Corn rhizosphere microbial communities from Kellogg Biological Station, Michigan, USA - KBS C5-4 metaG (SPAdes) (version 2) | ecosystem: Host-associated > Plants > Roots > Rhizosphere > Soil...
AGCGTCTCTAAAGAAGGATTCCACTCGCCGGCTTTACGAAAATCTTCAGCGGCCTTTGCGAACTCACTCCGGCCAGCTTCAAATACCCCAAGATTATTGTAAGAATCAGCGATGGCAGGCTTGAGGTGCTCGAGGTACACCTGAACCTCTTCCTTCGCTTGCGCTGGAACGTCTGCTTGGGCTGGGGGATGCCCGACCGATTCATCGTGCGAAACACTATCCAATTCTGGATCGCTCTTGAGCTTGCTGTCCCGCACCAAATCTGGCCGGTTCATCTTGTCGCGAATAACTTGGGAGGCCTCCAGCTCTCGCTTGCCTTCGTCGCTTTTTCCGTCTTTCAGCAGGACCCGACCCAGAATATAGTGTGCGCGTCCTATTAAATAATCCGTCCGAGACCCATTGCCAGTAAGCGTAATCGCCTTCCGCAGATCGGCTTCGGCCTCAGCGTCACGGTCCGCGTCCGAATAAATTTGCCCGAGATAAACCAGTGGGTCAGAATTTTTTGGATCGAGTTCAGCCGCTTTCAGCAGCTCCGCTTCCGCATTCTTGGAGTCGTGCTGCTTCATGGCAACATATCCCAGCAGGTAGTGACTTCGAGCATCGTCTGGGCTGATTTTTAGTTCGGTCCGCAGTTCCGAGGCAGCTTGGGGAAATGCCGATTCACCATCGCGGTCGATGTAGGCAAGGGCCAGCAAGTAATGGGCATGAGGAACCCGGCCGTCCCTATCGATGGCTAATTTCAACTCTTTAACCGCGTTCTCAAGCGCTTCCCACCCGCCTTGCTTATACGCGCGGCCAAACATCATATGGATCTGCGCAGTGTCCCCGAAACTGGCAAGCATATCGTCAAATACAAGCCTGGCCCGGCTAAAGTCATTCAGCTTGATGTAGGTGATGCCCAATAAGTAGGCAGAATCGAAACTTGGCGCGCTTGCCACCGCTGGCTCCAACTGCGCGCGCGCGCCTTTAAAGTCTTCCTGTGCAAACAGGATTTGGCCTAAAAGCGAATGAGCTTGCGCATTGTCCGGGGCAGACGTCAGAACCTTCTCCGCTAAGGCTCGGGCATCGCCGAAGTTTTGTTCTTGAAAACGCAACTGGGCGAATTCGACGCGGAGTTGCGGATTGTCTGGCGCCAAGGCGAGTGCATCTTCGAACAGCAGTGCGGCCCTGTTTCGTTGACCAAGCGCTACATTCGCTTTGGCACTGACGCGCAGCGCTTCAACCAGGAATTTGCTGTACTCCGCCGCGGCCCGGTCCTGATCGCCGCTGAGCTGAAAGGTGCGCGCAGCGTCGTAGTGCTGCTCCAGATTTTCGGAGCCAGCTTTAGCCGTTTGGCTGCGCTTAGAAACCTGAGCCCAGCTAAACGCTGCAATAAGAAGAAAAATAAGGACAGCACCGCGAGGCCATACTCTCATGGCAAGTGCTTGCGAGCCGATTCGAAAAATGAACGACCACCCGTTGCAAAACATTAGAAAGACTAAGGGTAAGGATAAAGGTTGGGGCCGGATGCCAGTCAAGCCCTAACCACGGCGCCTGCAAATAAAAGAAGGGACTTGACCTTCGTCAAGTCCCTTCGTAAGCACTAAGCAGAAGATTAGAAAATAATCTTCAGCGCGTACTGAATTTCACGCGGGCCACGGTCACCATTGGCCTGACCGAAGCTTTGCTGGCCGTTTGATGCAAAGTTCCAAGCGACACTGTTGGGTGCGCGCCCCGCGCAGACCGGATCAGGATTTGCATTCACGCAAGCAACTGCACTGGCTGCCAGCTGATTGTTAAGCTGGTCAGCGCGGAACTGTGCTTTGTTGAACAGATTGAAGAACTCCATGCGGAACTGCACATTGACGCGCTCCGTAACCTTGAAGTTCTTATAGGCCGAAAAATCTGTATTCGCAATGCCCGGTCCATGGCAAGCTCCGACACTCTCGTTTCCGAAAGTTCCGATCTTGTACTGGTCGAGCGTGAACGCCGCCGGGTTGTACCATTGGTATGCTGGACCACCATGCGCGCGGCAGTCCGACAACAACTGATTTGGTTTCTGGTTTTCATTGTCGCCGGTTCCCTGGATGCCACCAGCGGCCTGCCAAGTAGGATGAAGTGGACCTTGGGTTGGATCGGTGTTCGCCGCGGCGTCGACGGTTGCACCACCATTCAGACCAAAAATTGTCTGACTAGGCCCGCTAGCATAGGTGAGAATGCCACCGGCCTCCCACCCCCCAAGAATAAAGCGGACTGGAGCGGAGTGTCCATCCAGTACCGGGAATGTATAGACGATATTTGAAACAAATACGTTCGGGCGGTTAATGGTGGTCGGGCCGTAGTCTCGGTTGGGATTTGCAACATCAGTCACCGTAGCGGTGTTGCTGGTGTTGCCACTGTTGGTGATATCGGTGTTAGCCAGCGATTTCGACCAGGTGTACGCAAATTGTGCATCCAGTGCCTTTAACCGTGTTCGATAAAGCGCTTGCAGGGCATTGTAGTTGGAATGTGCGGTCCATTCACCGTATTTAATCTCACCGAAGCTAGTTGCGAATCGCTCGGCATTGTTATTGTCTATCGCGAAAGCCAGCTGGTTTCCTGGCAGAACAGCGTTGGCATCTTTATATTGCAAGATGTTTTCTCCGCGATTGCCCACGTAGGCTATTTCTAACTTACTGTCACGATAGAGCTGTCGTTCCACGGTCAGGTTCCACTGCCAGGTTTTCGGCTCCCTGTCGCTCGGGTCAATTCCCCAGCTTGGAGCGGCTGAGGATGTTAGAGAACCTGCAGGTACCGAGCCACTCAATGGACGAGACCCACCGGCAGCGACAGAGAACGGTGAGTTAGTGGCGATGTACAGGTAGTTGCTAATACGATCACGCTGATAGAACTCGCCAAGTCCGGCACGGACTGCAGTCTTGCCATCGCCCTTGACATCCCATGCAATACCCAGGCGCGGCGCGATCTCATGGTTATTATTTGCCTTCAGCGAACGGTTTGGTCCCGGTACTCCGCCTGTACCCCCAAAACCAAGGGCGGTACATGGGTCTGTTCCCGGCACAAGTTGCAGTCCATTACAGGCGCCACCTCCGAGTGCAGGATCGTAGAGGTTTGGCTGCCAGCTCGCGATCTTATTAGTGCGGCTGAACGGATTACGCAGGAAAGACCAACGCGCGCCGTACTCCAGGGTTACGTTACGGCGTATTTTCCAGCTATCTCCGTAATAGGTTTCATAATCGTGCCAACGAGTCTCGGCAAACGGATTGGTTTGGCTCTCCCCGAATCCCCACGTAGTCTGGTTCCACAAAGCGTTGAATGCACCGTTCCCCGTGTCGTTGGAGGCTGCACCCCAGTAATTCGGCGCTTCTCCCGACGTCCCGCCCGATACTTCATTTTTCCTATTGTTGCTGGCGAGGAAGCCGACCTTAAAGGTATGCGCCCCATGAACTTTGGAGAAGTCATCCTTCGCAATATAGAGCTCCTCGTTGTTATGCCAAGGTCCCATATTCCAGAGGTTCTGGGAATTGGCTCCGCTTCCTAATCCACCCCAAAAGACTGGGTAGCCCACCTGATTTCCAAGCAATTTGTCGGAAGTAGGATAAAAGGTCTGGTAGGAAGCATTGATTTGTTGCACGATACCAGGGTTGGTTCCACCGGCAGTCACAGTGATTCTGTTGGCGGCATAAGACAGTTGAAAGTCATTGACCGCCGTACTACCCAGTAGCTTGGTGAGTTTTATCGTTGCCTGGTATCCCGGCTGTGTCCAGTTCGGATCGACCGAAGGGTAATTGTCATCGCCCCAGTAGCCTAAGGTGCTCGGGCTCGGTTGGTTCCAATGGTCCTGGGTAAATCGTCCGAAAAGGCTCCAAGTCTTGCCCAGTTGGTAGTCCATGCGGACATTTTCTTCGCGCCAGTCAATCGGAGAGGTAAGCGACTGAACCCAATTCTGGCAGTTCACCGGATTCGCCACGTTAGGCAACGGGAAAAGATTGACAATCAGTTGGCCGGTCGGAGAGAACTGCCCTGCAGGCACTGCCGTCATCGGTGTGCCGTTTGGGTTCGCGGTCGTTTTCGAACCAGGGACTGTCGGCGTGTTCTCGCAACCTGTACGAAGGTTTGTGAAGTCGCCGTTCTGTTCGGCCTGAGTCGGCACGCTGGCGTTGCGCAGCTTGCCACGTTTTTCGTGGTTCCATTCCTGCGACCAGAAAAAGAACAATTTGTCTTTTATAACCGGGCCGCCTACATCGTAACCATAGTCATTGCGGCGAAGTCTGTCTTTCGGGCTGCCATTCAAGTTGTTGAAATAGTCGGTCGCATTCAGCGCATCGTTACGCCCGAAGTAATAGCCGCTGCCGTGGAACTGATTGGTGCCGCCTTTGGTGACGATGCTGATAATCGCGCCCATCGCCTGTCCATATTCAGGCGGATAACTATTTCGCAGGATCTTGAATTCCTGGATGGCGTCGATGGAGGGGTAAATCAGAATGGTTCGCTGGGACCCGATATCATTATTATTAACGCCGTCGACCAGGAACAGGTTGCCGGTTGTGTTGTTACCATTCACCGAGAAATCAACGCCCGCTTCCAGTCCTTTGTGCTTAGAATCAAAGTTCGAAGCTGGCGAAACTCCGGGCATCAACTGGGTCAACTGCGCGAAGCTGCGTCCATTAAGTGGCAGTTCTCGTACCTGGCTGCCTTCAACGACGTTGCCGACGGCTCCAGTTGAAGTCTCAACCTGCACAGCGTTGGCTTCCACGGTCACTTGATCGGTAGTGCTACCCACCTGCAAGGCGGCATTCAACGTAGTGGTCGAGGAGACGAATAACTCGACCTTGCTTACATACTCTTTGAAGTTCGCTTGCTTGATGTTGACGTCGTAAACGCCAGGCGCCAAATTGGTAATGGCGTAGCTGCCACTGTTGGTCGTAGTAGTGGCACGCTCCTCGCCTGTCGCAGCATTCTTAGCGGTTACCGTCGCCCCGGAGACAGATGCTCCTGACGGGTCCGTCACGACTCCTTGCATGGTGCTTGTGAATTGCTGCGCAACTACAGGGAGAGTTACAAGTAGGCACAACACGAACCCCGCCCACGAAATCCTTCGCATAGCCAGCCTCCGGCGAAATTTTGAAATTACACCCAGGTGTTCCTCACTGGGCTTAAAACACGAACCCCACGACTGCCGGTATTTACGCTCAGTGGTATGAACCTTGTCAAGGAAAAAACGATTTTCTATGTAAAATCCAGCCACTCTCAAAAGAATCGCCCCCAAAAGGGACATGAAGAACGCGGCCAATCGCCTGCCAGAGCGCCTCACCAGGAGGTGCGGTAACTACTATGGTTCCAAAAAGGGTTGATTTTCGTACGAAGGAATAAGAAATGGTGAGCGCGGCAGGGCTCGAACCTGCGACCCATGCCTTAAAAGGGTCGCCACATCAATTCCGAACAACAACTTTCACGTCCAGCTTACTCCATACGCGACACAATAAAATCAGTGAGATGCAAACAAGACATTATTCAGGGTGCCCGCAAGGTGCCCAGAATCAAGCTACGCGGAGAATCGAACTCGCCCAAGAAGAAATGGCCGCAACTTGAGCGGTGTCTTCGGCGAGGCGTTCAAACCATACTCGTTGTGGAACTCAGTCCAGATTCGACGTAGAGTGCTGGTTGTGAAATCGCGCTCCTGAATTCAATTTTGCTGGAGGTCCGTAATGACTCCATGCCGGGCACTCTTCTTCGTCGCACCACTTGTCCTACTGATTGTCATCGCTGGCTGTGGTGGTGGTGGCGCCAGGTTTGACCCCAATAAAGTCACAGTCACCGTTTCACCAAGCGGCTCCAACGGTTGCTGCCAACGGCCAAGTGACATTGCAGGCTACGGTCGGAGGTTGTGTTAATCCATCATGTATTCCTAATGTACAGTGGAGATCGCCGAGTTACCGGGGACCGGCGGGCAGTGCAATTGGCAGGGGACCACGCCTCCCTCGCCGGTTGATGGCCCATGCCTAGATGGTACGATTCGGGGAGCAGATGCTGTTCCGCTGGCCCTGACAGTGACATACCTTGCTCCTAGCACATCGGGTACGTTCCACGTTGTCGCAGAGTGGGATTTTATTTCCAATCCACCAATTATTTAAGACTGGAACGGCAGTCATCACTGTTCCCTAGAGTTCTTCCGTGTTGCAGATTTTTCGACGATGTTCATTCCCCTTGGACATACCGCGATTACACGCGGTGGCATTACCACCATTAATCAAGTCCTGTCTGGATGGTGGGCGATCGGGAACTTGACAGGTGGGCAATGTCAGTTGGTGTTAAATCTCTATCGCACTCAAAATGCCACCGGAACCGGGTTTGAGTGCAAAACGCCTGTTAGCGACCCTGAGAGTCGCTGCTCGCGGCGTGCACCAACTGGAATTGCTTCCAGCCCACCGCGTCGCCGTTAAGTGCGAATGCCAGAACGGTGAAGTGATTCAACGCTCCGATAGAACTGGGGGGGGACGATCATGCCGTGCTCATCGTCAATAAGAAAGTTCGCTGGATTGATGCCAGCACCGTAGCCGACGATCTGGGCCGCATTCGTATCGTTGGGTTTACCACTACCGAAAAACAGTACGTAGCGAGTACCTGTAATCCGGCGGGTCACGTCAGTGTGCTGCAGATTTCGTCGCAACAAATGGAACTTGACCTGTTTCCCTTCGATGAGCCGCGCTGGTGTAGAGCAGCATGTGGCTGTGCCCATTCCCTGTACTGATGGTGTTTCAACAACAAAATCGAGGGTTGGTCCTGGACCTTCCGCAAGCAAGGAGAAACTCACCTTACCCCATAGCGGGCCATTCATCGCGGAAATGATTGCACTCCCCTCGGGTTCGCCCCACGTGCCAACGGCGGTTACTTTGCCATCAGGCTCAACCACGACCATACTCTCGAAGGTGGTTGCATAGTGGGTCTTTTCCGGGTGGGCGAGCGGTTGGTGGCCTAACCACGTCTTCCTGTCCACAGCCAGTTGCACAGTCTCACCCATACGCAAGGTGGAATGCCACGCCGACAGGCTCAATGGAGAGATTCTCAAACGCAACCAGGAAGCTATGCCCACAAGCAAAATGAGCGCAGGTATGACAATCCTTAGGACTCGAGACATGATCGGAAAATTTTCTCATGGTTTCTTTTTGTGGTTGTTGCAAAATCTCTATATCGCTCATTGACCACCGAAAGCGCCGTGGCATGAGTTCCATATCCACCAGATCGCCCCGCAAAATGCTGTCTCCGACTTGGGAGCGCGAAAAGGCTTGTCACGGCTGCGAAGGCGTCAAAGCGGACGAACTAAGGGCAGGTAAGTTGAGCGCTTCCCTTTATCAATTCGCAGGCGTCGGTAGAAGTTGGCCCGCACTGATCCTGTCCGCCGACGATGGTGACGCTACCGGCAAATCCGGGTTTGCATTGAGCAACGCCATTCTGATCAATTGAAGCCCCGTCTGGCGGGTTAGGAGCGGGTGAAATAATCCATGTCGCTTGGCTTAGTGGTTGAGGGGATGGACCTCGATTGAATGTTCCAACGGCTGTGAACTGCACTTGATCATTCGGCGAGGCGTGAGCGGAGGGTTTCAAGACAAAACTGTTCGTTTCAAAGAGAACGTCGGGCATGGTTGAGACCACCGGGCGGTGTCCCGAGTTACTAAAATGGCATTGAGCTGCTGCATCAAACGAGCTCGCATCTCAGCCTTTTCGGCTTCTGCTCTCTGGCGTCCGCGCTCCGATTCTTCCGCTTGTGATCGCGCTTTTTCGGTCTCGGCTTGCAGTGCCTGCTGTTGGGTGAGGGCCGCGGCTTGTGCGGCCTGGGCATCCTGCTTTTCCTGGGCAGCCTCTTGTGCGGCCAAGTCTGATTCTTGCTTTGCGCGCTCCGCTTCTTCTCTTGCTCGGTCGGCCTCAGCCTTTGCTTGCTCCGCATTTGTGCGTTCAGTCTCTGCCTGTTGACGGCGCTGCGCCTCCGCTTCAGCCTCCGCCTTAGCCTGCGCCTCGCGCGCTGCTGCAGCTTGTTTCTCGCTCTCTACTCGTTCTTCTTCTTTGCGCTTAAGTGATATCACGCGCGCTTCTTCCGCGGTTTGCACGGCTTCTCGCGCTACGGTCCCAATAGGAGTTCGGCCCTGCTTGCGTTTGTAGTAGTCCTCAGCTTGCTTTAAATCCGCTTCGGCTTTAGCCAGAGTGGCAGCAGCATACTGATCGGCTTTTGCCGCCCGCGCGATTCTCACAGCGTTTCGAGCTTCGAAAAGATCGAGTGGAGCTTTGCGGTCCACACCGTATATCGTGTCCTGGAGGGGCTCGACCTGTGAGGCATACAACCCCTTGGGTAATAGTTCATACCTGACGTCAATTGCTTCCTCTCGTCCTAGAGTGTCGGTGCGAATAATATTTTGCGCAACTACAAGGTCGCTCGGCTGCGTCACGGCGTAGTATGGCTCGGCCGTGACGATCAGCCCAGCCTGCAAATCGGTGGTGACGTGGAGGGAACTTTTGCCGTTATCGAGGATCACTTCTCCAAGATTGTTTGCCCGTCCTTCCGGTGTAATCGCCCAAAGCACGTAGGTGAGATATTCCAAGCCAAATTTATTTGCTGATTCCATGCCGTTCAAAGTGGCACCGATTTGCAAACGTCCCGTCTTGCTCTGCACGTTGGCCTCGCCCGCAGCTCGCGGCATGAGCCTCGGTGCCACGGAGATCCACCTTAGTCGACCCACCGCGGTGCCTATAATCCACTGCTTTCGTGGTGCGGGTGACCACATTGGATTTAAACACCGTTGGGTTTTCAGTGGACTCCACCTGGTCCTGTTGAGCAATACCAGTCAAATCCAAACTTAGAACCAGCAGAATGGGAAGAAATGAACCCAGCAGGCGGCGCATATGTGACCTCCTAGGGATGGCGAATCGCCCGGGAGTGCGCAAAATCGCACATTTCCTGATGGGCGGAGACATGGCGCCTCCCGCGCTCATCGCAGCACGCGAGCAGCTGCTGCAAGAGAGAAAGGTCCGGCTGGTGATTGCCGGACATACCCACGAACCGCAGCTTTGTTTAATTAGTTCCGATTCGGAGGCCGATCGCTTCTACATCAACACGGGAATTTGGCGGAACCGCATTCCCTCCACTCCGAACGAGCGGACATTTGGCAGGATCAAAGGTCTGACATACGTTATGTTGTTTTCAGCAGTGGAAGACAGCAGACTCGGAAACAGAACTCTCGGCACGTTCGATTATTGGACCGGGTACACTCAGCATTTCGATGATGAGCAGGAGGGGCGAAAGTAACCATAGCGGAGGGCGAAAGAAGACGCCCAATAGGCGACTCACCCACGCGGAACAACAGTAACCTTAATATTCACTCTGACGGGAGTTCCTTTATAAGTGAGAGGAATAACTTTGCGACGGTGGACAGATTACCGCTTCCTTTTGGAATAGAACTATGGAATGCGAATCGGCCTTCGGTCTTGGACTGAACGCTGAAGCTTTTGTCGTTGATTTTGAAGGACTACTCTTAGAGTTAGCGAACCGCTCCACCACCGAAGCCGTTCGTCAGATTGCCCTAGTGTGCGGACCGCTATCTAGAACTGCGCAAATCGATCGGGGCCGATGAGAGTACCTGTGGGCCGGCTGGCAATCTGTCGAGGAACAGCACCAGATTCTTTTGTCCTCGAGCAGCTGCTGATGGTGCAAGTATCGCCTGAAAATTATTCTCCCGTGCATAATTTCCGACCCTTCGTGTCTGAGTCGTGTCGTTGCCTACCAAGATTTCCGGAGTGACATCGAGGGTCGAGCGAGCTTGGGCATCTTCAAGTTCAAGGGGCTGGGTGATGGATACACGGACCCCATACACCCACCAATCATCCGGACCAAAGCTGTTGGGGCTCACACCACGTGAGCGCAAACCACGTATGATCTCGGCAATAGCGGTTGTTTTATCCAACGAGGTGTAGATAACGCCAGGCACACCGCTCTCGTTGTAGCGACCGCCATTGGCTTGACTGCCTAAGGTTGAAAGAGGATCTACACCCGATCTCGCGACTCGGAAGACCGTATAAGTGCGGCTGATTTGAGATGTCGAATTCAAGGCAGCCAATTACACGTAAACCCCTTCACGGAGTGCCTGTAGATCGGCCTCAACACGTCCAAATTCTCCTCGACCCAGAACCGCAATCGGCGTCTCCCCTCCCAAGCCGGGATTGGGGTGATTGAGATACTCCTGAATCGCACGATCCGTCTGCAGCGTGTCGATCAAGAGCTCAACCAATCGCTGCAGCCGCCGCAACTGTGGATTATTTCGCGGCTTCGTCTTGCCCAACCAGCGATGCGCCGTTCGCGAAGAAACATTCAGCATGCGAGCCAGGGATTCCTGTGAGAGGTTCAGCAGGCGCAGCATCGCTCGTAGGTGAGGACGTCGGCTTACTCCTTGGGGATTCAGCTTCGCCAATTGCCCTAATCGACGGCGCACTTCGGAGGGCGACTCGTTAAAATCGAATAGAAGAATGAGGGAGTTTGATGCCGAACCCGAGGACCGAAGAGCCCGAACCACATCTTGCGCTTCAATGCGCGGCATAGAGGTATCGACCAGGAGAATGTCGAAATGCCTCTGGGCCAATAGCCGAACATCGTCGGTGCTTCGAATCCCCTGAATTTCGGAAAATTTCGAAAGGACTCCTTCTACCGGGGGAGTTGTACCTTCTTCTTTCAGGGCGAGGACGTTTGCCATATCGCTTTTTATTATGTACTAGCAGGAAGTGTCCTGTCAAGACAGTGTCCGGATAAAAGGTAAGATAATCACGTCATTTGAGTGCTCTAATCGCTTTAAAATCAAATTCGTGATCCTTAATCTTGGCGTTGATGACATTCTCTTTCCCGGTTCTTTCATACCGGCCAGCGAAAGTATTACCAGCAAAGCGGTGATTTCCGGAAATCGTCAACTTATATCGCACGCCCATGGTCTTAGAATCCGGGTGATCGGTGCCACAATCCCGCCATTTGAACATGCACTCTTCCGTGATCCTTTCTCGGGCCGTATCTACACTCCAGAGAAAGACAAGGTCCGTCAAGAACTAAACGACTGGATCCGCAACAGTGGTGAGTTTGACGCTGTGGTTGATCTTGACAAAGTTGTGCGAGATCCGAGCCACCCCGCTCAACTGCTCCCCGCTTACTACAGTGGAGACCATCTTCACGTCAACGATGCAGGAAACGCGGCCCAGGCAAATGCCTTCCCGATCGAGTTGTTCAAGCATATCTAAAGCGAACGTGTACACGGGGCGTAAAGATTGGTCGCAGTCGAAGATCTCCATCTGATGGAACGTGAGGAACGGCCCACGCCGCCCCTCCAGGATGCCGTGGGCAATTACCACCCCCGCCGACATGCTTAAAGCAAGTAGCGACAGTTCGGCTCGCGTACCAAGGTCACGACGCGAGCACAGAACGAAGTCGATCAAGCATGGGGAGACTCTCAAAACAAGTAGGGCCGGACTCGACGCGTGATTTGATAAAAACAGCGGCGAATATACCTGGATTAACGAGAAGGCCAGCAAATGAAAAATGCCGGACGGAACAAAATAAGCGAATCCTCCTAGATTTGAAACACCGAAGTCGCAGCTACAGAAACGCCGAGTCCCACAAACACTGATATTAAGAGAGCCTCTATCAAGAGCAGCGTAGCGATCCGAGTTCGGATTCGAGCGCCGCACTTCGATTTGCATCAACGGATGTGTGAGTATAAATGTGTTGTGTTCAGGTTGGAGTGCCCAAGCAGCTTTACCTGGCGCTGAATCACTCTGCGGTGATCTGGGGTAACTAACTAATCCTTGCCTTCGGGCCGCGAATCCGCAAAGTGGTCCATACCTGGTTATCCATGAGGTGGCCTGCCTGTAGAGCTGTCAGACTTTCTTAGCATCTGCTGCTGTCTCATCGCTCTAATTGAATTCACTCGCTCGAAGATTTTACTCGGGCCAGAAACACATCGCTTATTTGTTAAGATCGGTTGAATGCGATCCGGACATCGGTGCGGTATGTCTAACGGTTTCCGAGCAGTTCTTCTCTCCTCACTTCTGATAGGCTGGACATCGATTTCGGCGAATTCAGTCGGATTACGGCATCCTCTTCTCGAGGCAACAGGCGGCGAAAGCGCCGGGCAGTCACAGCACCCACGCTCACAAGATGAAAATCTGCGAGGAGTACGTAAGTTGCTACTTAGCCATCTGCAGGCGGGAAGTCTGGCGGAGGCGATAGAACTTGGCCGCAATTGCGTCCGCCGCTGGCCCGACGATGCTGAACTTCGACATTTGTTGGGACTCGCGTATTTTAAAGCGCGACAGGATTCGGCCGCAGTTACGGAGTTTGAGCATGCAGAAGCGCTCAACGATTTGAATGCAGCGACCCACTTCGATTTCGCACTGCTACGTTTGGACCAAGGTCAATATGGGCCGGCTGCTGAGGAGTTGGAGAAAGCCATAAAACTGGATCCGAGGAACGCACTTGCGCACTTGTTGCTGGGGCGCGCTTATCAGAACACCAATCGGACAGTACTTGGCATTGACCAATTTAAAGCGGCTCTAAAAATGGATCCGGAGTTGCCGCTCGGCCATTATCATCTTGGTTTTGCATTGGCAAGCCTGGGTCGCAACACAGAGGCGATCGCAGAATACAAAAAAGAACTCGCGCACCGTTCCGACGATGCGACGGTGCTCTATCAGTTAGGACACGTGCTACTGCAAACCGGTGATTGGGGATCCGCACGCCTGTCTCTGCAAAAAGCGACCCAAATCAACCCACAAAGCGCCGAAGCGTTTTATGACCTCGGAAAGGCGCTCCTGCTGGCTCGCGACACCGACGCTGCAATTCTTGCATTCGAGCGCTGCGCACAATTGAACCCCACCGATCCAAGCCCCCACTACCAGTTGGCTCGAACTCTCGACAACACTGGAAGGCACGAGATTGCGCAAGTGGAGTGGAAACGCTTCGATGAGTTGGCCAAAGCCCAACCCCAGACGGGAGGAATGGCCTCCGGCCAATCCCAGTGATCGATCGTTACCGACTCTTACCAGTCCTCGCCGTATTCATTGGAATCGTGCTGGCAACGGCATTCTCTGGTATCGCGGCGGCGCCTCGGCAAAGCCAAAAGCGATCGCCTTCTCCAACGGTTCATTCGGCGAGCCAAAATCATGTCCCGAATTCAATATTATTTGACGATGTTACTCGCGCGTCTGGAATTGACTTCCATCTTACCTGCGGCAGTCCCGAAAAACATTTCATTATGGAAACAATGTGCGGAGGTGTCGCGATCTTAGATTATGACAACGATGGATGGATAGACATTTACTTGGTAAATGGTTCGACGCTTGATGACGTGGCTGCTGGGAGCTGCCACATGGGAAAGCTATATCGAAATAACCAGAACGGCACGTTTACTGATGTGACTGCGAAATCTGGACTCAACCACTGTGGCTGGGGATTCGGGGTCGCGGCCGGAGATTATGACAACGACGGTTGGGAAGACCTTTACGTCACGTACCTGAATGGAGGAATTCTGTATCACAACAACCATGATGGAACCTTCACCGATGTGACCGCTAAAACCGGTGTCGGAAATTCGGGTCACTGGGGCACAAGCGCGGCATTTGGCGATTACGATAACGACGGCAATCTCGATCTATACGTCGCCAATTACGTAGATCTAGACATGGATCACCTCCCGCAATTTGGCAGTGGGCCTTTCTGCCAGTATCGAGGAATTCCGGTTTCGTGCGGACCGCGTGGGCTGCAGGGCGGCCGTGATCGCCTCTATCACAATAATGGTGACGGAACTTTTACTGACTTCACCGAAAAATTAAACATCGATTCTGAAAATGACTACGGTCTCGGCGTACTGTGGCTGGACTACGACAAGGACGGCTGTCTAGATCTATACGTCGCAAATGATTCTTCTCCAAGCCGGCTGTATCACAATAATTGTCACGGCGAATTTGATGAGGTTGGCGCCCGGGCTGGTGTGGCCTTTAGCGCCGATGGCCGCGCGCAGGCCGGTATGGGCGTCGATTCTGCTGATTACGACAATGATGGTTGGCCGGACATCGTAAAGATTAATTTCTCAGATGACACCAACAACCTCTATCACAATGATCAGAATGGCAGCTTCACTGATGTTGCGGGGCCCGCAGGCTTCGGACCTATTAGCATTCCATATCTTGGCTTTGGCATAAGGTTCATCGATGTCGACAACGACGGCTGGCCGGACATTGTTGTCGCCAACGGGCATGTCAACCCACAAGTCGATCAGCACTCGTTCGGCGTTACTTACGCGGAGCGCCCATTCGTATTTCAAAATCTGAAGAATGGAAAGTTTAATGAAGTCGGACTTCGGGCCGGCGCCGCTCTGGCCCGGCGCTATGTTGGTCGCGGTCTCGCTTCTGGTGACTTTCAAAATCGCGGCAGTGAAGACCTGCTCATGACGGTTCTGGATGGTTCTCCAGTGCTGCTGAGAAATCAGAGCCCTGCCCGTGGCCACTGGATCATTATTAAGGCCATAGGGGTTGCGTCCAATCGTGACGGATTGGGCGCACGTATCCAGATCAGAGCGGGAAATCTGTCGCAAACCGCAGAAGTCCGTGCCAATTCGAGCTTTGAATCCGCGAGTGATCCTCGGTTGCATTTTGGCTTGGGAACGGCAAAACATGCGGATGAGATTACCGTCTATTGGCCATCAGGCAAGGTCGACAAGATTGGGACGGAAGATGCTGACCAAGAACTAATAATTAAGGAGGGAGCAGGGGTCATTCAACGAATTCGGCCGAAAACTCATACCGCCGTATCAAAGTGAGACCACTCGACCTGCAGGCGGTGTCTGAGGGAGTTATTCGGCAAGTCGGTTTTGACACGTTCTTCGGAAATCCTTCACCCACTGTTAGTAGCACCTGTCAGACCACGTCCGGAGGACCTCAGAAATTGGTCCGACGCGTTCCGATCCAGCTATTCTCCTGAAAAGCAACTCTTTACAAATTTATAAGTTGCTTGACATGCGCTATTCATTAGTAGCAGAATGTGCGCGGTTAATTCGTGTTGGTGTAATACAGTCACGTCGTGGGTGACGACTCAATGCGTCAAATTCAAACATTCTTGCGCGCATTTTCGAGCGCGACAGATTCTCCTGAAAGAGGGTAGGCAAATGACGAAGCTGTGGCTTTGCTTGGTTTCGTGTTGCATCTTTATTTTCACCTTAACCGCCATCGGACAAGTTCAGAACGGACAGTTCCAAGGAACCGTAACGGACCAAACCGGAGCAGCCATCGGCGGTGCCAAGGTGACGGTCAGTAATTCCGCCACAGGCATTTCGGTCAACACGGCCACAAATTCCAGCGGGTTCTACGTTGCGAAAGAGTTGCCGCCCGGAGCCTACAAGATCACCATCGAGGCGTCCGGATTCAAGACGCGTCAAGACACAAATGTGACGCTGAATGCAGGCAACATTCAGCGCGTCGACGTCAGGATGGAAGTCGGGCAGACAACAACGGTAATTGAGGTATCGGGTGAGGCTGCAACCGTAAACGTCGATGACTCGAGGCTGGCAGACACGGTAACTGCAGCGCAGATTGCTAACTTGCCGCTAAACGGCCGGAATGTTTACGATCTGATCCAGATAGCCCCTGGTGCGGTCAATGTTAATGGCGTGGATTTTGAAAATGGTCACGGCACAGTCGTAAATGGGCTACGCGAGGATTTCAATGGATTTCTAATTAATGGGGTCTCAAATAAGGGACTGAGCGGAGGCGTGGACAACACTCCCATTCAGGACACGGTAGAGGAATTCCAGCAACTGGAGCTAAACCTCTCTGCGCAGTACGGCAATAGCGCCGGTTCGGTCAACAACCTGATTACAAAATCCGGAACTAATGCTCTTCATGGCAGCGTGTGGGAGTACATCCGGAACGACAACCTTGACGCCAACGAATACTTCGTCAGCCAACAACAGTTCGCCCGGCCCGAACTTAAGTTCAACCAGTTTGGTGGCACACTCGGCGGTCCTATTGTCAAGGACAAGCTTTTCTTTTTTGCGGCCTACCAAGGCGATCGGTTCCAGACGGTGGGAACCCCGCAGACCGTCACGCAAGACACTCAGGCGTGGAGAAACGCAGTTGTTGCCGCAGACTCGGCCACTGGTGTGAAGTCTGTGGCGGGGTTGCTGTACAAGAACTTCACGCCTAGCGTACCTGGAAGCACAGTGGTCAACACCCTTGATAGCTACATTGGGGGTCTCTCTTCCTCCAGCGGTTTCGCCAGCTACGCGGATTACGTCTGCCCAGATAATTATATTGCCGCCGGCGCTACATCGGCCCAGGCTAATGCCATCGCTGCGAGAATGCAGTCGCTGTTGGGTGTCGTCCCGGCAGTAGACAGTACAACGCCATTGGCGTACCTATCCACGCCGACCAATCCAGTTTTTTGTAGTAGTCCGTTGATTGCGCAGGCTGGCTTTGTCGGGCGCGACCCGGTCACCGGCGTCTCGAATCTGGCATTCCAGGAAAGTAGTGTTGCGATTTTCAAATCGCAGACGCAGACGATCGGCAACCTATTCAACGGCAACGAAGCTTCTGTGAAGCTGGACTACAACTGGAATTCAAACAACCGTTCCTATCTGCAATTCAACTGGTGGAAGCAGACTGATAACTTCGGGCCATGCAGCGCGGCATGCGCTCGTGGCTTTACCAATCCACAGAAGGTTTATTATCCTAACGCTCAGTTCAGTTTGGTCCACACTTTCTCTCCGAATGTTTTGAATGAGGTTCGCGTAGGATACGTAGGAAATAAAAATCTAATTGATACTGGCACTCCTGGGGTTCCCGATATTAACTTCGATGACGCATCCCTGGGATTTGGCTCTTACAGCGGATACCCACAGTTCTTTAAGGAGAATGTTTACACTTATTCCGACATGGTTTCCATCAGTCATGGGAGCCATAGCATCAAAGTCGGAGCCGATATCCGCAGGAACATCGAGAGTAGCGAGTTTAATGTCGCGCGTCCTTCCTATTATTTTGAGGACCCAATTTTCTTTGCGGCGGATGCTCCCTACTCAGTATCGGCTGGCGTAAATCCGGATCTCTGCACGCAGCCGTGCACGCTACCAGGCGGGTTGAAATCGAATCCCAATTCGGCGTTGCAAAGCAATATACGCCACTGGCGCAATTTGGAATTCGGCGGCTATTTCCAGGACGACTGGAAAGCTACCAAGCGCCTTACGCTGAATTTGGGAATACGCTATGACCTTTTCACACGGCACAACGAACTTAACGATCTCGCCACGACATTCGACCTCGGCCCAGGAGGAAATAACTATTTGCTGGCAGGTATGCGGAACGCGAACGTTCTGGCGGGGACTGTCGGAACAATTAACGGAGTAACCTATGACTGTACCTCTAATACAGCCATTGCTCAATCCGTTATAGCAGGCGTGTGCGGTCCTGGCGGGTTCGCCCCGGCTAAATCGCTGGGCAGGGGTGACCATAACGACTGGGGACCTCGCATAGGTTTCGCCTGGGATGTCTTTGGCGATGGCAAGACATCTTTGCGCAGCGGCTTTGGCGTAGCTTATGAAGGCACGCTATACAACCCATTGTCCAACTCGCGCTGGAACCCGCCATATTATTCGTTCAACAATGTGAGTAATTTCCTGGCCTTTGATGTGGATAAGGTTCTTTACGGTCCATCGACCTGCACCGGAACTGGCTTGAGCCAGGTATGCGCACCCTCGGGAGGAGCGACGTTTGGCCCGGGCGGAGTTGCCCCGACATTTCTTGGCTGTTGCGGCGCAAACCCCAACCAGGGCACAGGTGCGCAAGCTACGGGCAACATTAATGCATGGGATGCTTCGAACCCGAACTTCGCGCTTTTGACAGGCATAGTCTTGCCTGAAGGCATTCGTGATCCCTACGTCTACAACTATCACTTTAGTGTGCAACGAGAGATCATGCCCAAGACAACGTTGGAAGTGAGATATGTAGGGACCATTGGTCATAAGCTGTTCCGCGCTGAGTCGATTAATCGTGAGCCGGGGACTCGTCTTGACCCAGGGGTTTGCCTTACCGACAATTTTGGCCGGAGGTGGTGTGGGACGGGAAGTCGTCTCAATAACAATTATGGAACGTTGCGCAACTGGCGGAATTCGGTAAGCTCAAACTATAACGGGCTCCAGGCGTCTTTAAAGCGTCAGATGAGCCGTGGAGTACTTTTTAACGTGGATTACACCTATAGCCACAGTATTGACAATGGATCCACCTGGCACAGCGGCGCCACCACGGCGAATGGAGGGGCTGGCGGAGAAGGTTACAGTACAGACATAACCATGCCTGGACTGGATCGCGGCAACTCGATCTTTGATTTTCGCCATCGGCTAGTACTCAACTATGTTTGGGAATTGCCTGGCAAAAACATGCACGGCTTTGCCGGCGCTGTTCTGGGAGGTTGGTCGTACAATGGGATCTGGGCCTTCCAAACCGGACCGCACTGGCAGCCCTACGACGCTCGTCCGCGCCGTCTTACTGGAGACTGCTCTCAGTCGGGCATTGACAGCGGCTTATGTCAGAATATTGGCGGCGACTACAACTTAGATCGTAACAGCAATGAACGGCCGAACTCTTCGATCCAAAATGCTACATTCTCACGAAATACCTGGGCTAACGGCTGGTGTCCTGCGGGCTTTGATCTCGGTAGCGCTTGTTCAGGCACTCCAAGCCAAGCGAACCTGCCAGTGCTATCAGCGCCATGTCTGGGTTGCGTGGGTGATCTGGGACGCAACAACTTTGTCGGGCCAGGTACGTGGTCTTCGGACATGACGCTCTCGAAAGTTTTCAAGCTCACGGAGAGAGTGAATATGAGGTTTGAAGCATCTGGGTTTAACGTTTTCAACCGAGCGAACTTCCTGCTGGCTACGGCAGGGGGAGGTGCTCATAACCACGTTTCAGATTCAGAGTTCGGTAAAGCAGCGGGTACGCTGAATGCGCGAAACCTGCAGTTCGGGCTAAGGCTGGCGTTCTAGTTCGCGAAGCGGTGTTCAGGACCTACCAGACAATCTGGTAGGTCCGACTTCTTACTGAAGGTGGCTCCCATTGAGGCGGACGCACCTAACCGCAGCATTCGCGATGTCATTTGTAGTGGCTCATCTGAGCCTGCCTGTTCAAATTTCTGCCCAGCAGGGTCAGGTGCTGGGATCCGTTATCGGACGCGTGATGGTCGTCAGATCCGGGGCTCCGTCCCAACGAGTATTGGTCTCCCTCATGTTTCGTGGCTCGGCAATTGAAAGCGTTTACACCGACTCACAAGGAACTTTCGGCTTCCATAATCTTCAGCCGAATCCCTATACGGTAAGCATCGATGATGAGCACTACCTGCCGATTGAGCAGTCGGCAATTATTGAGGCGAATAATCTTGCTCCGATGATTTTCCTCAATATCAATCTCGTGCCAAAACCAGCTGACCCTCATGCCGCGGCGCAGAAGCAACCTAGAGTCACTGGGGCAAATCCCGATATCGCGGACGTGCGCGAGTTCTCAGCCAATTTTTCGAAGAGTGTGCTGAAAGAATTTCACAAAGGCGTGGCGGCGGACCAAGACGGTAACAAAGAGGATGCAATCCGGCATTATGCAAAGGCCGTCCAGATCGCGCCCAACTTTTATCCAGCGCACAATAACCTGGGGTCGGATTATGTGAGCAAATCTGATTTTGCGGACGCACGCAAGGAATTCGAGCAAGTGGTTCGGCTCAATCAGAGTGATGCTGCAGCCTATTTCAATCTGAGCAACGTTTGCATGCTGACCGGCCAATTAGCGGATGCACAGCAATACTTGGGTGAAGGTATGCGGCGGCAGCCAGACTCCGCGCTTGGCCATTTTTTATTGGGATCGTTAGATATACGGACGGGCAAATACGACCTCGCAGAAGCAGCGCTCCGACAGGCAATCCAGCTCGATCCAGTAATGGCACAGGCGCGCTTGCAGCTTGTCAATTTGCTGGTACAACGTGGACGGAATACGGATGCTGTCGCCCAACTCCACGACTTTGTTTCGGCCTTTCCGGATAGTCCGTTTACGCCGAGGGCGCGAGCATTATTGCACAGGCTGGAGAGTTCGGCGAAGACCCAGGTTCCGAATTAAAGGCTTGTTCACCCGAGGCGCAATACATTTTTATTTTTTCTGACCGGCTGAATCGATGACTTTACAGAACTCCTGTTTGAGCTTGCAGGCGCGCTGGTATTCACCTCTGGCGAGCATTTCGCGGCCAAGACGGTGGTAGGTGAATCCCAAGTTCAGATGCGCCTCAGCAAGACCTTCGTCCATACGCAGAGCGCGGTGATAAGTCTCAACCGCCTGCGCTAAACGCCCAGTCCGGTCGTAGCAAATACCCAAAAAATTGAATAAACGCGCGTCATTGGTGCCCAGTTCGGCCGCTCGTTTCAGCTGCTTGGCTGCCTTCGAGTAATTCTGCTGCTCAAAGTAAATCATTCCGAGATCGCGATGCAGAGGCGCGAAGTTATCTTGAATCGCTATGGCCTTTTCGAAATCTGAAATGGCGCCAGCTTTATCACTGTGCGCTTCGATTGAGCCAAGTTCGTACAGGGCTTTGTAGTTCATCGGATTCAGTTTCAGAGCGCTTTTTGCCCATTGCGTTGCCTCGTCTACATTTCCTGAAAAATACAGCGCACGCGCAAGACCGGTCATCGCTTGATCAAAGTTCGGATTCAGCTGTAAACAACGCTTGAATTCATCTGCGCTCTTGGTCCAATCCTGACGCCGGGCCGCCGTCTCTCCCAATAGAAACGGCGCGATGTACAAGTTAGGATCCTCGCGCGCAATTTTCTCCAGCTCCCTTTCCCCCGCGGAAAAATCTGCCGAATGTATTTGATCTTCGGCCCGCAGAATCGCATTGAATTCGTCGAGCTTGTCTTTGGGATCAGGCAAGCCTTTGGCCACCGCCTCTGCAGGAACCGGGGAGTGGTAAGCCACATAGCCAAGTGCGCGAAGTTTTTCCGCAGCATCAGGACTCATGCCCGCTGTAGCATCGGTGGTCCCTTTGTAAGGACTGCGCTGCAAAAGCTCGCGCAGTTTGTCCTTTAGAACCGCCGCTGTGGCGCTCTGTTCGCCAGCCAAATTATTTTTTTCGTCCGGATCAGCTAAGACGTCATAAAGCTCGGGATGGGGAGCGTCGACGTACTGGTATTGTTTCGTTTGCAGGGAGTGCAGCGGACTCCAGCCGAAGGAATTGAATGTATAGAAAGTTTCGCTGTAGGCCGGCCAGTCGTCATCTGTTTTTACCTTCTTTCCAAGCACAGAAGCCGACGTGAACTGCTTTTCGATCTCATCCTTCAGTCCCGATAATTTGAGCAGCGTCGGCGCGACTGCAGTGGTCTCGACTGGAGCATCGATTCGACCCGGCTGAATACGGCTTCCGACGGGCGGTTTGATGATCAGCGGAATTCGAATAGTGGAGTTGTAAACGAAGAAGCCGTGCTCCTGCTCGCCATGCTCTCCCAAAGATTCTCCATGATCGCTGAGGACAACGATCAAAGTAGGGCCATAAAGTTGCTTGATCTTTAGCCACGCGATCAGCCGACCGAGCTCGTGGTCGGCATAAGCGATCTCCCCGTCATAAAGATGATCGTGATACCTCGTACCAAAAGGTTCCGGCGGAGCGTACGGGCTGTGCGGATCATACAAGTGAAGCCAGAGAAAGAACGGCCTTCGCGTGACAGTTGTCTGACCGTTTGCGTTAAGCCATTTGATCGCATGGCTCACGCTCTCTCCGGCCTTGCGGTCCACCAGCCCAATGTCCTTTTTCTGAAAATCGTCCGGCGCAAACGCGTCATCATAAAAATCAAAGCCTCGCGCCAGCCCCCATACACGATCGAGCACATAAGCGCTAACAACGGCTCCCGTCCGGTAACCATTCTTTTTGAACGCCTGTGCCACAGAACGAAATCGGGGATCGAGGGGCTGTCCAGTGAAATCCTGCACGCCATTTTGGAAAGGGTAAGTTCCGGTCAGAATCGCAGTATGCGAGGGCCAGGTAAGTGGCACCTGCGAAATTGCGCGCTCGAAAACAACACCGTCACGCCCTAAAGAATCGAGGGTTGGCGTGTGAATTTTAGAGTATCCATAGCAGCCCAGGTGATCGGCTCTGACGGTATCAATGGTGATGAGCAAAACATTTGGAGAATTGGTGCGGACAGCGGGAGTCGGGTGCTTTGTCTGTGCAAATGCAAGTATTCCCAATGAGAAGTAACTGACGACCAGGAAGAATATCCTGGCGGATGAAATCTGTAATTTCATGGCTGGGGGTGCGTCGGGTGCGCACGCCGCATCTCTTCCTCTGCTTCCTCGCTCATTCCCTTTGCAGCTAATGCTTTCGCCAAGGATGCGTGAACCGCTGGATCATCCGGCCGCAGTTCAGCAGCGCGCCGAAGCTCAGCCAGCGCTGCATCCGTCTGTCCTTGATAAAGCAATACATCACCTAATGCCTTGTGCGCTGGCTCATACTCCGGATTAATTGTGGCCGCTTGGCGAAGAGCGGCTGCGGCCTCGGGTACCATCTTCTTCTGCAAGTACACCGCCCCTAAGTTATATGCAGCATCGAAATTCGTAGAGTCGAGTTCCAGGGTGCGCTTCATAGTCTGCTCAGCACTGTCCATGTCGCCGTTGCGGGCATAGGCAAGCCCCAATTGATAAGAAGCAAGGGCATATTCCGGACTGAGCTGCATGACCCTGCGCAAATGTTCGATAGCTAGAGAAAACTGATGCATACGGTAGTAATTCAATCCCAGAATATAGTGGGCAGGAACCGAATCTGGCTCCGTCTTGAGCACGATCGTCAGCTTTTCGGCAGATTGGTCGTACTGACCATGCTGGCTCTCAGCCATAGCTTCGGAAAACAACTCATAGACTGCAATGCGGTCTTTGGGATCGGGCAACGATGGGCCGCCACTTTCTGAAGAGCCGCCACCCGAAAACCCAGCATAGCCCAACGATTTCAACCTTTCCATAAGAGCCGGATCCAATCCGGTCTTTTCCGCCAATTCCTGACCTGCGCTGTTCTGCACAATCAGAGATTTCAAGCGCGCGCGCAATTCGTCTGCTACCGCCTGCTTCTCGGCAAAGATATTGTGTAGCTCTCTCGGATCAGCGCTCAAATCGTAGAGCTCAGGTTTTGGTGCGTCGATAAAATGATATTTGTCCGTCTCGACGCTGCGCAATTCGCTCCAGTTAAAGTGCAAGCGCGGCAGGAAAGTTTCGGCATATAAACTGCGGGAATTAATTTCAGCTTTGCCTTCCAGAAGCGAAAGCAGAGGGCGCCCCTGAACCCCAAGAGGGACGGTGATTTGCAGAACTTGCAAGAGGGTTGGCATCAGGTCGGCGAGACTCACCAAGTCATCGGTCGTTCTTCTCTCTGCCGATATCTCGATCGGAAGATGAAGGATAAGAGGGACATGCAGAGTGGAATTGTAGATAAAAAAGCCGTGCGTCTTCTCTCCGTGCTCGCCCAGGCTTTCCCCGTGATCGCCACTTAATACGATAACCGTGTTCTGGTAAACATCTTTCTCTTTCAAAAAGTGAATCAGCCGCCCTACCTGTTCGTCGGCGAATGCAATCTCACCATCGTACGGACGGTCTTTGTATTCGGTGTCGTACGGTGCTGGTGGCCGATAAGGATAGTGGGGATCATAAAGATGCATCCAGAAAAAGAATTTCTTTTGATAATTCTGCTTCAGCCAATCAAGGGCCACTTCAGCAACCACATTACCCGGCCGCTCCATCTCTTCGATATTGGATTCTTCCAGGCGGTTGAAGTCAAAATGGTCGTAGTAAAAATCGAAGCCGCGGTTTAAGCCGAAGCGCGAGTCGAGCACCGCCGAAGCGACTACTGCACCGGTTGCATATCCGTTTTCCTTCAGCACCGAGGCCAGAGTTGATTGGCTAGGTCCCAGTTTGTTGCCCGCAAAATCATGCATTCCGCTGAATGTAGGGTATGTTCCGGTAAAAATCACCGTGTGCGAAGGAAGCGTCACCGGGACGGCAGTGTACGCTCGCTCGAAGCGAATGCCATCAGAGGCGAGTGCGTCAATATTTGGAGTGCGAATCTGCTTATAGCCGTAGCAGCCGAGGTGATCGGGCCGTAGCGTATCAATAGTGATTACGACTACATTAAACGCCTTTGGAGACCGTCCAGACGCAAGCAGCGTTGTTGAGATCAGTAGTTGGATCAGCAGAAATACGGAACAGCGGAAAAGGGGCATTGCAATTCCGAAATTATATCCCAGCTTTTGGCTCCCGGATTGGCTGGGGCATTGTGCTAGTCTCAACTGAAATGAAGGCGAATCCCATCGTATTTGTCCTCTGCCTGATATCTGCAAGTCCTGTGGCGAATACGCAGACACATTCAAAAACATCTCAGCCGAATGTATTCCTTATCACCATTGACACGCTTCGTGCCGACCACGTGCATTGCTACGGGTATAAGGATATTCAAACTCCGGCCCTCGACAGCCTGGCGAAGGACGGCATTCGTTTCACTCAGGCGTTTACTCCCAGCCCGATCACAAATACTTCCCATACAACTATTTTGACTGGCCTGCTTCCGAGTTCGCACGGAGTCACAGATTTTGCCGTTCCATTATCGTCCTCGCATGCGACGTTGGCCGAATTGCTTAAAGCTCGTGGTTATCACACCGCGGCTTTCATCGGTGCGGTGATTCTCGACAGTCATTCGCTCGCACCCGGACTTGATAGAGGTTTTGATTTTTACGACAACTTCCCTGACAGCTTGCCTCCACAGGTTCATTGGGGAAGAGTGGAACGGCGTGGCATGGAAGTGGCTGCGCGGGCAGAAAAGTGGCTGACTGCGCATTCGGGTGGCGCTCATTTCGTCTGGGTCCACCTCTATGATCCGCACGATCCTTACGAGCCACCGCCGCCGTACTCGCAAAGTTATAAAAGTCGGCCCTATGACGGGGAAATCGCATATGCCGATTCGGCGCTGGGAAATTTCCTCGACTATCTAAAGACACGAGGATGGTATGAGAACTCAATGGTAATTGTCGCCGGAGACCACGGGGAAGGATTGGGCCAGCACGGCGAAGAAACACACGGGATTTTTCTTTACGATTCAACGACGCATGTTCCCCTAATTATGAAATTGTCTGCCAATATGGACTCCGGAAAATTGGTTGATGCACAGGTCCGTACTACTGACATTTTGCCCACGATTGTCGATTGGGTCGGAATCACAACTAGCGTTAAATTCGACGGTGAATCTTTAAAGCCAGTTCTGAGCGGAGTCGCAACAGCTGCACGTGTTGCATTCGGCGAGACGGATTACCCTTTGCGCTTCGGATGGGCACCCTTGCGTTCGGTGCGAGAGCCGGGATTCAAGTTCATTGAAGCGCCTCGTCCAGAGCTGTACGCTCTGGAAAAGGATCCTGGCGAAGCGCACAACACTTATGCTCCGTGGGACCAGACGGTGCAGAAGGCGCGCGCGCTGCTGGCGGAGTTGAGAGTGAAGCTGCCGGTTCCAGCAGCGTCGCCTGCCACTGTATCTCAAGTGACAGTTAATGAGCTGAAGGCATTGGGTTATTTAGGGCGTGCCGATGCTGGCAGTTCAACGAATGTTCCCGAGCCTTCGTTTTTGCCCGATCCTAAGGACAAAATTCAGGAAGCGAACCTGCTGCACACGGCAATGATGGACGGAGAAGACAATCGCCTATCTGACGCGCGCGCCGCCTTGGAAAAAGCTCTCCAGCTTGATCCGAAATCTTCTACTGCGCTGCGGCAGATAGGCGAACTGGAGTTGAAAACAGGCGATTATGCCAAAGCCGCCGGGCATCTGCGAACCGCACGAGAGCTTCGTCCTGAAGACGCAACGGCTGCTTATAGTGAGGGACAAGCGCGAGAAAAGCTGGGAGACTTTGTGGGCGCCCGTGAGGCCCTTGAAGCCAGTCTTAAACTTACGCCAGGGCAACTGCCGGCGCGTCTGCTACTGGGCCGAGTCTATCTCGCATTAAAAAATCCGAAAGCTGCCCAGGACCAGTTCGAAGCCGCGACACTCCTTGATTCCAAGAACCTTGACGCGCAGCTTGGAGTAGCGCAATCCGAAATCGCAGCAGGTAATGAGGCTGCTGCTCTAGATGATCTCAAATCCTTATCTACCTCGTACTCGAAGGATCCTCGGATATTCGATCTTTTAGCGCAATGTTACCGGCGGCTTAGTAAGGGCAAAGAAGCACAAGAAGCGGAAGACCGTGCCAATCTGCTCCGCCGCAGCGACCGCAGATAGACTGCTTCGGCGACCGCCGCCACCAATTTAGTTTTTCGCTATCTTGCTGTCGCCTGACTCGAAGATCTGCGTCAGCACATGTCCGCGCATCTGCTGCGGCTGTGGGATGCCGTAGATGTGCAGGATTGTCGGCGCAATGTCGTAAACTGACGCCTCGAAACCCATGAGGCGAAGATCATGTTTGATTCCCGGTCCCATCGCGAAAAATGATCCTGGTACATCATCACCGTCGGCGAAGTCGTGCTTGGCAATTACCGGAGTGGTCTTCTCGTGATCCATGTGGGCGTGCGGATCAGTTTCTTCGAACTCGCGTAGAGGCTTGATTCCGTGATCAGAGACGATGATCAAGTAGGTGTTGGCGTCAATGTTGTTCATAACGGTCCCGAGCACCTTGTCGAAACCAATGTACTGATCGGGGAAAGCATCCGAACGGACGCCATTGATTTTTGGATTGTACCCGACATTGTAGGGAGCTATTGGGTACAGCCAGTGCCCGGTACGGTCTTCGCACGATTGTGCCAACCAGGTGAAATCCGTTCGATGGTTTTTCAGGAGATAGTCGAATAGCTTGGTCTGTTGCTCACGGATCAAGTCCACTCGCTTCAGCCATGAATCGATCACCTCTGCCTCATGCCCTCTGAGTTGCTCAGCCGAGGGCATGCGTTCGCAATCAATATAGAAGTCTCCTACATTTTTTAGCAGTTCCGCTTTCATGCTCTCCGGATAAACCGCTGCCCCACCTTCCACTTCCGACAGCTTGGGCGCGCACAGGACGCCATCTTCGCAATTCTTGCCTCGCGTCAGCATCCCGCTGATCATATAACCATTGACCGGCATGACAGGAAAAGTTGCCGGCACATTCGCCATGCCAACAGTTACATTGTGCTTGGAAAGAATTGACCAGACAGGTTCCTCTTTCAACATGTTCGTATTGGCGGTTATGCCGCCTACGAGAAACCCGGTCACGCCATGTTCTTCGGGTTTAGTACTTGTAAACATGGTTGAGTAAACCCTCGGGCAATTGGGAGAGCTTACGGTTCGCAACTTGCCATAGGCGCCGTTCTTGATCACCTTTGCCAAGTTCGGCATGTCTCCTTTGAGCAGTAGAGGCCGAATGACATCGAGTTCCATGCCATTCACCCCGATTACCACAACGTGTGGCTTCGGCCTGGAGGTGGTTTGGGTCTGACCAGCTAACGGAAACGTCAAGAATAAGCAGATGACGGCGGCTAGTGGAGTAAAACGTGGACCCACGAGAACCTCTCTTTAGGAGCTAACGAACTTGTTGGTCATAATTATACGCCAGGAATCGTGCAGAGCTACACCATGGCTTAGTTTTTTTGCTAACTTATGAAACACGCGCCTCGGTGATTGCAACCTGCGCTGACCTGCGTCAATGCTCCGTTCGATGAGGCAATCTTGCGATCGTATGGACTCTCGCCGAGGCTAAGCGATGCGTAATGCTGCGAACTTGATAAGGGACTAAGGTCACTGGCGGTAGCCGAGTTGCTGACGAAAGAGAAATCCTCGAGGTGCCCATTGCGCAACACCAACTTACTCGCCTCGTGTTTCTGTGTGGTCACGGCGGCAGGCCAAACAAAGCGTCATTAACCGGAAATACAACGTCCAGCGTGATCGGAAAGCTGAAACGCTGCGCTGTCACCAGCGATCCGTCTTTACTGAAACTTGTGGTCAACGAGTTCACGCTATTCTGCACCGACGTGTTCTGGTCAAGCACGCTGAAGTCACAGTGTCAAAGTCAATCGCCTGGCGGCTCGAGAAATTCTGCTCTGCGATAAGGAAGTGGTCACTCGTTCATGAGGAGCATCAATGTATCCACTGATTGTGTAGTTCCTACCACTTCCGAGCTCTCCTCCGCGCGGAACAGCTTATTTCATGATTGCTCCCGAACGAGGGTTTTCGGCGCTTCGCGCCGGAAGAATTTTCGACACTCCATCCCTGAAAGGGTTGACGTTCGCTAACGGCTTCTAGCAATCGCTAACGAGTTGAAAGTCGGGGACTAAGCTGAATCCGTGTTAGCGACTGCTAGCGGCTGTTAAGGTTCGTGAACTTGGCTGAAGGGCAGGATCGGTTGGTGCCGGTTTCGTGTCGAATCCAAACAGCAGCTGGCTAAGCGAAAATGCAGATGCCAGCCTTCGTTTTTCTTGCGATTTTCCAGATGGGCAAAGGCCACCGTCAAGGTTGCCCTTCGGCTCGCTTCGCTCGACCTGTGACGGAACCCTTGCCCGTCTGCAAATCTTCTCCGCTAGAAAACGAAAGCATAAAGTCGCCGACAAAAACCTGTACGCCAAAGCACGGCGGAGGCAACAGTGATTTGGTTGGTTAGAGTTCGCGGAGGGCTCGGGGAGGGTCGAAGGGAGGGGTCGGACCCTCCCTCAGAGTTGTCCGTCTTCCGTTCGCCTCATTTTCTTCCGCTCGTTTCGCCAGCAGCTCTTGGGCTTTTGTTCTCTTTATCGTTTGCACTCGCCTTTTCAAACTCTCAATCTGTTCCGCAAGCATGTGCTCACCACGTAGCAGAGGTGGGAGCGCATTTATTAGCAGCAATTGCAGACCAACCAATTCAGTGAAAATGTGCTTGGAAATCGACCCGTCGCGGTACGATCCAGATTCTGCCAGCATTTTGTCGCGTCCCCATTCGGACATTGTCTGTCCCTTTTCGTAGGCCTCGTGTTGTAGGGCGAGGTACTCAGGTTCCGTCACACGAATTCCTATCGTTCTAGACTTTGCAGTTCGGGCGTTTTTGGCCAGTGCTGTACCTGCAGCGATTTCATTTTCCAAGTCGCACCTCAACAAAAGCATGCGCTAACGAACGCTAGCTTGCGCTAGCGGTTGTTAGCGATGAATCTCGCTTCTCCAAGTTTTTCAATGCGCTAGCGATCCCTAACGATCGCTAGCGAATGTCAGCCCTTTCAGGGGTGGAGTGTGTCAAACATTCTTCCGGCGCGAAGCGCTGAACGATGCTCTCCACACAAGTAGCTTCTGGCGCACCACGATGGCCGAAACGAAACAGGTCATTCCTTGACGTTAATCACAGCTCGATTCAAAAGTCCAATGCATTTTTGGCAAGCACTCATTACTGGAGCGCATAGTGGATTTTCTTGGGTTTTTGGGGAAAGCCGCCAAACAGGACAGCATTTTCAAACACTTATCAATCATTACCTGGGGGAATGAGCACATTCCGAAAAGTTATTGGACAGGGTGCGCAACAGTAGCGCAAAGTGGGTACATTTTGCGATTTCCGTAGCTGTACCGGCGCGAGGGCTATCGCAAGAAAAATCGCTCTAACAAGCATTGGCAATGCTCTATTCCAGCCAGGAGTGTTGTGTATGGCTACATTTTCGCCAAAGGAAATTTCCAGAATTGTTCGCAACCACAAGCTAGAGCGAACCGTGCCGTCGGGCACCAACCAATGGACAAACGCTTGAATGTTTCGTCGAAGCGAACGTTGCCGCCGAATTTCTGCATTATTCGAGCCGGAGCATCAAGCAAATGGCAAGAGAAGGACGAATCCCAGCTCATCCTTTCGGCACTGGCCCCCGAAAGAGGTGGTATTTCCTCATATCAGAGCTTGCGGAGCATCTTCATGCTCAGGTAAATTCCGCACATGGAGCCTATCGAAATCTGCACGCAAGGCCAACAAGTGCTATATCAAAAACTGGATCGAACCCGCCTGGCATTGTCACGTTGCGAGTGCGATGAAGACCATGCAAATTCAGGAATGGCTGGACAAGATCAAGCGACCAGATGGAACCAAGCTGAAGATCAAGAATGTGCTATCCACGATCTTCTCGCAGGGCGTTCGCTGGGAACTAGTGGAACAGAATCCGATCTGCGGTCAGGGTGGGACACCGGGTCACCGCGGTGCATCCACAGGTGTTCGCCAGACCAACCGAGTCTCGATCACACGCGTGACTCTCCAACCCGATGTCGTAAGCCAGACTCTGGAACAGTTGCCACTTCGAGAAGCGACGATGGCGCTGCTCGATGCGGTTACCGCGCTAAGAGCATCGGAGTTGATTGCACTGAAGTGGAAGCACGTGGGTTGGGACACGGGAATTCTTCAGTCCCAATTTGCATTCGTCGAAGGCGAGTTGAAGGAAACAAAGAGCCGGAACAACGCACTGCCCCTGGCAGAGCCTGCCTTGGAAGTGCTTCGCATCTGGCGCGAGCACACGCCGTATCGCTCGGACGAGGATTGGATTTTTGCCAGTCCCCATTACCATGGCAAGACTCCATACACTTACCAAATCCTCTTCCGCCGTCACATCCGCCCAGTGATCGAGAGAATCTCTGGACTCAAGAGCAGCAAGCAAGCACCGATCGGCTGGCACACACTGCGCCGGTCGCTGGCGACACTGCTAATCTCGAATGGCGAGAACGTGAAGGTCGCACAATCGCAACTCCGTCACACAACCCCGAAGATAACTCTGGAACTTTACGCGCAAGCGGTTTCGGCCGACCAACAGAAAGCCAACAAGAAGGTCGTCCAGATGGTGCTTCCGATGAATCTTTCGGAAAAATTGAAAGCGAGAGGCGCCACGGCACCTGCATAAGAACTGTAGTCTCTCTTGTTCTGGGTGTCCGGGGGTGCCCGAAACCGGGCCTGCCAAACTTTCCTAACTGCTTTGAAATCATGGTGAGCGCGGCAGGACTCGAACCTGCGACCCATGCCTTAAAAGGGCATTGCTCTACCAACTGAGCTACGCGCCCGCTCTCTAACAATATTATTGCATTATCTGGAAAGCTGTCGCTTCGGCGTCAAGTTTTCCTTAGTAAATCAACTTCAGCGACAACTGTATCTGCCGCGAACTCCCCGCCGTCTTACTGATAAATCCAAATCCATTCGTCGTGCTGATGCTCGCGGATGGCGTGCCCCCAACCGTACTCGTCGATACGCCAAGAATGTTCGCCGGCAAACCCATATTCACGATATTAAAGATATTGAAAAACTCCGCGCGGAATTGCAGGCTCACCCGTTCCACTCCGCTTTGCCGGCGCCCAAACGGCGTGTCTTTGATAAAAGCAAAATCGTAGTCGTAGAACGCCGGCCCTCTAAAAGTGTTCCTCCCCAATGTGCCGAAGCGACCTTGGTTCGGCCCCGTGCCACCTGGCAGGAACACCGGAATGCTGAAGAAGTCCGGTCCATTGTTCGCGCCTGCGCCAAAATAATCCTCACGATTTTTGCGCGCCGTGGAAAGAGCCGGCTTCGCAATCTGATCCGGCCGGTCCACTCCGCTCGAGCCCACGCCGGTTTGCTGAATGCCGGAATACACGGTAAACGGCGCGCCCGAACTTATGGTTGAAATGCTCAACATTTCCCAGCCCGCAGTCAATTTTTTGCTGGCTCGATCGAGAAACGGCAAGCGGTCCAGATATAAATCCTGGGCCAGACTCAGACCGAACGCGTGGGTCACATCGAACGACGATGGTCCCTTTTCCAGACTCGTATTGAACGGGTCTTGAGGAAAAGCCTGCGATACCGCGCCGGTTGATCCTGAGCCGATCACCTGGCTGGTGTCATCAATCGACTTGCCCCAGGTATAGCTGGCCTGAATGCCCGGGCCACCGTGTCCGACATTCCCGGAAAGTGAAGTCTGCAGTGCGTGATAAGTGGAATGGGCAGTTGCGGTAACAACATTTTCGACGCCGAAGCCCCCAACGATCTGGCCCGCACTGTTGAACTGGGTGTAGCGCGCAAATGCCGGGTCGGCGCCAGGATAAGCGTTCGGATAACTTATGCGCGGCAAATGGGCCGCAGCCGTGCCAACGTAATTCGCATCGGCGGTAAGATTGCCGATCTTCCGCTCCAGGCCTGCCGTCCATGTGTAAAGCGTCGCATTATTGAATGATCGATCGACTGTGCTCAACGCCAGCGCGCTAACCACATTGCTCGGCGTCAGCGCGGCGACGTCTTGCTCATATCGGTCCACATCCATCACCGTATTCGGCGGCACGGCTTTGGGATTTCCCCAGGCGAAAATGTCCTGGCCGCCCGGCGTGAAAACTCGTGGCAATTGCGCGGGCGTAATCTGAAAACCATACGGGATGGGAAAATTTGCACTCGACACCAAGCGTGGATAAACCACAAACGGCGTCGAGCCGGTCAGAAAATTATCCTGATAAATGTTAGGTGGAATGACCGTAATTCCGCCGCCAACATGCGCCTGCAACTTGTCTGTCACTTGCCACGCCGCCTGCACGCGCGGCTCCCAGCCGTTCCAGTCTGTGCGATATCCGGGCTGCGGGTTCACGACAAATTCCTGGCCACCATTTACGTTCACCAGTCCGGAGGTGCGACGAGCGCGTTCGGTGATCGGCGTATAGAGCTCCCAACGCAAACCGTAGTCAAGCGTAAAGCGTGGAGTGACCTTCCATGTGTCCTGCACGTACCAGTTCACGTCGTTGCGGTTGATGGCTGCCGGCCCAATGTGCGGCCCATTAGAAAAATATGGCGGCGCAATCGCCCGCGTGTAAGCGAATGGACTGCCAGAGAGAAAACTCGACAGCGTGTCGGGAAGCAGATCGCCGGGCTGCAAATTGTGGTTACCACTGGCCGAAGGAATCGCCTCCGTGGCATATGCGGAGCCGCCACCAAAATCATATTCTCCATTAGGGCTGATGCCGAAATATGTGGTGTCACGATTGAGTCGCACTTCGACACCGGCCTTGAATGCATGACGCGCCCGGACATACGTCAGGTTCTGGCGGGCCTGGAACAAATTGCCGTAAACCTGTATCACCGAACCGCCAGTGCCGTTGAACGATTCGAAAAGTCCATCGTTGAACTTGACCGCCGGGTCGGTGAAATCTTTTGTCGGAAAACCTGGAGTCGAGCGAGTCAAGCTGATCGAAGATTCGAGTGTCAGCCCGGGTGAAACTGTTCGCGAATAAGTGATCACGGCATTGCGCTGATGATCGATGTAAGTGGCTCCGAATGTCGGATCAATGGCAGTTTGATCAGGATTGGTCACCGGCCCGGTCAGGTCGTCCATGTTAAAGCGCGCGAAAAATTGCCCCTGGTTAGAAATTTTATGATCGATGCGCACTGAAAATTGATTCGCATCCGTGACCACACTGGAAGCAGTCGCATAGGTGCGCGCTTGAAATGGGCCTCGCGGATCATTGGGTAAAGGATAACGATTCAGGATTGCGGCGATGCCAGGGTCAACCGGCACGTTCAAAATATCGGTTGAGCCATCGGCGTAGCTCACCGTGTCGAGGCCGGTGCGCTCAGCCGCAGTAGGCACGGGCATTACCTGCGTTGTGCCCAACACTTGCCGGAATCCCTGGTACTGCACGAAATAAAAAGTTCGATTGCGGCCATCGTAGATATTCGGAATAAAAACCGGGCCGCCATTTGTAAAACCAAACTCATTGCGCCGAAACGGCGGAATCCTTCCAGGATAGGCCGGCGTCGGATGGTCAAAATAATTGCGGGCGTCGAATGCAGAGTTGCGCACAAACTCGAAGACCGATCCATGAAATCCATCCTCCCCCGAGCGAGTGACGATGTTGGTAAACCCCGACGCGCCTCGTCCGATTTCAGCCGGCATCCATCCCGAGCTGGATTGCAGCTCCTGCACCGCATCCACATTAAAGTTGGAGAAAGTCGATCCCCCCATTTCCGGATCGCTGATGTCCGCGCCATCCATGGCAAACGTCGCTTCTACGCCGCGTTGTCCATTGATGGCGAACTGCTGGGTGAAATTCGTCGCGCCGTTGGCGTCAGTCATGGTGCCGGCTGCGAGTAAAAGCAATTGACTGAAGTCGCGCTTGTTCAGCGGCAGCTGGCTGACCTGCTTGCTGGATAATTCCTCACCACCGGTAGCGCTGGATTGTTCATTGGGAATCGCTACTGCGATTTCATGATCGGCGGAGACAGTGATCGTGACCGCTGTTGAGACCGCCCTCAGCTCAACCGGCGTCGCATATTCCGACTTGTGCAGATCGCTCTCGATCGTAAGGTGATATCTGCCGACCGGCAATACCGACAACTTGAATCTCCCGTCGATTCCGGTTTTGGCTTCGGCATTTGAGCCGCCGGCAAGCCGCACAATCGCGCCGGAAATGGGCGTGCCATTGGCATGGCGCACCACTCCCTGCCATTCGGAAATTGCCGACTGGCTGCATACCTGCGCGGCGCAAGCCAGCAAAACCGCGGGCAAAACGCCCAGCCACCACTTTGGTTTAGATTTCGCGCTCAGCGCAGACCCCGCTCATCGCGGCACCCATTGCGGGTGCGCGCTCAGCAATCCGTTCACCACGATAATTTGATAGGCAACAAAAATCCCAAAGCCCAGGCTCAGAACTCCAGACGCCATGGCCAACCGTTGCAAAAAAACCTTCTTGCCGCGCGCCAGATGAAAAGTGGAAGCAATACTCATGGTGATGACCATCATCCCGGCGATAGTGCCGATGCCGAAGACTAGCAGATAGGCAACGGCCCAGCGCGGATCGCGAATGGTCGCGAGCACCAGCAGCGCTACGGCCGCCGATCCTGCCATGCCGTGCACGATTCCGATGATCAAAGGACGAAGCGGACGGTAAAGTTTGAATCGCAGCAACGCACGATCCGGCCACGCTACTGGATTTCGTCTCGCATGAACGTGCGCCTCTGGACCGTGTGAATGCGAATGGGTATGTATGTAATCGCCGTGACTGTGGGCGTGGGAGTGAACTATCTCTTCCTGGGGGGGAGCGGGCGTCCCCGCACGCTCGTTTGTTAAAGGTAACTCTCGGAAGAAACTGACCACATTAATAATGCCCAACAGGATCAGCATCAATCCCACTGCCAGCTCCATGCTCAACCCAATACGCGGTGAAATCGCAACATCGAAGAGAATGATCGCCGCGCCCACCGCGAAAATCGTCAACGTGTGTCCAATTCCCCAGAACACCCCGATCCACGCTGACTTCCCAATCTCGCGCTCGCGGCTCACTATGGTGCTCACCGCGATCACGTGATCGGGATCAGTCGCATGCCGCATCCCGAGAAAAAATCCTAAAGCGATAATGGAAAAAAAGTTGATCATGTCGGGCTTTCAACCGTGAAGCCGAGTTATTGTGACACTTGCGAAACCGTACTACTCGGTCACTCGACATCTCGGCAGATGACTATTTTACTCACAGAAGCTCGGGATAACTTGCGGGAGAAAGGCCAAGCAATGCTGGAAACTGCTAGCTCTGCCCTTCCAAAAAATATAACCAAATTGGAAACATGATATTCTCTGCTCCCGACGCAGATCATGAAAACTGAAAGGATGCCCCATGCGACGCTCTTTCATTTGGGTTTTTCTCTGCGTAGTTCTGGTTCCGCCGCTTGCTTCCGCTCAGGATTACCCCAAGGCTGAAATTTTCGGGGGCTATTCCTATTTGCACATCGATACGAACGGCGCTTCCAGTTCCAGCCTCAATCAACTTTGTAACACCGTGACCGTCGGTAACTGTCCATTCATATTTCAACTGCACCGAGGTTTCAACGGATGGAACGCCGCCGGACAATTCAACTTGAGCTCTTGGTTTGGAATCACAGCCGATATCAGCGGACATTACGGCACGCTGGTCACGGCAAAGACCACGTCCGCCAGCTTTCAAGGGATTAATCTCGTGGACTTCTCATTGCCGAAACAAAGCAATTACGACTTTCTCTTCGGTCCAGTCTTTTCGTATCGCAAGCCAAGGTATAAACCATTCGCGCACGCTCTATTAGGGGATGAACACATTAGCTTCGACAGCGTGCAGCTACCGTCGAATCTGGGAGCCTTTCCTGCGTCGCCCTCCAATAATTATTTCGTATTTTCCCTAGGCGGTGGTGTTGACGTGAAGCTGAGTCCGCGTTTTCTCGTTCGCGCTGCAGAATTTGACTACCAACGCGTCACCAGCTCATTCGGCGGCAAGGATTATCAAAACAACTTACGCTTTTCAGTCGGTTTAGTTGCGCTTTTCGGAGGACGCTGAAAGACCATTGCTCTGTGCGAAATGCAACTTCTCGGGGACGCTGCTGACGCGCTCCTTTAATTGGAATCGGTTGATCTCGTAGTTGGAAATCCGTCGACCTCAGGGGTCACACCACTCCAGCCGCGCAACGGCGATATGTGAAAGCCCGGCACGAAGTGCCGGGAAGGCGTACAAGACATTCCAGAGTCCCAAAGGGACGCCATGTCAAACTACCCGTGACTGTTCGAGAACTCCTTCACAATATTGCTTACGAACGCCTTCGCATCCCCGAATAGCATCAACGTCTGGTCCAGATAATAAAGAGGGTTATCGATGCCCGCGAAGCCCGGATTCATGCTGCGTTTAATCACCATCACGGTGTGTGATCTCTCTACATCCAGCACCGGCATTCCATAAATCGGGCTCGATTTGTCCGTCTTCGCCGCCGGGTTGGTCACGTCATTCGCACCGATGATCAACGAAACATCGGTCTGCGGAAAATCTCCGTTGATGTCGTCCATTTCTTTCAAGTGATCATAGGGAACATCAGCTTCCGCCAGCAGCACGTTCATGTGTCCCGGCATACGTCCCGCCACAGGATGGATCGCGAACTGCACGTCGATTCCGCGTTTAGTGAGCAAGTCGTAAAGTTCGCGAACCTTGTGCTGCGCTTGCGCAACCGCCATTCCATATCCGGGCACGATCACAACTTTGCTCGCGGCCCCCAGAATTTCCGCGGCTTCCTCTGGTGATGCACTTTTCACCGGCCGCGCTTCCTGCGCTGCCGCCGGCCCGGTCGCGACCTGCCCGAAGGCGCCGAACATGACGTTCGTAAAAGATCGGTTCATCGCCTTGCACATGATTACTGAGAGAATGAATCCCGACGATCCATCGAGAGCACCCGCGACAACCAGCACCTTGCTGTTCAACACAAAACCTAAAAGAGCTGCGGAAAATCCGGCGTACGAATTCAACAGCGAAATCACCGTCGGCATGTCTGCGCCGCCGATCGGCGTGACCAGTAGCACGCCAAAGGTCAGCGCAACCACAATCATGATTGGAAACAAAAACGTGTTCGCCGGATTAAAAACGAGTGCAACCGCCAATCCCAATGCGCCGCCGAGGACAGAAAGACTCACGATGTTCTGCCCGCGATAAACGATAGGGCGTTGAGGCAAAATTTCCTGCAGCTTGCCGGCAGCAATCAAACTCCCCGTAAACGTCAGCGATCCAATGATTACTTCGAGCCCGATCTCACCCATCTGAAAACGGCTCACCGGCGCGGTGCCCACGTAATATTCAGCTATTCCGATCAATGCCGCCGACAGCGCGCCGAACGCATGGCTCAACGCAGTCCGCTGCGGCACAGCGGTCATTTTGACCATGCCAAGCGGAATGCCCACGCCCGCACCCAGGATAAGTGCAATCACAATCCACTTGTAGTGAACGAGGTCAGGATTGAAGAGCGTGGCCGCAATCGCCATCGCCGACGCGATTTCGCCCGCCAGCACGCCGCGCCGCGCGCTCACGGGCGAACTCAGCCACTTGATCGCCAGGATGAATAAGACGACTGCCGCGATATAGGTAAAATCGAGATATTGCTGAAGTGCGAGCGTGTTCATGATTGTTTTGACTTGCCGGATTTGAACATGCGCAGCATGCGATCGGTAATGAAGAAACCGCCAACCATGTTGCTGAACGATGCGACTACGGCAATCGTTCCGAGCACCACCGTCAGCCGGGTTTCATGGCGGCCAGTAATGATGATCGCCGCGACAACAACAATCGCATCCAGAGCATTGGTCAGCGACATCAGCGGCGTGTGCAAAAGCGGCGAGACCCGCTTGATGAGTTCGAACCCTACAAACCCAGCCAAAATAAAAACGTAAAGATTAGAAATAAAATCCGCTGGCATTATTCCTCCTTTTAAATGCTTTCCAGGGTGCCCCGTCCCTTGTCGCGCCTTTTGCGACAGGGCGGGGATTTTGACTTCCTATCCCCATCAAACACTGATCACTGGCTGACCAACCCCGGCATCCCCAACAACTCCCTCACCCGCGCATTCACCACTTCCCCGCCCTCTGTGACGAGCGTGTCGCGAATAATATCGTCACTCTCCGCAGGACGCATTTTCCCATCCTTCACCAGGTTAGCTAGAAACGACGTCAAATTCCGCGCATACATTTGGCTGGCATGATGCGGCACGCCACTCGCCAGATTGATCGGCCCGATGACTGTCACTCCATTAACGACCACCGGTTCTCCCGCGCGTGTGATCTCGCAATTCCCACCGCGCTCCGCCGCCAGATCAAGGACCACCGATCCCGGTGCCATTCCCTTCACCATCTCCGCCATCACGAGCACCGGCGCTTTTTTCCCCGGCACCACCGCCGTCGTGATCACCGCATCGTTCTCCGCAATTACCTTACCCAGCAACTCACGCTGCTTGGCATAAAACGCCTCATCCTGCGCCTTCGCATAGCCGCGTGCGTCTTGCGCGTCCTGCGTCTCCAGGGGCAGTTCCACAAATCTAGCGCCCAAACTCTGCACCTGCTCCTTCGCCGCCGGCCTTACATCGTATGCCGATACAACTGCTCCCAACCGCCGCGCTGTAGCAATCGCCTGCAATCCCGCGACGCCTACTCCGATTATCAGCACTCGCGACGGCGTAATCGTCCCCGCCGCAGTCGTCATCATTGGGAGAATCCTCGGCAGCGCGTTCGCCACTTCGAGCACTGCCTTGTATCCCGCAATTGAAGCCATCGAGGACAATGCGTCCATGCTTTGCGCCCGCGTCGTCCGCGGCATCAACTCGACCGCGAAAGATGTCACGCCGGCCTGCGCTATCTCCTGCAACTTGCTCGCATCAGTCTTTCCGTCTTTGGTTGGAGTTCCCAACGGCCGTAGAAATCCCACCAGCGCCTGCCCGCGCCGCATCAGTCGCAGATCGCTCTCGCCATTCTTGTCGTTCGCGCCGTGACCGAGCACCTGCACAATAATGTCCGCCTGCGCAAATACACTTGCGCGGTCCGGCAACACCGTCGCGCCCTTTTCCTGATACTGCGCATCCGGATAGCCCGCGGCTACGCCCGCACTGGCTTCGATCACAACTTCCAAACCGGCCTTGCCCAGCATCGGCACGACCACCGGCGTCAGCGCAACTCGCCGCTCTCCCGGATAAATTTCCTTCGGCACTCCTACGATCACGCGTCCGCTCCTTCAGAGAGAAGACATCCAGAGAATGTCACAAGCTTTTCTTGAGAAACGGTAATTGTACTAGTCCTGCGAGAAAAAGTGATGCCGATCAGAACTCGAAAGTTTCGACGATGTGGGAACAGCCACCCTCGGCTGTCCGGCGGAGCAAGGCTCCGCTCAAATCGCAACCTTGCAGTTACCTAAGTTCTTTCTGACCCTGCAAAGTCGCCGTACAATCGCAAAAGCTGATGGAAATCAAGCGCACAATTTCGCGCATCGCCTATCGCATCGAGGAGAAGCCTGAAGGCGGCTTCATCGCCCGCTGCAGCGATCCCAATGTGCCTGCGCTCGAAGCTGCCAGCCGCTTCGAACTGGAACAGCAAATTAAAGCGAAAATTACCGCCGAGATGGAGAGCCTCTTCCCTGGACTGAAAATTCCTTTCGACCAATCCGAAACAAAATTCATCACGCTCGAAACCAAGCCGGATGGGAGTATCTTTCCCGAATCCAGCAATTCCTCGCTGCGACCTGTCGAAGGCGGCGCCAAGAACGCAGTCGAGCAATGGTTCACCGATAAGGCGGTCACGCTTGTCGAAAAAAATCTTCCGCCTGAATTGGCCGAACAGCTCAAGCACCAGCAAGTTGATGGAAAAATTAAAATTGCAGTCACCAAAGTCAGTGCCGGAGGCAAGGTCCGCCGCGACTATGTTATTTCCGGCGGAAATGCTTCCGCTCTTTTGTCCCGCTTTTTCAAAGGAGCACAAAAAAATTCCGGAGCGCTCGAACCTAGCAATCCCGTCTCCGCATCATTTTCCGGCACCAACCTTGACAGCACTTCCCCGATCACTCCCGGCAGCAACAGCTCATTTCTTCGTTTTGTGGCGGCAGCACTGGTTCTTATCGGCATGCTGTTCTTCTTCCTCTATCTAAAGAAATAGTGATCCTACTTTTCGCAAAGCAGCGAGAAATGGCACCCCTCTGAGATCTTCACTGTGAGATCACCTTCGTGATGGCCGATGGTTGACGGCTTGCCTTGTGCCACAATGTTCGTTGCAGGAGCTCACACCATGCCGAAGACTTCCATCTCTGCTATGCTCTCAGTCCGTCACGGCGCTAAGGCCGTCGAATTTTACAAGCAGGCATTCGGAGCTCGCGAACTTTTCCGCCTCGACGGAGAGAACGGCGACGTGGTCGCGCAACTGGCCGCCGGAGAAGCTGACTTCTGGGTGGCCGACGAATCCCCTGAGAACAAAAATTTCAGCCCTGAGTCTCTCAGCGGCGCGACCACTCGCATGATCATGGTGGTCGACGATCCCGATGCGGTCTTCGCCCGCGCCCTCAAAGCTGGCGCCACGCAGGTTTGGCCTGTAACCGACCAGCCCTATGGATGGCGCGTGGGCCGCATTGTCGATCCTTTCGGCCACCACTGGGAAATCGGCAAACCGCTACAGTAGCCCCACACTTGTCAGTGTCATTCCGAATACGCGCGCTTGCGCGTAAGAGGAACCGTGCGTCGGACTTTCGCCACCGTTGCAGTATTCAGGACAAAACCTGCAGCAACCGGCATCCTAAATCCCACACACGCCACTGCTGATCCAAGAGCATCGTACGGTCCCTCTCGCACGTTTGCACGTGCGTTCGGGATGACACGATAAATAGGGTTGGCAATAGGATGAAGGGGTCTGGTCATTTGACGCTGGTTGTAGCAGCGCATTAGCCTTTTTCCGAACTCACGGTAGTTTGGAGTTGTTTGCCATGTTGCTGCGGTTTAGAAAACTCACGCTCTTAATCTTCGTTGCCATTATTTCCGTATCTTCTCTTGCCCAATCTCCGGCGCCCGCGCAGCGCCCAACCAGCACGCCTTACACCGGCGACCTGTCCAGGTTTGATAACGCGGGGAGAGCGGAGCGGCTGCAAATCAACCGCGTGATGGACACCCTTGGAATTGTCCCGTGCAAGAGTGTCGCCGACATCGGCGCCGGGTCAGGATTTTTCACTGTGCTGGCGGCGCGAAGAGTCGGAGACAAAGGCACGGTCTATGCCGAGGACATCAATCCTGAGGCGATTCAGTACATTGATGCGCGCCTTAAGAAAGAAGACCTGCACAATGTCAAAACCGTTCAAGGCAAGCCGGATGACCCGCTCCTCCCCGCCCCGGTTGACGCCGTGTTGCTGCTCAAGACTTACCACGAGATCGCGCAACCAGTCGTCCTGTTCCGCAACTTGCGCCGCTCGCTCGCGAAAGATGCAAAAGTTGGGGTTATCGACCGCAATGGCAACGGCACCAATCACGGTGTCGGCCGCGATGTGGTGATTCGCGAAATGAAAGCAGCGGGCTACAAGGTGGTCCAGCAGGAAGATTACAAAAAAGATGAGATGGATTACTTCCTGGTGTTCGCGGCGGAGTAAGTGTGTCCTGTCCGGGTTGGCTTTAGCCGCTGAGGTCTGCTTTTCGCGAACCGCCGGTTCCTCGCTTCGCTCGGAACGACATCAGTCGCTCTATCTTTTCGGCACGGCTGAAAGCCGTGCCCTTCCCGTTCGTGGACAGCGACATCGAAGTCAAATTCCCCAGCTCCCGCGGGAAAGTATTTCGCATCGCTCGGCGCGAGTGAAACTCGTGCCCTTCCCACTCAGCCAAAACCGGACTTGAACTGGGCCCATCGCCGTCAGTGGAGTAGCTCGGGATCCGCCGTTGGGGG
>Ga0207695_10001313_pt1 | contig 42138 bp, 76 predicted proteins | sample KBSC54metaG_FD_184354 | JGI IMG/M metagenome (GOLD analysis project Ga0207695, IMG submission 184354) | Corn rhizosphere microbial communities from Kellogg Biological Station, Michigan, USA - KBS C5-4 metaG (SPAdes) (version 2) | ecosystem: Host-associated > Plants > Roots > Rhizosphere > Soil...
GCCACGCTATCTCCTTGTATCGTCCTGGTTGGAACGTGAACTCTGTTCCCTTCAAGACTCTTCATGGGGCTCTTGATCTAGGACTCAAGAGCTTTTGTGCCCCAGAATCGAGTAAGTATCTTGTCCTAGACGATCTTGACATCTACTTCGGAAACATCGATATCCGTCACCATCTTCTTAGGCAACCAAATCCTGAAGAAGCCACGAGGAGTTTAGTAGCTCAGTACTTTGAGCAAGCCAATGAACTTCCTGTTCGTCAGGCCAACATTTACGAACCTCTTCCTATCAACCCTGATTCTAGAAAGGTCCCTCAGACTGGCTGGTACAAAGGTACCCCATTTTTTGGAACGTGGGAAGAGAGAAACAAGATCAGAGACATCTTCATCGAAGAAGCTAAGGCTCAGACCATCAAGTATGGCCCTAAGGTTCAGTTGAAGAAATGGGCTTCTTACCTTCAGAACGAGAAGGGAGAGCTTGATGAGAAGTTCATGGAAGTTCCACAATCGGTCCACCTTTCAAGAGCAGCTTATCCTTACTGGCAAATTCCTGTAGATCTTCCTCCTTTCTAAATTTTTTAGAAAAACTATAAACTCGTGAGATATTGTACCAGCCCAAAGGAGGTTGGCACAGTATGACGGCTCAATGGATTCTTCTAACAGCTCTCATGCATGGCCAACCTTCACTCCCTCAAGTGGCCATGGTTCAGTACAGTTACGAACCGATGGTTTACTTGATCGCTGATGCTTTTCTGGTTCCCAGAGACATCGCGATGAGCGTGGGTTACAACGAGAGCACCTTCCGTCCTTGGAAGATCACTAAGAGTGGAAAGGACCATAAAGGTCGTTCCCGTGGTCTTTACCAGATCGACAAGAGCAACGAAAAAGAACTTGTTGAAAAGTCTGGTCTGAACCATAAGTTTCGTTGGAACAACGCTTACGATTCGGCCTATGTCGGGATCGCTTACTTATCCAGACTTCACAAGCAGTTTGGAAACTGGATCTTGGCTGTCGCTGCTTACAACGCGGGACCCGGCGCCATCACTAAAGCTCTCAAGACTGGAAAGCGCTGGCCCAAAGAAACTCAGGTCTACGTAAAGAGAATCTTCGGTGATGATCTTGCTCTTGCCTTTCTGAGATATTATAGTTGAGGAGACACAGATGAAAGCCAGGTACATCGTTCTTTACGGACTTTTTGCACTTGAGATTCTCATGTTTCTCTTTGGGTTCAAGCTTGAACTTGGTCTCTTTCCTTTGAAATTTCATTTTGCTCTAGGACCCTTCTAGAGAAATCTACTGATAAACCACCATGAAGATTATACCATGCCCGCATAAAGCGGGAGACGTTGTTGTTTTACTTCCTCCTTCCAATGTTTCTATCTACCCTAACTGGCTCTTGCCATATGTAGGGAAAGTAACCTTTGTTGCTGCGATAGCAGAGAACAGTCAAAGAAACGCCTTCATGTCAGAAGACCTAACAACCGGAACTTACTCGGCTGTAAGAGTCCCGTACTCTGATGAGTGGATGAACCCGTTCAGGTTTGTTCCTTATGATCCTCCTAAGAAAGAGGAAAGGATCTTGGAGTACATCGAGAACTTTGACGCTGAAAAGATCTACGACTATGCACACTAACCATAGAAGACACTTTGTTGCCACTTACTACGGCGGTCAACGTCGGATGGTTTGGGACAGAACCTTAATAGACAAAGATCTCGATATCTCCCTTCATGCATTTGTTGGGAACGATTTTACTGACGGACACAGAGGAGAAGCTAGAGCTCACAAAGGAGCTAAAAAATTTCTTAACTCTCGTCATAGAGCAAAATCTAAAGAAAAGATCCAGGAGATTTTGATTCAAGAAGGAGTTTAATGTGCCAGACCTTAGTCAGACCCACTTTGCTAAACGCTTTCAAGAACGGTACCATGAAAGGTTCACTTTTCAAACCAAAACAGAACTTCTTAGGAAGATGAAAGATCCTACGACCAAAACTTGGCCTAAGGCTCAGAAGGTCTATGGAGACGGAAAACTTCACACTCAGCATGTTTTCATGTTCGAATGGAACGAAGAAAAAACGATTCTTGTAGTAGATGATCTGGGACATTTTGTCTCTATCTATCCTTATGAACCCTGGAAGAAGGGTGAACGTCAAGCTCGTAGAGAGGCAGGAACATGGCAACCCCCAGACGGAAGCATCGAACTATTGTAGTCGGAGGTAAGACCTACCGATACTTGATAGGGCGGTCCAACGTTTCTATCCGAAACGAAGACAACACTCGGTTTGATGTTGTGGACTTCTCGTGGCTCATGCATACCAGTTGGTCCAACATCGAAAGAGCTCAGTGGAAAAGATACTTCCACATCACACCGAGAGATATAGCTTTGTTCATCTCAGCTTACCAAAAGTAAGTTATACTAGTATCATGTTTTCACTCGGATGGTCCTACGAAGCAAGGTCTATTACATTTTCTTTAGACAAGAATGTTACGATACACGAATCTGTCAAACAAGAGTTCGAAGTTTTCATAGAGAGTATCTTTGTCAACATGTATGGGAAAGCCATGACAGAGACCTTACGACATCAAACAACGAATCAGATAGAGTCTAAGTTATTGTACCTGAAAAGTCAAAACCTAGTGACTATTGATGATCTTCAACTAGCTCACTAACTACAACATCGGTAGGAATCTCACGGAGAGATTCTGAAAGGACAACATCGTGGATAAGGAATTCACACTAGCAGTTTTTATCTGCCGGGCTCAGCCTTTTCATAAGGCTCATTACGCTGCTCTTCTCCATGCAGCAAAATATGCTACTCGTTTACTCATCCTAGTAGGAAGTGCAACTAGTGGTCGTAGCACAAGAAATTCTTGGACATATGAAGAACGCGTTCGCTTCATTAAAGAATACATCATGTCTAAGGATGAGAGACTCGATTACTCTCACAAGATCGAAATCCGCCCTATCGCAGATAGTGCCTATGATTTCCATGATTGGCTATTCAGAGCCAAGAAAATCATCCAAGAAACCCAATTCGTAGATCTCCCTCAGGGACAACACAAGATAGCCATCATCCGTCACTACAAAGACGACACGAGCTACTATCTCAACTACTTCCCAGAATACCAGACCATAGAAACTCCCACGTACGATGATGGGTTTGGAGCTACACAGATCCGTGAAGCTTACTTTAGCATAGAGTATGGCGTTGACGGATTTATGTCAAGAATAGCTCTTGAAAAAGAATATCCTTATCTTAAGACGTGGCGAGAAGCCAACAAAGAAATTTTCCTCCAACTTCAGCGAGAGTTCGCCTTTGTCAAGGCTTACAAGAAGAGCTGGGAAGGAACTCCCTATCCTGTCAACTTCAGTACCTGCGATGCAGTCTGTGTCTGCTTGGGTCATGTTCTCTTGATCAAGAGAGGAAGGAATCCTGGAAAAGACCAGCTAGCTTTGCCTGGTGGTTTTTTGAACTTGGATGAGACCTTTCAGCAAGGCGCTATTCGTGAGCTCCGTGAAGAAACTCACATTGGCCTTTCTGTTCAAACTCTAGAAACTACCATCGCCAATCAACACATCTTCGACCATCCTCTTCGTGATCCTCGTGGTCGTTTCATCACCAATGCTTTTCTCTTTGACCTTAAGAAAGAAAAGAGTCTTCCTGAGATAAAAGCAGACGATGATGCTTCGGAAGCCCTTTGGCTTCCTCTTCAGGATCTTGAGAAGAGAGAAAATGAATTTTTCGCTGACCACGCTCAGATCATCAAGTGGTTCAGGAACAGGATGCGCTAAATGCCAAAACTAGTTCAAGAGCCTTTGATCACATACAAGTGTCAGTGTGGAGCAACTTCTTCAGCAGAGCCTGAAGAGTTCAAAGCCAAGAACACTATGCCACCAACTTGGGTCATCAAGTGCGCTTATTGTAACCTTGACGTAGTTTGTTCCCCTAGCGCTATGATCAGTCGTCAAGTTGGATCAATGTCAGATCGTGAAGTTCACGGTTACCTAGTCGATAGACTTAGTTTACTTAGAAAATAGATCACGTTGTGATCTTAGAAATTTAGGTCCTCAATGGAGAGGACTGAAAGGAGAAAAGAATGATTCGCACAGCACTCGTAATCATCGATCCTCAGAACGACTTCGTTTTGACCGATCAAGATGGTGCTGCTCTTCCTGTTCCAGGAGCTAAGGCAGACATGGACCGCCTCAGCGACTTTATCAGGAAGAACATCACCAAGTTCAATGAGATTCAGGTCACCCTGGACTCTCACCACCAGTTCCAGATCTTCCATCCTATGTATTGGACGGATGGAAAGGGTAAGCAGCCGAAGCCTTTCGATAGGATCACGGCCGACGACATTGAGAAGGGAGTTTGGACCACCAAGGTTCCTTCCCACCGTCAGAGAGCTCTTGAGTACGTCAAGGCTCTGGAGACCGGAGGACGTTATGTCCTCATCATCTGGCCTTACCACTGTCTGATCGGCAGTTGGGGCGGACAGATCTACGAGCCTCTCTTCAAGACCCTTCTTGATTGGGAGACCACCAACATCGGTATGTTCGGAAAGGTGACCAAGGGTTCCAATCTGTTCACCGAGCACTACTCGGCTGTCAAGGCTGAAGTTCCGGATCCTCAGGATCCCACAACTCAGTTGAACCAGGACTTCATCGACATTCTGGCAAACCCGGACATCGATCAGGTTCTCGTCGCTGGTGAAGCTTTGGACTTCTGTCTTTACAACTCGGCTCTCGACGTGGCCAACGCCCTTGGTGTTGATCAGGCCAAGAAGATCAAGGTTCTTGAGGACTGCACAAGTCCCATCTACCCTGATGCTGTGGCTCGTGTCAAGGCAGATCTCGGAGCCAAGGGTGTTCAGTTCATCACCACGGCTACCGCGTTCTAAAAGGAAGGTTCAACATGCCTATTTTCAACACTGTTGACGATACTGTCAACGCAAAGATCGGCGGCTCGAACTTCGGATTCTCTCACATCAAGGTGGAGCGTCTGAAGGCCAACGAGTACACCTTGGTCACCATTGCCATTGACATCTCGGGTTCGATCTCTGGGTATCAGTCCCAGTTGGCTCAGATGCTCAACACGATTGTCGACGCTTGCCGACCTCCGAAGAACCCTCGAGGAGACAATCTGCTGCTTCGCGTGATCGTGTTCAACGACTACGTCAAGGAAGTTCACGGCTTCTTGCCTGTGACTTCCATCCAGCAGTACGACGACTCCGATCTTCACACCGGAGGCGGAACAGCTCTCATCGACTCTTTGTACTCGGCCATCGCCAGTACCAAGACCTACGGTGAAGACCTGGTTGACCAGGACTACGACGTCAACGCCGTTACCTTCGTTGCTACCGACGGACAGGACAATGCTTCGAGCTACACCTTGGCTAAGGTCAAGGCTGAACTTGAGGCTGTTGCTACCGAAGAAAAGCTCGACAGCTACCAGACGGTTTTGATTGGTCTTGGTTCCAACCTTGATCACTACTTGACCAGAGTGAAGGATGATGGAGGACTGTCTCAGGTGGTTCTCCTTGGAGACGTCACGACTGGAAAGCTTGGAAAGCTTGCTGGTTTCATCAGCAAGTCCATCTCGAGTTCGTCACAGAGCCTCGGCACTGGAGCTCCTGCCCCGGCTGCTTCGATGGTGTTCTAAGAGTTCTTTGAAGTCTTTCCCCTGTGAAAACAGGGGAACTTCTTGAGGGAATTAAAATGACACGATTTGAAGAGCTATCTAAGCAGATCGAAGATCTTCTTGAAAAGAGAGATCAAGACTTGGAAAAACTCCATAAAGATAGTCCTAACCACTCGTTTGACGACTATCGAAAAACGATTTCTCCTTACATCAAGTTGCTCAAACCATTGAGCATGGAAAAGAGATTCGAACAGACTCCTCATTTCACAGAACTTCCTGACTACGGCGATCACATGACCTTTGAACAATTCAAGGCCGCATGTGACGCTGGCGGTTTTGTTGACGACGATGGAAGTGGTTTCTATGCCACAGCTACCAACGAAGCAGATATTCCAATCTACCCTAGCGATTTTAAGTACTCGTTCGGGGAGAAGTGGATCAGAAAAGATTTTACTCATGTTGTTTGGTACAACAAGTAGGAAAGAAAATGATTGTGATCAAGCTTACAGAAGATGAAGCTGCTCGGTTAGTTTACTCTTTAGAAGATGGAACTGCCAAGCGTATGGAAGGCGGACACTTGACGAACATGGATGTTGTCGTGCCTTTTGCTCAAAAGATCTCTGAGCTAACTGGAAGACATCAAGATCTAAAATACTTAGACCAACTTAAGAAACATGAAAATGGATTCATGTTTGCATTTGGTGGTCCAAGAAATTTAGACATCCAGAAAACGGAATAATAAAATGAAGATTCAATACCTAGCTTGGCTCTCCTCTGAAGGTGAGAGACGACATAAGAATGAGAAAGGTGTTCTTTGGGCCGGAATGGTTCGTAACCTTCCTGAACAGTACAAGCATCTTCTTGATGCCAAAGACACACGTCAGTATGCTATTGTTTGGGACTTAGATCATGTTCAGTAAAGGTACCAAGGTCAAGCTCAAGCCTTTTTGGCATGCCAATTCTCCTGAGATGTCTAAGTGGATGAAAGACCATGAGCATGATGTCTTCACAGTCAAGAACAGCTGGAGTCTTTTGATCCAACTTGAAGGTGTTGATTTTAGCATCTCAGCCATTTTGTTGGACGAGGTTCACATAGAAGAACCTAAGGTCAAAGACATTTACGAAAATAGTCTCTATCCCCATGCTCTCTTGGATAGAGACTACTTAGAAAGGAGACAAGCAAATGGGTAAAGAAGTACCTGTTGGCTATTCTAAAGCCGAGACCTACGAGCACAAAGCTCTGGTTCTCAAGTACCTCAATCGTGTGATTCAGGATCTTATCGCCAGAGCAGAGGTCCATGACGATTCCAAGTTGGAAGAACCTGAACTCTCTGCTTTCGATAAGGCAGCTAGAGATTATCCTTTAGGTACTTTGACCTATGGATCTCCAGAATACCAAGAATCTGTGAGACTTCTTGGCCCTGCTCTTGAACATCACTATGCCGTCAATCGTCATCACCCTCAGCATTTCCCAGACGGAGTTCGAGGAATGAACTTGGTGGACTTGATCGAAATGATCTGCGATTGGAAAGCTTCGACTTTCCGTCAGCCAGGCGGAAATCTTTTGAAGTCCATCCACATGAACGCTACTCCTGATAAGTTCAACTACACTCAAGAGTTGTCTCAGATCTTTGAGAACACAGCAGACTTCTTGGAGGACTAAATGGAACTTCAAGCCGAGTTTGATTACACACTTAGAAAATTGAACCACCTCGTTAGTAAGGTTAAAAACCACAATGAGTTTGAGTTCGAGGTTGCTATCTTCAGAGATGGACCTTACTACACGATCATTATCGGTGGAAATGGTCAGATGAACTTTGGAGACATGAGCAAGGCTTGTTTCCAAAAACTTAGAGATGAAGGCTATCTTGAGGAAGATTCTTATGGTGGTGGAAAGAATCGAAGCTACTACAAGTTTCTTAAAAAGTCATGACATTTCACGAAAAGTACTTGAAGCTGATAAGGTACAGTGAAGATGTAGCTCAGCTGGATCTTCATTATCCTAAGTTGACTAGGGGGTTACTAGACATTGAGTCTATCTACTCAGACGAAGTGTATTATTGTCATTTGAATTGTTGTTCAGAGTTCTTAAAAAGAATAATTTCCGGTCCAGGAGAAAAACCTAAGAACATCAGCAAAGAACAAATGACCAAACTCTATAAAGAGTGTTGTAGGCCCTTCAAGATTATTCTCCAACAGAAATTTTCCTTTGAGATGCAAAATCTGGGTTTACTCGTATTCGAGAATTTATAAAATGACACACGAAAATTTTACCTATTTGAGATTAAACTCAGATATTGTACACGCCCTGTTCTCAGAGTTTTCTCAAAAGACTGAAGAGTTGTTGGACTGTGATTCGTTCTACTCTGATGAGGTTTACCAGGCCTTTGAAAGAGAGACACATCATCGGTACTCATATTCTAGCCTGAAGTACATGGAAGGCGGTTCTGATGAAGAGTGTGAACTCTATCGGAAAAGAATGCTCTTAGCTAGAGAAAACTTTGAGAATATCCTCAGAAAAAAGTTTGCATGGGAAATGCAAACAATAGGAGTTTGAACATGCGCAAGTTTTTGGTGCTGGTAGGAATCTTGTTCCTTCTGGCTTCGGTTGACGCTTTCGCCAAGGGCGGATTTAGTTCTGGAGGTGGACGTTCGTTCTCTTCCTCTTCTTCCATCCGTCTCAGCAGCCCGTCAAGGTCTCTCAGTAGCCCTTCCCTCAAGTTGGGAAGTAGCCCCAGTCGTCCGTCTCTGATCAAGTCCCCGAGTCTTTCGGGTTCGACCGGATCGAGTGGTTTGTCAAGCACAGGCTCTTTGAAGCTCAGTGGTAATGGTTTCACTAAGACCACGAACCCTTTCACTGCAAGGCCTGCTACTTCGACCACCTCGACTCTGTCGTTGAACGGTGGACGCTCTACCACTTCGACCATCCCTCTGGTTGGTTATCCCAGGTCTCTCTATACTCCTTCAGTTTCTGTGGGTGTAGGGATCGGCGTTCCTCCTCCGTATTACTACGGACACACTCGTGGCGGTTTGGTCATTGTTCCTACCCTCTACGATACCCAGTACGCCTACTTTCCTCACTACTACGGTTACGGAACTGCCCTCCCCGTCGTGAACACTTACGACAATAACGGTTACCAGGAAGCTGTGTTCAATTTCGACAATGTCGGTACCATCAAGGTTGCCGCTTACCAGCCTGTTGATTCTCTTCAGCAGACCGACAAGGGAGTGATCATCACTCTCAAGGGAACCCCGTACACCTTCGAAGCTAAGAAGGCCAACTGGCTGTTCTTCTACGCCGATACCCAGACCGTTAAGGTTGCCAACGGTATCGTGTCCTCCTCTGGTCTCGATTGGGGAGCAGCGATCTTCGGAGGAATCCTTTTGATTCTGGTGTTGATCGTGGTCCTCTCTGTTGTTGGTTACTTCATTAAGGAGTGGCTTCAGAACAGAGAGTACGACAACCGTACGACCTTCGGAAGGTGGTAACCGTGGACAACAACACTCAGAAGTACTTCATCGCTTCCTACCTTTCCTACGCGAACATCGACGACTATGGTGACTTCACCTATACGTTGACCACGCAGGAAGTTTGGGCTGATACCCCTGAAGAGGTTGTTGGTCTCCTTGAGACCCATCACAACTTTGCTCGGGTTCGTCCCATCGACTACAACAACATCCAGGTCTTGGAGATCTCTCCGAAGACCGCTGAGGAGATCATCGCTCGAAGCCCGATGATCTAAGAACAACATGAGACTAAGACAGTTTGACTACACGAGCCTTGAAACCTTCTATGAGTTTGGACAAAAATACTTCAAGTCTCGTGTAGGCTCTGTTGCCGTTTTTAACAAGACCAAAAGAATCCTCCCTAGTTATAGGGAGTGGGTTCCTGATCCTTTTACCTGTGCTATGCTGGGCAAGAAGTATCAGGAACCTACTCATCTTAATTGCAATGAAGTTGATGAGAACGGGAATTGGGGTAAAGATTTATCCATTCCTTTCTCAGAGATCGAATCCCTCGAGTGGGAAGAAGTTCTACGAGAGCAAGAGAGTTGGGCCAAAGAGGAAGCTCTTTGGAGAAAGAAAAACCCTCCTCAACTAGAACTTAACTTAGACAACCCAAACCATGAACCAGACATAGAGTACATTTGTTTGTCATACGTCCCCTTCTATTCCACAAAGGAACTCTCAGCATGAAATTTATCGTCTTAGCCCTTTTTCTTGTCTTAACTTCTTGCGGAGGACACCCTCCAGTTTCGACCTTAAGTCCCCAACAAAAACTTCAACTCTTGGATAGACGATGGTGGGGAGATGGCTTCGGACAGTCTTATGACTACACCTTTAGTGAAAGATTGTCTCTTCTGACTCCTCCTGTGATCTTCTACAAAGAAGCGCCCATCGTGAGCAGAGGAGTCTCGGATTATACTAAGGTCTATCTTCAAGACGCCAACGGTGCAATCCTTACGATGAGCTTTCCGTTAGAAGATGCGTGGTTGAAAGCCTTCAAGGTTGGCGACGTGATTGTAAAGGAAAAGTGAAAGTGCTTAAGTACAACGTCAATGACCGGGTGGTCATCAAGTCTTTAGAAGAAATTCAAAAGTGTGAAGAGTACTCTAATGCTAATGCAGCTGGAGAAGAAGTAGAAAGATTCATATCCGACATGGAACCATTTTGTGGTTGTGTGTTAACTATTTCATCAAAAGGATTTGAATCAGATCAAGCTCCATCCTACTCTGTTTTAGAACCTGGAGCAAGTAGATGGCATTGGCAAGATTGGATGATCTCCCGTCTTGCTGAACATGTTGAACCAGACAAACCTTGGCCTAGGATCAAGACCATGATCATTGACCAAGGTAGAGACGACCAAGATCATCTTCGTCAAGATGAAGGAGTCTATCGTATTCGATACGATATTTCCTACATCGCTATCGCTCCTTCCAAAGACGGAGCCATCTTGATTGGAAGCCCCGTTCACATTGAAAGTTCAGGTGATGGTGAGTACACTCTATGGGGTATCATGAGGGTGGGAACAAGACATCCTTACCCTGTCAATGACGTCCGTCACTTTAACAGTCACTCGGATTTGAAAAAAGCTCTGGAAGGCGTCGAGGTCATCCTTGACAAGGCCTACGCAAGAAAGAAAATTGACCTTCTCCAAGCAGAGATCACGAAGCTAGAGGAAGACTACAAGCTCTACTCTATCGGAGACGATACTAGAGAAGGTCTTTTTGCTGGATATATCTCAAGTGCTGAAGAACTCTCTAAGTTCCCAGGAATAGAGAACAGTTGGATCGAAGCCTCAATCTCTTTCAAAGGCGGAGTCAATGGTCTGAGAGATGTCAAGATCGGAGATCGTTTCAAGTTCTGGGACAAGGCATGGCATCCACTATGATTGACTATGTGATGAAACAAAAACCCAAGGCCTTCATCTGCCAAGACTACATCGTTGTCGACATCTTTGACTTCGGTGCAAAGTTTCAGATCCCTTTCATTGCCGTTACAGACGGTTGTACAGGTGGCCAAAGGACAGAGACTGGAAGCCAGTTGCTCTGTCACATCTCAAGGATCGAAACCCTCAAGTATCTTGAGGAGTGGGACCTTGGACGTCCTGACACTGGTTTTGGTCGATCAGACCTTCTTGAGATCTTGAACAGGATTCAAAACAAGTTGACAGCGATCTCGACAGAGTTGAGCTTCAACTATGATCAGTTGCTTGCTACTCTTCAATTTCTGTTCATCATTGACAACCATGTCTATGGTATCAGGTCTGGGGACGGTGTGATGTTCACCTTCGATAAGAAGAAGATCATCAGAACCTCAGTGATCGAGTACACTCCTAACATGCCAAACTACTTGGCTTATAGAACCAACCCTGTTGCTTGGAGAGATCTTAGAACCACGGTTCATGGAGATCCTTACAGACCTTGTTTCAAAACCGTAACAACGTATGAGAGCACAGCTACCGAACCTACTACGACAGAAGACAGACAAGACTACTTTGAGATCACTTTCATTGATGAAGAGTTAAGCCCTGATTTAACCCATATCGGACTTGCTTCCGATGGCGTTGAGTCCTACATGAACGAGAGTTCGAATCAAGGAATTCCTGTTTGGGGTTTGATCAAAGAACTCTCTGAGATCAAGAACCCTGAAGGAAACTTCTTGGTCCGAAGATTTCAGAAGATGGACAAGGGCTATCACTCAGCTGGCTTTGAGAACAAAGACGACGTAGCTATTGCCATGATCGATCTAGAAGCTTACAGAAGACTTTGACATGGAACAAACTTGCGATACTTGTTTCTTTTGTAGGGACATAATTGTAGGATCCAGTTGTTTTGGAAGATGGCCAGCTAGAGAGATCACAAGTTGTATTGTAGGTCGTGAAGGCGATCGTTTTCCAAAACCTGTTCCCGTTTCTAAATCAAACACTTGTCACAAGTGGGCTTCCAAGAACGAAAAATTCAAGATTCAAAAATTGCTAGATGGTAGAGGAATTTGGACACCAGCAGAAAAATGGGTCCCACCTTATAATCCAGAGAGGTCTAAGTACTATGACTAAAACAGTTGTCTACCAAAACAAGAACATCGTTCTCTCTGATAGCAACTACCTCTCTGCAGGTGGAGAAGGAGAGATCTATCTCAAAGGTGGAGTGATCTTCAAGATCTACACCAAGCCTGTGAATCCTCAGCTTCTTGACAAGATCAAAGAACTCTCGGTTTTGGATCGGCCGAACATCATCAGGCCTCTAGAGTTAATCTTTGATCCAAACACAAATCAACCTGTTGGTTACACCATGGCCTACGCAGATAACAGCGTTGGTCTTCCTCTTCTCTTCACCACTTCCTTCTTAGACCGGACCAACATCAGTCTTAAGTCAATCCAAGAGTTGATCGAAGAGATGGCCAAGACCTTGGCCTTCATCCACTCGAAACAGGTCTTGGTGGTCGACCATAACGAGAACAACATTCTAGTCTCCAAGGGAAAGAAGTACACACAACCTTACTTCATCGATGTTGATAGTTGGCAGACTTCCAGGTTTCCTGCTACTGCCATCATGCCATCGATCAAGGACTTCAGAGCTTCAAAGTTTAGTGAGTTCACCGATTGGTACTCTCACGCCGTTCTCTCGTTTCAACTCTTGACAGGCATCCACCCTTACAAGGGAAAGCATGACGTCTTCAAGAACATTGAAGAACGAAGAAAGAACTTGGTCTCTGTGTTCCATAAGGATGTCCGTCTCCCAGCTTCGGTAAGAGACTTTGCCAACATCCCTCCTGCTTACCGATCATGGTATGAAGATATCTTCGACAAGGGTCTTGAGGTTCTTCCTCCAGCCATGGTCGCTACTCCTACTGTCAGAATCAAGAGAAAGTACTCGAACGTTCACTTCATCGTTGAGAAGATCCTTGAGACCAAGGAACCTATCGTCTACAGCGAGTGGATCAACGGGACTCTTGTGGCTGCCACAGAACATTACGTCTATGTTAACAAGGTTGAGTACAACAGACCTACACCTGATGCCAAGGTTTTCTTTGGAGACGAGGGAGGTCTTTACTTTGCCTTTATGGAAAATGGAGACCTGACCATTCAGCCGGTGAAGAAAGGTGAAAATGTCAAGGACATCTATATCAAGCCTACGAAGCTCTTCACCATTGGTGGACGATTGTACGCTCTTGATATTGGACGGCTCTATGAGTTCTCTCTTCGTGAGAAGATGAATGTCTTAATCACTGTGATGTCTCCTATGATCAACACCTTGTCTACCAAGGTTTACGATCAAGTGGTTCACACAGAGATGTTCGGAGAGAAGTACTTCTACTGTTTGCCTGCAACCAAGACCTTCGTTCCTTTTCACGCTAAGGGTTTGAAAGAATACAAGATCTGGGATGCTCAAATGAGAGGAACAAGACTCCAGATCATCGCTACTACGAAGACTGGTGATCCTGTCATCATCACTTATCAGCTCAGCAAGACCTGGGACAAAGGGCTCTTGATGAACCAAGAGCCTCTCCCGGCTATTCGAGAGTTGAACTCGATCACCATTGCTAATGGGATGGTAGTTGATTACGATGCAGATGACGATCAAGTGAAGATCACAAGTGCAGACCTTACTCAAGAGAAGATCATCAAAGATGCTGGTCTTCCTCAAGGTGCTCAATTGGTTTCTGGTTCGACAAGCGTATACTACCAAGTAGACAACGAGGTCAGAAAGATCTCGATGAAACAACCATGAAAATCGTGAATAAGAAAAAGTCAAAACAAAAAGTTGAATTTCAAGAGATCGCTGAAGGCGTTTACCGAGTCATTCGAAAACGACCAAGGAAAAGAAAATGAAAGCATCGTTTTTTACAGCAAAGGTTTTGGGGGCAGTAATTGTAGATATTGCCAGAATCGAAGAAGCTGTTAAACAACATCGTGATCTTCATGGCAGATATCTAGCTATCAGGCACGCTAAGATCGCAGATGATCCCATGTGGGATAGTTCATCTCACCAAAAGTCCACGAGTTATTCTGAGGTCTTAGAGTCTTTGATAAAGAAGAAAAATCTTCTAGAAGGAACTGACCAAGAAAAGATCTCCATCAGTGAAAATGAGTACGACGAGATCTTTACTCAAGAGTATCCTCTTCTTCATACTGAAGACTTCGTAAAACACATTGAAGCAATTGAAGGAAAGTTGGAAAAAACTAAAAGGTCTTGAGATATTGTACTCCGCAAGGAGTACCGAAAATGGGCCAAACGAGCTATGGACGTGTAAAGGCTGAGATGGACATCGGAACCTCGATGCCCTCCGGTCGCATGATCAAGGAAGGAACTCTCGGAGAGATTGTGTCTTTCGACGACAACAGTCTTACTGTCAAGTTCAAGGGTCATGGTCCTCTTCATTCTTTCGATCGCGGAAGCTATATGCTTCGCTATGCTCCTCGGCTCGCTTCTCACGGCACTCTCGACGCGGTCGAGATCATCACCATATTCGGTATTTCGGACAAAGCATGGGAACGTCTTCCCAGCCTCTACAAGCATCTTCGCTTGAGCCGTACAACGGCTTCCAAGAGAGGTTTCTACGACCGTCTGGTGGAGTACAACAAGCCGATCAGTGACCATATCCATGGTGCTCTGACGGATGCAGGTTTTGCCAATGGCGAGCCTGCTAAGAACACACCTGAAGCGAACCCTGATGCTGCTTTTTGGTGGGCTTTGTACAACACCTGGTGCAACATTGTCTACTCCCCCAACCACATGTCCATCCATCCCAACCATCACTCGACGGCTTTCGATCGTAACGAAGCCCTGATCGCCGAGATTGAGTATCTCATCGATTCGATGGAGCTGATTGGCAAGACCAAGAAGTTCATTCGTAAGATGATCGATACTGATTTCTACGAGAACGGGGTTCACGATCCTCGAGACCAGAAGAACCGCCTTGTGGCCTTGATTCAGGCTTACCTGAAGATCGAGATCAATCAGGCTCACAAGTTCCTCAAGGATCACTTCCCTGAGATCGACGCTAAGATCGGCGGAGAGTGGTGAAAGTCCTTTTGATCGTTGTGATCCTCTTGATTCTTTCTCCGATCCACATTCACATTTCGTTCTAAGAGGTTTTTCATTATGGCCAAACAACCGAAACGTGAAAGACTTTGGAACTTTGTAGAAGATCTTTCTAACTTTCTTTATTCGTTTGGAGATCTCCTTCCTGCTATTATCCAGTGGATCGTCTCTATCTTTGAAAACTTTTCGTAAAGGCTAACACCATGGATTCCAGAATCGAAGAACTGATTGATTATTGTTTTTCTCTTGGTCAAGGTGGTTGGAACAACACCGAAGACAAAACCTATTACATGACTCAGGCTCTGGCAAAAGCCAAGGAGTTGAAACTGAATCCTCTTCCTGGTCCAGCTTTCGCGGCCTCGAGTCCTGAGTACGAACCCGACTATGCTTTTACTCGTGAAGAGCAGATCGGAAAGTTCGCGGTAGATGCTACCGACTTGGAAGAGCTTCCCATGGGGGAGTGGAAAAAAGTTCTCGAAGCTTATGAGCATTTTGGACGAGTGAAGGCTCTTCAGGTCGCCTACGGCCTCAAAGAGTGGACCTACAAAGAAACAGTTCGAGCTGTAGACAGGATCATCTATCGAGGTAAGGTATGAGAAAGACCATTCTTGTTTGGGTGACCAGAGACTCTTCCTGGAACATGGCCTCAGATCCTGAAAGGATCGAGATCAAGATTGATCAAGACTTGAGCTTCATGCACAAGGGAGATCAGTTTGAACTCTCCTCAGAACTTCGAAGTCGTCTGATCTCTGAGAACCCTAAACACGTCAAGTGGATCAAGAGTTCTGAGTTCAAAAATTGGAGTCTTGTGATCCAGGCTCTTTATTACATGGAGAGTGATGTTTGGATCATCGCTCTTGGAGAGGTTCTTCAAGAGACCGGTCCTGTGTACCCTCCTCAGTGCAAGAGAAACAGAACTACGATCGAAGAAGAGATCGAGAAAATTCAAGATGTTCTTAACTCTTCTGAATACAGTAGATTGATGTCTTGGTACACTTACAAAGATCGTTTCTCTTTCACCATTCGAGAGTACTGTAAGTTTACCAACTCTGAACCTGATGAAGCCATCTACTTCTTGATGAAGTACTTTCCTGATACCTTCGACAAAAAGATGTGAGGACTCTATGAACAATACCGTTTTTGGAAAAAAGATCGATTTCAAAGAAGCTCTCAAAAAAATGGAAATGTCTGAGCTTCAGCCTGAACCTGAGATCAAAGATCATCCGATGGAAGTTACTGCTACAATCGAATATGATCCATCTTGGACATGTTTGGTCTATTCAGGTGATGATGAAATCGAAAAAGAACTAACAAAATTAGGATTTGTTCCTGGAAGTCTGACCAACATCGAAGATCTTCAGATCCTTTTAGATAAAGGTTACGATATAGGTCTTCTTCCAGAAGATAAAAATGGTCACATGATGTTCATGGTGACTTGAGGTAATCATGAAAAAGATCCAACTTGAAGGTTTCAAAATCACACCTGAAGAGATCATCAAAAGCTTTCCTTCTTTAGAGAAAAAAGAGGAAAGAGTACTTTTAGTGAACGCTCCTAGGACTAGTCTTTTCATGAAGGGTGTTATCCATGAGTATCATGGAGGGATCACCAAAGAACTGACAGCACTGGGGTTTGCTCCTGGTTCTATCGTAGATCTTCGTGAACTTCCACGTCTGCTTCAGAGTGGATATCGGGTGGCTCTTTTTCCTGACCCTGAAAAAGACCTTGTTTACATTGGGGTCACTCAGCACACTTCTTTTGGTGCAAGGTAACTTACATTGAAAAGCTCCGATCTTCGGAGCTTTTTTCTTTTTATATGAGATATTGTAAAAGACCCAAGGAGGCCTTTGAATGAACAAGATCGAGTTTGATGCCTGGACCAGAGAAACCAAGTTTTCCGAGAATGCTTGGGTTTTGGATACCATTCGGTACGCAAACACCGGAGATCTTCTGTTCTACAAGGGTGGTACCGACGGCGTCTACGTTTGGATTCAGATCGACGGTGTGGTTTCTGTAGGAACCTACGCTTACGCTATCCCCCATATCGGAGAGGCTTTGTTCATTCCGAAACATACTAATCAGGTAGCGAACACCCAAGAGGAAGCGTTCATCAAGATCGCTGAACGTCTTGGAGTTCAGATGCTGATTGACTTGGCTTCTTCTCGTGCTCTTTAGGAGTTAATATGAAACTTGATGTCTGGGCTTCTTTGGGAGCTCTCAGTCTTCTCATCATCGGAGCCATCGGTGGTCTAACCATTCTTGGTGCTGGTTCTGTCACTACTTACTACCAACTCCAGTTTACTTTCTGGGGATGCGTGTTGGGAACTCTCCCTGCTCTGGTGTACTTCATCATTTATCAGTGGAAACTTAGGGATAGAGACATCATTGAAGGTGCTTGTCACCTTCTTTCTCTCATGCTCTATTCTCCTCTTCTGGTTGTATTTGGGATTTTGATCTATCAGATTCCTAAGATGTGGGAAGGTCACCTCAATCTTTGGGTTCTGCCTTTGGCTGTAGGAATCGGGAACATCGCTTTCTGGTTCTCTAGCATGAGAAAGAAGGCTATCCACCGTGCTTAACTACAAGATCAACGGAAAAGACATCTACGACTTCGACAACAAGAAGATCTATCTCTTGAAGTCTGAACCTTCCGACGAAGACCAGCAGATCGAAGACTTGATTAAACTGGCGGAAACCGACGAGACCAGGAACATGCCTGAAAACATCTTCCTTCTCAAAGACAACAACCAGTATTGGACCTCGCTGAAGGTTCAAAACGAGATCAACAAGAAAGTCAAAGTTCTTGAGGATCTTGTCAGGAAAGAGTGGAAGAAGCAAGAAAAGATCCTCAAGAAGATCGACGAGACTCGAGTCAAGGATTGCGAGTACTGGATCGAATACAACCCTCAGCATGACTACAAGGTCATGTGTGACTTCTTCAGGGAGAGATGCTTTGATGCTGGTTCGTTCTATCCTAACACCATGCAAAGAGCTCTTCGATTCTCGAAGTACTACTACAAGAAAGAGAGCTTCATTTCAGGATTGACTGAACTTCTTCCTTTCATCAGGCCCATTCAGGGTTACAAGCAGTTCCAGTGCAAGTCCGATGAGTACCAAGGGATCTATCACTTTGGTACCAACGACGAAGGAAAGACCTGGAAGATTCTCAGACAAAGGTACCATCGAGATTGGGTAGAAGAGAAATCTTACACTCTTGACGAGATGATTCAGTGGCTAGAAGACCACGAAGTTAAGGGTCGAACCTACTACGACGAGAACGAGGACTAACATGGACAAGAAAGAAATTTTCAAGAACGAGATCAAACTCGGTCTTAAAATGTTGGCTGAACCTCTAAGTGCTGATGGTATCAATTACCTGGCTGAAAGGTTGTCCAAAGTTGACACTGAAGTCAACGAGGCCAACAATCCTGCTGCTCAGAGTTTGATCAATCTCCTTGAAGGAGTTGACCACTCGGTTAACGTTCTGGAGATCGTAGCCAATTGGATGATCAATACTCCTGAAGCTACCGTTTACCAAGTAAACGAGATGGGAAAAAAGATTGGCCAAACTATCGACATCATGAAAGATTGGCGTCGAATCATCGAGATGACTAAGAGGTTGATGTGAACGAAGAACGAAAACTTCTCAGTGATCTTCTGTTGGCCCTCAACTCGGCTTTTCACTCTCAAGGTTGGGATCCTCAGGATCTTATTGAGGTCCGAAAAGCCCAAGAGTTCTTGTGGCCTCCTAAGAAGCCTGAACTTAAGATCGAAGATCCTAAGAACTTTGGCTTCTTCTACAGCTCAACCTACCCTTACCTCTTCATGGCTGAAATCATAGAAGAGAAAGAATTGGTCGACATGGCTGGAACTGAGGTGGTCCTGGAGAGTGGTGAACATCGTCACTCCAGTAGGGTTGCTTTCAGAACCACCGCTAAAGCAGCCGAGGTGATCCTCAAAGATCTTCTTGATCTCAAGTTCAAGAAGGAAAGCAAGATGGCCGATGTGAGCTACGAGATGGACAAGAAGTTGACTGAGATTCTCAACGACTATCGAATCAACTTGACTGCTGAGGACTTGAAGAAATGAAAGTCTGGCAACTCAATCAGATGGTTGACCTTGGCTACAAGACTCTCTTCGTCTGCCTTTCTCAAGAAAAGGCTTACAAGGTCATGGAAGACCATAATAAAGAAGTCGACCGTCTCAGTGCTCTTGTAGATCCCTGGAATGAAGAGCTTCAACGACTCAATCCTTGGGCCGATCCAGTTCTCAGTGAGAAGATGAAGCTTCTCACCGAAGAAGAACTTTCTACTCCTGAGTACGATGAGATCTTCAAACCCTACGACGAAAAATGGGCTCTCTACAAGGAGCTCTTCAAGACTTACGTCCTCGGACCTATCAACATGGTAGCAGAGGTAGAGGTGATCGAATGACTGAAAAAATCCTTATGCTTCCTTTGGGAGCTGAAGTCGTTGTTACTGACGACGGCATTCGATCTCGAGGTCGTGTCTGTATTCTTGGAGACGACGGAGAGATGGATGAGAAAAGCGTTTGGTACTCTCCCTCTGGCTTTAACAATGTTGAAGTCATCAACGGGACGGCTACAACTTCTCACAAACCCATTCCTGAAGTTTCAGGTACTAGAACGATTCAACAGATCGTTACTGATATCGAGGCTGCTAAGGTTCACCTGGCAGAAGATCGAGACAAGCTCCGAGATCTTCTCTATGAGATCGAGGACTTGATGGCAGACAAAGACGAAGACATCGCCAAGCTGGATGAAGTAGTCGACTCTCTTTCGAGGTACGTATAATGTCTCAAGGAATAGAGACCAGGGAAACAAGAGCTCAAAATGTATTGACTCGAACTGTGGATATCTTAGAAAGCTCTGGTTTTAGCAATGATTCAAAAAGAGACGCTCTAGAATATCTTCGAGATTGCTTGAACACTCCGGTAATTCTTAACGATGTTCTAGACTCTTTTCTAAAGGAGAAGTGATATGACCATTGGACAATTTAGACTTCTTACCAAAGACGCCGATGACGATACTCCTCTTTTGATCCCAGGTAGCGATCATAGCTACCGAGATGCAGAAGCTACTAAAACCACAGCTCTTCGTGAAAAGTACGGTTACAACAGCTATGGTTGGACTGAAGACTACGGCGAAGACATGACTCCTGAAGCTGAGTACGGAAAACGAACAGACGTTATCGTTTTAACCTAAAACACCATGAAAGAAAACAAGAAAGCTCACCACTGTGAGTACTGCAATCACTATGCTACTCAACAAGATCCTAACAATCCGGTTACTTATGGAGAAGATCCTTTTAACTCTGAGATCCATGATGATCACACTAAGTATTGGCTCTGCTCCGTGTGTATTGGTAACCGAAGAGAGGAAGTATGAAAAAACTTTTTATCGTAGGTTTGATCCTACTATCATCTCATCTTTTCGCTGGTCCTAGTTTCACTGCTTCCAGTGATGGATTCGTTGTGGTCCAAGAAAAGATTCTTCAGATCAACTACAACAACTCAGGTCTCATGATCTATGAGAATGTTTTGGCCTTGGTTCGATTCAAGGAAAAGATCAAGGAACTTGAAAGTCAAGGTCTTGTCAAGTACGGTCCTGAGATCACCCCGGAGTTGGGACATCCCTTCTTTGAACAGGTGATGATTCAGCCGAAATATTTCCATCCTGAAGATCTGAAAAGAGTGATACCCAATTGAAGAAACTATTGATCATCCTTGGCTTTCTTGTTGTAACGTCAACCTTGTGGGCCAAAAGTACTAACGACGATGACTCCAACACCCCATCTGGAGGATTGACCCTTAAGATGGATGGCATTGAGGACTATGTGATCCTGATTGCTTTGGTGAGTCCATCTTATGATGCTACGGCTCAACGGGAAGCTGTGATCAATCTCGAAGGACAAGTTAGGTCTCGTCTTAAGCTTGGATGGTTACCTTATGGACCATTGGTAATCCCAAGCTACTATCACAACTACTACGAACAAGTCATGATCAAACCAAAGACCAAGGGAAAGTAACCGTGGAAACTTTTGTTTGTCCTACTTGTCAACAAACTCTTGGTTGGGTCCTTGAGGCCACAATTGCTGAAGAAGGAAAGGAACACAAACCTGAGTGCGTTTACTGTGCTGGTAAGTATCCTGATGGAACCGCTGTCACCGGAGGAAAGAAAAAATGAGTCCTGTTGAACTCTGCAAACACATGATAGTTTACTCTGCTCTTTCCTCACCCAAAACTAAATCTATGTTTTGGCACGATGTTCGTAAGAACCTTCTTCTCTTCTTCTCTGAAGAGACCATAGTTGAAGCTGAAAAACAAATGGGAGTCTCAGATTACACCAAAGTCAACTTTCCCATGAGAATGGAATCATCGGAGACTACATGAAGTTCTTTCTTTTCCTGTTCATCACAACCTTTTCTTGGTCACAAGAGTTCGTGATCAAGAATGAGCCTCTTCCTGAGAACACGATCTATCTGACCTTCGACGATGGTCCAGGTCCGATGACTGAACATCTGGTCTCTATCTTAGAGTCTAGAGGAGTTCGAGCGACCTTCTTCATTAACTCCTACGACACCAAAGCAACCAAAGAGACGATCGCTACATCTAACCGTCTTCTTCAGTACAAAGATCTTCTTCTTAAGGAGATCGCCGATGGAGACGTTCTAGGTAACCACACCTTCTCCCATAGAGACCTTGCGTGGTTAAGTCCTGAACAGATCAAGTGGCAACTTGAGAAGAACCAACAGAATCTCAACGAAGCTATCGGACCTTACACCTTCACCTTGATGAGACCTCCTTTTGGTTCTCCTTGGGAAGGTCTTGGAAAAGTGTACACTGAGGAACAAGTTCAAAAAGTTTCTCAGATATTGAAAGATGAGAAGTTGATCCCTATCAACTGGAACGTGGATAGCTCAGACTCGTCTGACTGGGTGAAAGGAGAAGGAGCTAGAGCTTCAGACCCTAACACAGTGGATTTTGAGTACACCAGAGAATTTCTAAAGAAGTCCAAACGAGAGATCGAGAGACTTTGGCCTAAGATTCAGAACAAAGAAAGTTTGATCATCCTGTTTCATGATACTCATCCTACTTCGATTGATATCCTTCCCGGCTTCATCGACTACTGCTTGAGCCTTGGCTACAAGTTTGATACTCTAGACAACTACGTAAAGTGGAGAAACAACCATGAAGATAGCACTCTCACAGCTCAACGTTAAAGCCGGTCAGGTTGCTACCAATCTGGCCCACATGAAAGCTCAGATCAAGAAGTATGATGAGAAGGATTACGACTTCATCGTCTTCCCTGAGCTCTGTGTTGGTGGCTACATGGTTGGAGACTTGTTCTTTGATCCTGATTTCATCAACATTCTTGAGGAAGCCAGCATCAATTTGATCACGTTCGTCTCGGATCTTAGGATCAACGTGATCTTTGGAAACGTCTGTAGGACCGGTTATGGTCTTAGAGGTGAAAAGGACGAGAATGGAAAAGGTGCTCTTATGAACAGCGCTTTCATCATCTCGCCCTCGAACATCAAGGGAGACCCTGCTTTTGTCGGAATGCAGGGAAAACAACTTCTTCCTAACTATCGTGTCTTTGACGACAAAAGATACTTCACCTCGGATGACACATCGACTCCCTTCACCATCGAGACCAGACATGGAGACGCTGTTAAGATTGGTCTTGAGATCTGTGAAGATATGTGGGATGACTCGTACAAGAAGAAACCCACCAAGAGTCTGATCGAACAGGGTGCTGAGTTGATCTTCAACATCAGCGCTTCGCCCTTCACCAAAGGAAAGAGTGGAGCTCGTGATGCTGTGATCATTGGCCATCTTCCTCTTAACTGGGACGGGTTTTTCTTCTACACAAATTGCACTGGTGCCCAGAACAACGGAAAGAACATCGTTACCTTCGATGGTGACAGTGCTATCTTTAGCAAAGATGGTCGTCTGGACCGTGCTTATCAAGGTCAAGAAGTTCTTGAGTTTGATACTGAAAAGACTAACAAGTTCGCAGGTGTTCCTGATGGAATGTTGACTACTTCGAGCAAGTACTTCCATATCTTCCATGCTATCGTTCAAGGTATTCGTCACATGGATGACATCATGGGAAATAACAGGTTCCCATACATCGTCGGTGTGAGTGGAGGAATTGATAGTGCTGTAGTTCTTAGTCTTCTTGCTTTGGCTGTTGGCCCTGGAAGAATCCTGGCCTACAACCTCCCTACCAAGTACAACAGCAAACAGACCAAGGGCTTCGCTAAGTCTCTGTGCGATCATCTTGGCATCACTCTCAAAACTCTTCCTATCGGAGCTCTTGCTGGAGAACAACTCAAGTTCTTCAAGAAACATAAGATCCATCCGAAGCCTCTCAACATTGAGAACATCCAGGCCAAGATCCGAGGGACCACTGTCCTTTCGAACATCGCTGGCATCGAAGACGGTGTGATGACCAACAACGGAAACAAGGTCGAGATCGCTCTTGGTTACGCCACTCTTTACGGAGACGTTAATGGAAGTATCGCCCCTATCGGAGACTTGACTAAGGTCGAAGTTTGGGGATTAGCCAACTGGCTCAACGATTACTTCGAGAGCAACTGGGACGGAAATAGACCGATCCCCAAAGAGTTGATCTGGAACCCGGCAGATCCTTTGGATACGGATGTCTTCTTGCCTTCGGCAGAACTCAAAGAGAATCAGAAGGATCCCATGAAGTGGGGTTATCACGATGCCCTTCTCTCGTACGTGATGAAGTACAACAGAGGTTCGGTCAACGAACTGGCTGATTTGGTCATTTCGGGAAACTTCATAGAATTTTACGGAAGACTATCGGCTGCTACCGAAGGAGATCTTACTCCTAAGCAGATCGAGATCACTGCTCCTAAGGGAATGCAGAACATCTTGAATGATCTTCGTTGGTTCTTCAATCTTTTCTACAGAAGTACCTTCAAGAGGATCCAGTCGCCTCCGATCATCTTGATCAGCAGAACCTCGTTCGGCTTTGACTACAGAGAATCTCAGTTGGGAAGACCTGACTACATTCTCCAAAGTGAAAAGTATCTCGGATAATTTCTAACTCTTTCCTAAGATCGTGAGATATTGTAGTAGTCTAAAACCAAGGAGTTTAAGAGATGAATATCACCGATCTGGAAAAGAACGTTCTGGAAGCTGCTAAGGACCACTTCAACTACACGGTTGTGTATTTCAAGGGTGACAAGGCTGCTGCTGAAAACGCCAACATCCAAGACAATGCCGGCTGGTTTGGTGTTGAAAACGTCAAGGGTGATCCCAAGCAGATTCGTGGTGCTATCGCTTCCCTCGTCAAGAAGGACCTGGTGATGGTTGACAGCCACACTGAAGGTCGCTGGGTCAGAAAGGGTCGCACGATGACCATGAAGCTCGTGGATGTTTGGGGAGATATCATCCCCACCGAAAAAGGCATTCGTTATATCTTCGCAGAGATGATGTAATGGCCAAGTTTGTCGGTATCAAGTGTGACGCCTGTTCTTGGAAGGACATGAGCGTCCCACGAGCTCAGTACCCTGAGTACTTGGACAGGTGTTGCCCTGAGTGTGGCTCGCCTCTATTGACTCTCGCTGACTGGAACCTTATCCTCCTGATGGAGGCTACTGACAAAAACCCTGGTCCTGTCTTGGATGCCAAGGCAGAAGACATCATCAACAAGAACCTCGAGATGAACGGATGTGGACTGTGGGGTCTCAAGATCAATGGTCTTACTTTGGATGAAGCTCTTAAGGCGGTCGAAAAATGAACGAACGTTTTGAGAAGATGATCCAGAAGTACATGAAAGCGTGGTGGGAACAGCACGCTGACTCTAGTCAGGAAGAAGCTGAAGAAGCCGAAGCTGACATGAGAGATCGTGAGCTCGAAAAGATCGAACGCGAAAGACTCGAAAACGGATGGGGAGATGATCCCTGTCTTGACGATGTCATGGAGAGAGAAAGGTGAGCATCGTCCGAGACAATATGTTATCTCGAAAAGGTTACTCAGGCTATTGCGGAGCAGACAAGTGCTCTCTGCATTGGCCTCGAACCTATTTTGATCCCAAGGTTCGACAGTTGAGATGCCCTTGTGGGTTTCAAACTGACTTTGAACCTGAGTTCATCGACAAATACGTCGAGTTCCAGGGTGAAGATCTTCCTGTGAAATTCAAAGCTGTAGAGTGGTTGTAACATGACCGAAGCCTTAGCCAACAAAGTCTATGATGTTCTCGTCAATCTCGGTGGAGCTCAAGAAAGCAGCCGAGATAGTTTCGTTTTTGACCATACTACTGACAGAAACGTTACTGAATGGAGATTTCAGGGAAAGCTTGGCTTTGGTGGAAAGTTCAGATCCAGGCGTTTCACAGTAGATTGCTACCAAGAAGACGAAGCGACAGTTGAAAGGTTCTACGGAAAGAATCTCATTCCTGACATTAACGAAGAACTTCAAAAGCTTCGTTGGCAAACTCGTCAAGTTAAGTCCTTCTGGGCTCTTAAGAAAGCCTTTCGTTGGAATCGAAGCATCTTCAACTTCGGAAAGAAACACGACACCTCTCCTCAGTACGAGGTTCACTGGTTGAACAGAGCCAGTGAGATCATCAAGACCGATGTCTGTACAAACCCCGATCTTCCTTACGTGGATCTTGACAAAGAAGATCCTAAGGAACGTTACTTCGGGGTCTTGAAGTTCATCTTGGAGGATGAAGAATGAAAACTTTTCTCGTCCTTCTAATCAATCTAGGCATAGTGGCTGTGTCTGTAGCCATACTTAGATTTCTCGTATTCCCAGCTATCGTTACCCAAGAACTCATTGTTTCTATACACGGTAACAACGGTGTTTTCATCGTAGTGGGAATCTGTTTAGTGTGGTCAGTGATCACCACAGCTGTCATTTACTTTGTAACTAAACGTCTCGTCGGAAGATCTTGACGTGAGCTACGACAGAATCTTGATGGCGTTTCCAGTAACTCGTTACGCTGTCTTCTCTGCTAAGACAGAGTCTGATCGTCCTGAGAGTGTTTCTCACGAGATCCCAATTCCTGGAGAAGCAAGGTTCGCCTATGAAGGTGAACAAGTGGTCATGACAGACGCAACCTGGGAAGACATCCTTTTGTTCTTCGATAAAGTGATCGCTAAGAAGGTCGTTGAGTACAACCTTACAGAATGGCATCGAGTATACTTAGAAGGCATTGAGTTAGACCTTCCAGGTGGAGCTGATGACATTCCAACTTATAACATAGAAGCAGGCAGTTAAATGAACAATACTTTCAAGATCATCGCTAGAACTCTTTTGTGGATCTTTGGCTTTGTGGTATCCTACGTTTATGGAGGATGGATAGTTTCGTGTGTTCTACACACTGGATTCATCCAAAATGCCATCTCCGACAATGTTATTATTGGAATAGGACTACTTCTCTTTGGATCTGCTTTTGGGATAGTAATATCTCTCGTAGCAGGAATAGTCGTTTGGTTAGTAGTATCATTCATCGTATGGTGTCTTACTTCATTGGTCGGTGCAATCGTTCATCATATATTAACCGGAACGTTTCGTATTAACAAAGCAGATTTCGATGCTATCTTTGAGTGGCCGGAAACTGTATACAACAGGTGGATCAAGTAAATGAACATTCTCAAAAGATTTCTATCAGTAATTGCTACTCTTGCAGTTGCTGTATCTTTCATCTGGTGGTGGGACGGTATCATCTGTTCTTCTCTTATGAAGAAAGATATTCCATGGTTTCTCATCGTTCCAGCTCACATCTTTTTGGATGCGATCATGTTTATCTTAAGTTGTGTGATGATCGCCCTTTGTTGGGTTGCAACAAGCGCCATTGTATGGGTTGTGATCTACGGACCCTACACCTGTTACAAGTACATCAAAACAGGTGATTTCGACAATGACCCTGAGTATGCATTTGAGAAGATTCTCAAGTGGCCTAAGTTTCTTGTAGAAGACCTTGAAAAATGGCACGAGGACAAGTGGGACAAGATTTGGAAAGACAAGAAAGATGGTATCGAATCTAAGATCAAGCAATTTCTTATAGCTTACTCTGGGGTTCGACGAGTCAAGTACACCTTCAAAAAGGAAGGTGTTGATCTTCTTGCTGCTTATCAAGATAGAGCCGTTGAAGATTCCAGATTCTTGATGCCTTTCAGCTACTTCTCTAAGGAAGAAAAGAAAGCATTGAAAAAGTTCTGTGGTTTTCACTCTTACGAGTTCATTCACTACTAAGGAGAAAGTCATGGTTGCTATTATTTGTTATGGTCTTATTTCCTCTCTTTGTGAGGTCTCTGCTACCATGATGATCTGTATGTTCGGTCTTCACATGGACGCTGGACGTTCATTCATTACAGGAATCTCGATAACTCTTCCTATCCAAATGTTTTCAGCAATTCTGTTTGATTATCTTCACCGTATCCAGAAGTTACTAGAGAAGGACTAACAAATGAAACTTAACCCTATCGTAGAACATTTCGGAGACAGTCAGGACTGGTACAAGTACACCATGGGAAACGCGATCCTTCGCAAGTTCCCTGACGTTTGGGTCAAGTGGAAGTTCAAGTGCCGGAACCCTGGAATCATCTGGACCAAAGAGATGGTTCAAGAGATCAACGAACAGCTTGACCATCTCTGTACTCTGTCTCCTGATGAACAGGAAGTTGCCTTCGTACGAGGTATCAAGTACATCTCAAAGGGCTACGCTGACTTCTTGATGATGCTGCGCTTACCTCGTCACCTCATCCGAGTTCGTCTTGATGGAACTGATCTCGAGATCAGTTGTGAAGGACCTTGGTTCATCACCACCTACTTTGAGATTCCCACTTTGGCGATTGTCAATGAGGTGTATTTCCAGTTCACCGTTCCTGAAGAGAAGAAGGCTGAGATCCTCAAGGGAGCTGATGAGCGTCTGACTGAGAAGATCGAGCAGGCCAAGTTCCATCCAGGTTTCACCTTTACTGACTTCGGTACACGCCGAAGGTTCAGCAAGGCTTGGCAGGAACACGTCATCCAGCGTCTGAAGGCTGAGCTTCCTGGAACCTTCAATGGAACCTCGAACCCTTACTTCGCTATGAAGTACGACCTCACTCCTATCGGAACCGTGGCCCACGAGTGGTACATGGTTGGTCAGGGCATTGAAGGTGTTACATTGGCCAACAGCCAGAAGTACATGCTTCAGGCGTGGTCGGATGTTTACCGAGGAGACTTGGGAACAGCTCTGACTGACACCTTGGGGAACGATAAGTTCATCGAGGATTTTGACAAGTACTTCGCCCTTCTCTACAGTGGACTTCGCCACGACTCGGGAGACCCCTATGATTGGGGTGAACTTATGATCGACCATTACCTCGATCTGGGCATTGATCCCAAGACCAAGACCTTGGTCTTTTCGGATGGTCTCACGATCCTCAAGGCCATTGATCTTTGGAAGCACTTCAAAGATCGTGTTAGGGTCTCGACCTCGGGCATTGGTACTAGCTTGACCAACGATATTCCTGAATGTGTTCCCTTGAACATCGTCATGAAGATCATCATGGTCAATGGAAACCCCGTAGCCAAGGTCAGCAACAACCCAAGCAAAGGAATGTGCGAGGACCCTGAGTTCGAAGCCTACCTTAAGAAAGTCATCAAGCTGAAGGTCTAATTATGTTTGAGATTGAAAAACAAGATCAAGACCAGGAAAATAAACGAAGAGCTGCTATACAAAGTAGCGAGGCCACTTGGGACTTGTATCTCAAAAAGTATCTTCCTTTCATCAAAGAAGGAGTTTCTTTCTATAGAGACCGGTACTCTGACTTCAGAAAGATCACTCTTTGGAAATCTAAACATCATGAGATCACCTTAACGATCAGACATCTTCAGGCGAAAGATTATAGAACCTATGAGTATGTTGAGGTCAATGTTAAAGGAAAGAAAGAATCTTGTGAGGTTTGGATCGAAAAAGGTCATGGGGTCTTGTACGACTGGCAAAGAGATAACTTAAAGCCCTTAAAAGTTGATGATAGTGCTTTTAACACTTCTTGGGCCAAAATGGGTGGAACAGAAAACCTTGTAGACTTTGAGTCTGTGTTTCAAGAAGCTTTCCCTGTGATTCGACAAGAACACATGGAGTTCTTAGAGAAACAAACTGACAAGGCTGAGAAGGAAAAGGCTAGAGTTAACTTGAACTTGGAATTTCAATGATCCTGCCTGTCAAGTACAACGATCTTTCTATTGAAGGAAAACGTCAGGTTAGAACTGAGTATACTAAACTTCAGAAAGGTCTATGTCTTCACTGCCATGCTCCCTTAGACTCAGATGTAGACGAGATCACCAAAGAAGCTTGGCCGGTTAATAAGAAGTTGTTTCCTAGAGACTTCTTCAAATGGCCTGTTCACCTACATCATAGTCACGACTCTGGACTGACCTTAGGGGCAGTCCATTCTTATTGCAACGCTGTCCTTTGGCAGTATCATGGAGAATAAATGGAAAATCCCACAATTTACACTTGGCTTAACCGAGATAGTGCTCCTATCGGAAGAACTGGAAGATTCAGCAACTCATTGAAAGATCTTGCTAACGGAGGAGGAACAGAAGGAACTCTGATAAGGGTTCTTGAGACTGATGCTGCTTTTAGCATGGATCACTCTGCCTTTTGTTTCTTTGTTCCAAACAAGGAACCTGAGTATCGACCTTTTATCTCTGAAGAAAGAGATCTCTTCAGAGGAAAATGGGTTACTGACAGAGATGTAGAAAACAACTCAAATAAAGAGGAGTATCTCATCACAGGTATTGAAGATACAGGTGTTTCTCTTTCAAATGGAAGCTTCTATGATTTTGAAAACCTATTGGAGTTGTTCATCTTTCTTGATGGATCGTTATGCGGAGAATTGGAATGAAAGGTGACAAAGTATTTTTCTTTGGAAATGCTGAAGAAGCAATTCCTTACATCGGAAAGATGGGTTACTTCGGTGACTCAGCCGATAGATTAAACACCAAAGGTTGTTTGATCAAGGTTCAAAATTATGGAGAGTTTCGTTTTCAACGACTTGTTAATGCAAGTGGTTGGAGATACTTCGTTCCTATGGTTGAACCGGAGTTCAGACCTTACACCAAGAAAGAAGCAATTCCTAGAATCATTCGAGGTGTCTTGAACAAAGAGAGTGGAGACTATTACTCCATTGGTGTCATCAATGACACTGGAGTTCTTATCAACGGTACTTTCTACGACTATGCAGAACTCTTTGATGAGTTTACTCACCTGGACGGAAGCACGTTAGGAATTGAAGATTGAAGATCTCCATCGTAAGAAACGGTCAAACATTCTCTAGAACAATTCCTGATTCATCAACCAGAGATGAACAAGAGTTAGCTTTGCTCAGTCTTAGACAACATGTTTACAACGGTTCAGAGCTGTCACCTAAAGCTCTAGAGTCCTTAGAGGCTCAAAAGAAAGAGAAAGTAAGATCATGGGGTTGGGATCAACCCTACTAAGGAGAGATCATGAAGAGTTTCGCTAAGAACATCCTTCTCCCTATGGGAATTGGGATTCTTCTTTTGGCTATTTGGTTCCTGTGCTGTGCGATCGGAGACCCTAACTCTGGTCTCTATGTTCATCCTCACGCATGAAACTAGCTGTCGTAGGATCTCGTGACTTCTCAGCTTATGGCCTCCTCAGAGACGAACTTAACAAGATCGAAGAGATCACTGAGATCGTCTCTGGGGGTGCTAGAGGTGCAGACTCTCTAGCTGAATTTTATGCTAAGAAACATGGAATCAAACCAGTGGTTTTTGAAGCTAATTGGATTGCTTTTGGAAAACCAGCTGGAAATATCAGAAACACAAGCATCGTGAATTACTGTGATCAACTCATAGCCTTTTGGGACGGTCACTCAAGTGGTACGAAAGACTCGATCAACAAAGCAAAGGCACAAGGAAAACTTCTCAAGATAGTCTACTACGTAGAGATTGCTCAAACAAACCTCTATCCTGAGACATAGAACAAAAATGGACAACAACGAACCAATCTTATTTTGGAAAACACACGAAGATGGGAGACCTTTACCGTACGGAGGATTTTCCAATTTCTCTCGTCATCCTTTTACGGTGGACGGCATAAAGTATAGAACAAGCGAACATTATTTTCAAGCTATGAAGTTCCCTGTTGGAGAACATAGAGATGCTGTCATTAATGCTGAAAAGCCAAATGATGCAGCTCTCATAGGTAGAGATCGTTCTCGTCCGTTACGATCTGATTGGGAAACTGTCAAACTTGATGTGATGCGTAAGGCTCTTCGTTATAAGTTTGATGCTTACCCTGATCTACAAAGACTTCTTCTTTCTACAGACAAACGAGAACTTGTTGAAGCTTCTCCTATGGATGATTTTTGGGGAATTAAGTCGTTGACTCTTCCAGGAAACGGCAAGAATTGGTTAGGAAAACTTCTTATGGAGCTTAGAGATGAGTTGTAATTGTTCTTGCTGTTGTGATTGTTATGAACTTCGCACGTGGACTGAGTGGAGAAGACTTGGTTTTACTGTGAAGCTACACCAAAGAGCTTCTGAGTTTAGAAGCGGAGTGGCGTTATTTGGTCGTCACCAGGTTAAGATTTGGTGGAAGATGCTTAATGACGGTACATGGGTTCGTCACTATTTAGGTGACGATGATGACCATAAAGCCCATAGCTGCACAGATTGTGATGAAAGAAAGTAAAGAAGGATACATGAACCAACTTTTGACCTTCAATGAGTGGCGCCAACACGGATACACTGTCATAGTTGGACAAAGTTCTGTTGGAAGAAATGATCAAGGTCAAGCAGTGTTCAACTCAGACCAAGTAACTCCTTGGAGAGATCCGAAGCTGGGAATCCCTTTTGAAGAAAATATGGATCTCGTATCCATGTATATACCCGAGCACGAGTTATATTAGGAATAAATCATGGTAGCGTTCATCTCAGGTCATCGTGACCTAACAGATCAAGAGTTCTCACAATACTACAAACCTTTGATTGACAAAGCTGTAGAAGCTGGAGATCACTTTGTGATCTGTGACTACAATGGTTCAGACACCATAGCTCAGATGTATCTTCGATACGGCCATGGTTACAGCAAAGTCACCATCTACCACATGTTTGAATCTCCTAGAAAGAAGGTCGATTCTTTTTGGCCCAGCGTGGGTGGATTCAAGACGGACGAGGAACGAGACACTCAATGTACTCTTGACTCTGACTATGACATCGCCTGGTCAAGAAAACCAGGTTCAGGTACTGATCAAAACATCAAGAGGCGAGACGCTATTGATAGATCAAAGATCTTTGAGAGGGCTCAAGAATGGACTCAAAGTCTTCAACAGAAAGAAAACACGTAACTTGGACGGCCACTCTATCGTATGAGTGGTTGTGTGAGTGTGGGTGGATCTCTTCAACTCATACTGCTGTAAGAAACCCTTTCAGGTTCTTCAGCTATTGTCCAGGTTGTGGAGCTCATATTCAGAAATTTGAAAAGAGGAAGTCATGACTAGAGTATGGATCGTTTATGACGAGTACAGAGAACCTAGGATGCATCCGACGCTTGAGTCTGCAAATAGATTCTCAGAGTTTCAAGAAGTCATGGGTCATGGAAAACCTGAGGCCATAGAAACAGGTTTAACTGAGTTCTATCCTCCTCATGACGTTTGGTTCAAGTGGATGGAAAGAAACCCAGAGGTCTTTGAGCACATGGATTCTGAGTTTGCTAAAAGCGTCTCTGAGACTCTTGATCCTATTTATAAGGATAAGTCTTTTGGATGGATCGCTTTCTTCAGTGTGCCTTACGTAGCAGACAGAACTAAACTCCTAGAGTCTTGCAAAAGACACCTGGAAGAACTTAAGAGAGAAAAGAACCTATGACCAACATCTTCGATTGGAAATACATCAAAAGGTCTTGGAAAGATCCTTATCTTAGATTCAGTATGATCTTTTATTCTTTTTGGATCTTAGTTTTTGCTGTCCTACCTTTCTTTCTAATCAAGGATAACATCAACATTCTTGCTGGTTATATTCTATGTCCACTTATGGTAGTTCTTAACTACCTGATCATTAGAGTCTCAATTCGAGTACACTGGTTTCGTAAGTTATCGGATCTGAGAATCAATCGAAAGATGAGAGATAAGTTAAAAGACTTTTTCTCTGTAAGGAAAGATCATGGATAAATTTTTGAAGTACTTCAAAAAGTCATGGAAGATCAAAGAGATGAAGAACAAGATAGTTTTGGCAACCTGTTGGGTTGTCGGAGTTATGATGTTTCTTCTTTTAGCATTTTTTCTTCCAGAGAACGATCCGAAGAAACACGCGTTATCAATTGAGATCTTATCTATATTATGTCCTGTTCTTGCTTTTCCAATTCCCTTTGCAGCCTTTTTGGGCATCAAAGGATCATGGGTTGATAGAAGAGATTTTCTTCAAACTCAATGGAAAGAAGATCACAGAAACTATGTCAATAATGGTTCTGGGATTTAAGAACCAGTCTTCTTAGCAGCGGCAGCTGCTGTTGCGATCTCAAGCAACTGATTCAAGGCAGTAAGACCTTGAAGGATCTCTTTAGGAGCCTTCTGGAAGGTCGCATCTCCACTTCCACCTTCTCCACCACCTTGACCTAACTCTCCTCTTTCAACTCTAGCCTTGGCTTTCTCAACAGCAATAGAAGAGAACGGCTGGATGATCCTTGTGGTCATGTCATTGTTAATTCTTTGTTGATCCATGTAGAGATCTGCTCTTTGTTGGAAAGAAGCCTCTGGCAAAACTTCCCTTACTGAGTCTTGAAGCTCCTCTTCAAAAGAGTGTCTCTTTGAGACCAACTTCAAACTATCTGAGACAAAGTCTCCAATAGACTGTTCAACGGCATCCAATGGATCAATGATCTTTACTGCATTAACTTCAGTAGAATTTGGTGCAGACAATGAGTCGTGAAAATCGTGCAAGACCTCTATATCGTTAGACAATTCATTCACCTCTTAACTGTCGAGCCCTGATTCTTTCTGCTATGTACTGCAGAAAGCTCTGGAAGCTCTGGATTTGAATCCCTAGTTGGATGGTTGGAAGGTCATCAACTCCCATCAACTCTTTGATCTCAGACCAATTTTTTCCCTCTATCGTTTTGTAGTAGTATGAGATAGCCAACTGAATGGTCTCTTTGAACTCCTCTTTAGAAGGGAAGGAGATAGTCAATCCACTGAAGATGCTCACTAGATCTACGAATCTATCGAACCCGACAAGATCATAGACCTCTATCAACGCAAGCAAAGCTTCGTTCTTGTCTGCTCGTTTGAAGAGCAACAATCGAAGAATGTCAGCGATCACCTCTTTCGTAGGGTCTGTTTTTAAGGTGCTCTCTAACTTTTTTTGAAACTCTTCTGATGATGCAGACAACTATGTTCTCCTCTCTAGTTAGTTAACAAAGTAAAAACTCGCCTATATCTTGAGATATTGTATTACGATTTAGGAGGCTGTATTGAATATTCACATCAAGGTTCAGGGAGATGTTGCCAAGATCAACTCTCTTGAGCTGGAACGTCTGGTTCAGTTTCTTCGCAGTGCCCAAGACGGCACCAAGGTTTCACTTGATAACCTGGAACTTCAGGCTTTCGGTGATCGTAATGTTACGGATGATGACGTTCAGTTGATCTGCCGTCGCTTCCCCAACCAAAAGATCGATGCGATCAAGGCTCTTCGTGAACTCTACCAAGAGAAGACCGGAGAAAGTCTGGGTCTCAAGGAAGCCAAGGACTGGGTCGAAAAGTACCTGGACAACCCGTCCCGCTGGTAACTTTTTCTCACCAAAGAGCCTACTTTGTAGGCTCTTTTTCTTTTTTATGAGATATTGTATCAGTCAAACAGATCCAAAGGAGATAAGAATGGCTGACAATGTCGACGGAATCAAGGAAGGAACCCCGGTCACGATGCACAGTGGATCAGATTGCTATCCTGGCGTGGTGATCGCAGTTACGGCCAAGAGCGTGACGGTCCAGCATGTTCAGCACGGCAACAACAAGGAACAGTGGCCTTCCCAAGACTATGACATCTTCCTGGATAAGCCCCATGCGGGTTATGCTCCGGTCATCTACCGGAGGAACAAGTACGGAAACTACATGACCCGAAGCTACTCCAGCTTGGGAATCGGTAAGGCCAAGTTCTACCAAGACCCCAGTTTCTAAAAGGAAAAAGGTCCCGAAAGGGACCTTTTCCTATTCTGATGCAAGTAAGTTTAACTCCCGATCATATTGATCGGCTTCTAACCTAAGGGCCTTCGAGACAGTTCTCAAGAAGGTCTTTTTTGTTTCCACAGCTTTTATCTCGTAGAACTCATCAAGTTTTGCTTCTGCCACTCTCACAGCAGAAGAGAGTGCAAACTCTTTTTGAGCATCCAAACAGAGACACTTGAAAGTAAACTCATTCGTTGTTTCATCAACTTCTGGAACAAGTCTATCTGCGCAATAAGCGCAGTACTGACCTTGTTCAGGACCTGATTCAACGATAAAGTACTTCGTTCCTATCTTCACTTGAGTTTCCTAGTTCTCTTGATTCCAAGTTCCAAGTCTGAGATCCTTTCATCAAGTTCTTGAACTGCTAGGAGCAGAGTTCCTAACACGTTGCTCATGTCCATAGAGTTCTTCTTTGGAGTGGAGAGTAAGGAGTTGGTGTCTTCAGCGATGAAACCGATCTTTGGAGTCTCAAGATCATTTTTGTAAGTATAAGAGACAACCTTGATCGTGTTGATCAATTCGGTTGCATTGATTTTAGCCTTCTCAATGTTGGTCTTGAACTCTCTACTAGATATGGTGTTGAAGTTATCTGCTGTGAAGATATGAGCTAGAACACTTCCATCAGCTGCTCCAGCAGTAGCTCCGATCTTCAAGTTTCCAGAACCGTTGGAAGTAAGACTGATCTTGCTTCCTAAAGTTAGGGAAACGTCATCTGCGTCAGCAGCTCCGAGAATAATGAGTTCGTCAGTTCCACCGAAAGAAATTCTGACCTTTCTATCTCCTGCTAAATTATTCAACTCAACAGTTCCACCTACTCTCATCAAACCATCTGTGATGGAAGAACCATCAACGTATGGGATGTACATCAATGTAGGATCTAGAGTGGTACTAGGAACAGTTCCTCCCATGATCGTGTTGATACCTACGTGAAGGTTGTCTACACGGTCAACGTTGAAGGTGTCAGTAGGAGAGATGGTGTTGTGAGCTCCGACCTTAAAACCATGAAGAGCTACAGAGGTACTGAAGTTTTGGTTGATGTGGACGTCAGCATAAGCCTTAGGGATCAAGGAATTAGCTACAGCTCCAGAAGGCAAGGTGTTAGCAAAGGCTCCTGAACCGTCTGTAAGATTAGCGATCCTGATGTCTCCAGTATCACCAGTCCAAGTAGCTTGAACGGAACTATCAGAGAACTTTACGGCTTTGAAAAGACCGACGAATGAACTGATTCTAGAATCAGAGTCTCCTAGAAGTGTGTTTCCATCTACTTGAAGAGCATCAGTTGTGACACTCGTCGTGATGTAGTTAACAACAGCTGTTGAGTTAACAGGGTTTGGACTTCCGGTATCAAGAACACTCAAGGTGATGGAACCAATGTCAACATCGAACTCTGAGTACTTAGCGAACAAAGCGGTCTTGTAGATGATGACCTTGTATCGTTGTCCAGAAGCTACAGCAGTAAGAGCGGACCCGTTCCAGTAGGTGATCGTAGAAGTTGGAGTCAAGTGAAGAAGCCAAGTTGAGCCTGTGTTAGACACGGACCAAGCATAGGTTCCTGGTGTCGCTTCTGCCCAGTTCTCGGATAGAGCTGTGACTTCAAAGAAGAGCTTGACTAGAATGTTATCGATGTTTGGAAGCTCGATCACTCCTTGAGGACCTGAGATCATCAAGTTAGAAACGTCAATGTTAGCGTAAGGAAGAGTTCCTACAACTCTTTGGACATCTGTAGAGTGAAGAGCAGATTGGTTACCGTAAGGTTGAGCTTTGATCTCATAGTGGTTTCCGAAAACCGGGTGAGTCAAGAGTGGGACGATGAAGTTTGAAGCATTACCCGGATCTACAATCTCAGGAGATCCGTACCTCGCAACAAGGTCCTCGAATAGTTGAGGATAAGAAGTTTGAGGGTAAGACGTAGTACCGTCCATCAACAACCAACTGTACTCTGCGACGTCTACTCCGACAGGGAGAGTCTTCATGGCTCCGATTGGGTAGTCACCTTGTCTTTGATAGCTTCTGATACCGTTGATGTCAACCAACAATTGGTTAGGAGCCATTGCTGTTCCGATGAAGATCAAAGGCTCATTAGGGGGAATGCTAGCAGGTCTTGGTGTGAGGTTTCCTTGGTGTTCGAGATAGTACTCAACTCCTGGAGTGAACCAGTTGTCAAGGAAGGTCATCAAACCCTTACGGAGGAAGATTCCTGTGGTTCCAGGGTTGATTGGTGTAGGAGAACCTTGACCAAGGTAAAAACCAAGAAGGTTTGTTCTGTCAGGAACTGATCTATCACCAAGGATAGCAGAACCTAGTGGAGAAGTAGCGTAAGCTCCTTGCTCAATCATGTGAGAACCATTTTCAAACAAGAAGTCAAGAGCAGAGTCCCAAGCTACGTAGATTGGACCAAAGGCTTGAGTAGCTTCAAGAAGGATGTCTACAGAGGTCTGAACTCCAATCGAGGTGTTCGTGATCTGAGAGATGACGTTGACTTGAGCTCCTGTGTAGCCAGAAACTGTGCTCAAGTTGGTGAAGGCATGAACTATTGCAGTTGCCACGTCTCCAGAGAAAGGGGTAAGTGGGTCAACTGAGTTGGACCAAGGAGAACCCCAAGCTGGAGGTGGAGTTGATCCAGTGTAAAGACTTGAGTAAGTAACGTTTCCACCAGGAACAGAATTGATGATCGCGTTTAGTTCAGCGATGTCTGTTGCTGATGGAGTTGGACCTGGACCCATGATAGTGATGTGAACAGCGTTTTGAGTCCAAATAGCGATCCACTTGTTGTAACCAGGGTCTGATCCTTGAGGCCATTCAACGTTAGGTCTGTTGGCTCTGAAGTTGTACTGGAAAGTCGATCCTGCGTAGTTATCTTGGATAGCGAAAACCTTAGGATAAGTTCCTCCCATAGGAGAAACAGGGAAACTGACTTGCTCGCCAAAGATCGTCTCGTACTGAGTCTGGTCGATAGGACCACGACCGTCACCTTCAGGTTGAATCTCAATCACTACGGTTCCATCAACAGGAGTACTGGAGATGAAACCAACTTGGATGATCTCAGATCCGTTTAGAGAAGCAGCAACGATGTCTGTGGTAAAGCCACCTGGAACGTTAGAGACGTAGACTAGTTTTCCTCTGTCTCCATTGACGAAACCAGGAGTGTACTCAGAAGAGGTTCCTGTGGCAACCCAAACAAATTGTCCGAAAGGTTGAACGTGAAACTTTGCACCAGCGGCAGCTGGTTCTAGAGCGATTCCGAGAGTCTTTAGGTGTCGAGCAGTTCTGGTAAGAACTGCTACTCCGTCATCATCTGTAACAGATGGGTCAGTAACTTTGGTTGGGCCAGAAACGTCAGCAGGGATAGCAATGGAGACAGCTTGTCCTCTCTTGATATCTTCACCTGCGATGTAGATGCTAAGAGGTTGCATCCATTGGTTATCACCACCGGCAGAGTATCGCCATTGCTTAGTTCTTTCAGAGATCCATACTAGACCGTCTTTCTTTGCTGCCATAGGTTAGTTCCTTTCTTAATTAGTCGGGCTTAGTAGCTCTCAGTTAGGACTGGAACTCTCACGGTGTCAAACAAGTATCTCCATGTGCCATCGGCAGAAAGGTAAACGTCTTCTCTTAAGTGGTCTGTTGCTGGAGCGTATTGACCTCCTGCTTGAGGAAGTTCATTTCCGTAGTTTGAGTAGTCTTCTGGGATGTTGGTGTTTGAGTGAGAAGCCCACTTAGCATTGGCATCAGAAGCTCCTGGGGAGTTGTTGAAACCAACGTGCAATTGATGAAGAGTACCGTAAGCATAGGTTGAGTTAGAACCAGTAACTCCACCGACAGAAGCCTTGTTAGCTGCCAAGAAGTTAAAGGCAGATTCTAGGTTGTACATGAGACCAAGAAGTTGAGCTTCGATCTCTCTCAAAGAAAGAGGTTTGGTTCTAGGAGCCCAGAAACCCGAGGTCTGAAGTGTCATAGCTGCGACTGGAACGAGGTCTTCGATCTGAACACCAGTGGTCGTGGTGATCGCATCAGCAACTGTCTTAATTCTGTCTGCTACGTAGTAGAACACACCTTCAGGAGTGTTGATGAATGAAGTTCCACCTTGGTTAAGAGGATCTCCTGTCTTAGATGAAGGCAAGGTGTAAGAGTTCTCTGTTGGAAGTCTCGTGTCTGTCAAGGTCTTCTTCGAAGAGGTACTAGAAGCTGGGAAGGAGTAAGTTCCTGTAACGTCTTCTGTAACTGGAAGAGAGCTAGGATCTTGAGGTCGGCCTGAGATCAATTCCTTGAGGGTGAGAACGATCTCATCGATGGTTGGTGAGAAGAGTCGGCCTGAGAAATAACCGTTTCCTTCATCTGGAACAGAAGGAAGACCATTTCTTGTGGAGTCCGTAGGATCGTACCAACCGACTGGGATCAAGTCAGCGGCAGAAGGGTATGGAGCCGATCTTGCCTTAACAGGGAAAGCTGCAGCAAGGTCTGTTGGGTCAGGAGCTGCAACCAAGTTGTTCAAAGGAGGAAGCTTTGGAAGATAAGGTTCTTCAGCTGCCGTGTCATCAGGAGCTGTGTCCTCGTACTTAGTGTAGCTACCTTGACCGATGATCAAGTTCTCATACTGAACCTGAGTCTCTGGGGTTTGGTCTTGACCAAAGGAAGCTGGATCAACGTAGTCAGCAAAATAAGAACATCTGAGCCAGATGACGGCGTCGGCAAGAGCTAGGTTAGCCGTAGGATCTAGGAAGTCTGCAGTAGCAGCAAGATCTTGACCTGGAGTGGTTGTGGTGTCGACGCCGGTTGCCCAAGCAACCAAGCTTGTGATGTCTGAGGCTCCAATGTTAACTCGAACCTGAGTGAAAGGAACAAGTTGAGAACCTGGAAGAGAAGCCTGTAAAGTTCCGTCAACACTTGTCAAGATCAAACCGGCTGTGTTAGCTTGGGTGGTTCCGTCTTGAGCAACTGAGATAGAAGAAGCGAAATAGTCAGTAGGATCTAGAGAAGACTGAAGGGAAGAAGCATAGAGGTAAGTGTTGGTGATGTTACCTTGGCTTCCTCCAAAGTAGCTGTCCTCTTGAAGCTCGTAGCTTGCACCGTCTTCATACTTTTTGAAAGAACCAGTCTTAGGTCCTGAAGGTCCGTTCAATGTGTAAGAGATGGTTTGAAACTTAGCTAGAGGGCTGTAGTTAGGTCTGGTAAGGAAGATTCCGTACTTTTTTCTTGTGGAGAAGTTACTCGAGTAATCTGGATCTGTAGCCAACTTATACGCGATGTTGGAGCTAGCAACGTCATAAGACGCTGGGTTGTAGACCAAGATGTCGTGAGGAAGAATGAAACCTGTGTTTTGAGCCCACGGGGTGGGAGGAGAGCTCGCGTATTGCGAGTACATCAAGTCTGCAAGCTTGATTGCCACTAGGTACGGTCCTGTTCCTAGTGGGTTAAATGGTATCTTCCAGGGTGGGGTTAGAACACTGCTCACTCTATTCCTCTCTTTACTTGTTAATTAGTGCTTGGAATAGTGAACTGACCTTCCTTAATGAACAAGTTGAAAGAGAGATGGTGCCTGGTTGTGTTGTAGATGATAGGTGGGAAGGTTCCGTACGCTAACATCTGTCCAGCCTTATTGAACACTCCAACCTCTGTGATGGAAACAGTTGCAGATTCTTGAGACTTAGGATCCAACGTGTTTCTCTTGGTGTTGATCATGTACTTAGCATCCACGGAAGCAGGAAGAATAGAGATGGTGTCAATGTCGCTGGCATCTGTGTAAACATCTGGAAGATTGAAGAAGTATCTTAATCCGTAGACCTGGCTGACAGCGTTGGTGATGTTTCTGTTAGCAGTCAAGATAACGTTCAACTCTCCATTGATTGAGTCAAAGGCTTGAGCTTGAGGGAAGCTAACAACACCTGGAGTTGTGTCGTTGATTGTGTAACCTAGCGTGCTCTTTACATAAGCTAGGTCAGAAGCAACTTCTGAGTAAACGTGAATTCCCTTGAAAGAGCTCTTCTTCTTTTGATAAATCTTTACCAATTGACTCCACTGTTGGTTCTCATAGATGTCTTGGATCTGAAGATACTGCCAAAGTGGGTTAGAGTCGGTGTCTTGAACGTCGAAGAATGCCGTGGTGAACCAATCTTGGTTGAACAAGTAAACTGGTTGTTGAGGTTGGAAAGCCTCTGTGACCAGGACGATCGGAACGCTTGTCGTTGTTCCAGGTGGATAAGCGTAGATCAAGTTTCCTTGGTCATCAGCAAGATAAACTGGAGACTGGTTAGCGTTGACAAAGTTACCTGTCGTAAAGAGAGTAGGATCATCCAAAGGATAGGTGCTGTTCTCATAAGAAACTCTATCTGGAGGGAAGGTCACGATCTGAGACTTTGTAACTTGAGCCCATAGAGAAGAGTTCTTGAAGTTGCTAGGAGACAAGGTGATCGATGCTGCAGTCAAGAGGTTCAACTGAACAGAGTCTCCTACTTGAGAAGAAGAACTGAGTCTTGTTGAGAGCATGACCGACACTGCTGTTGCTGTGTTGGTAACTCCTGAGATGCTGATGTTCGATGGAATCGTTATAGAAACGTTTCCAATGACCGTTCCCAAGTTGTTCAGAACTTCTGAGTACAAGAGGTACAAAGGAGCTTGGATAGGAATAGGATCACTGCTTCCATCAAGAACCAAGGTTCCTGTCGAGGTAGTTAGGTTAACCCAATCTCCTCTGGTGTTCCCATAGATAGGAGTTG
>Ga0207695_10001314_pt1 | contig 42099 bp, 34 predicted proteins | sample KBSC54metaG_FD_184354 | JGI IMG/M metagenome (GOLD analysis project Ga0207695, IMG submission 184354) | Corn rhizosphere microbial communities from Kellogg Biological Station, Michigan, USA - KBS C5-4 metaG (SPAdes) (version 2) | ecosystem: Host-associated > Plants > Roots > Rhizosphere > Soil...
GCGATCTGTGGCGGCCGGCGGTTGCGGTGGATGGGCAAGGGCGGCCGTGGGTGTTCTGGTCGTCCAACGAGAGTGGCAATTTCGAAATCTTCGCGCGGTCGATTGAGAATGGCAAACCGGGCGCGACGGTTCGAATTACGAATTCGCCAGGCACCGATATGGATGCCGTTGCCGCCACAGATTCGAACGGCCGCGTCTGGGTGGCTTGGCAAGGCTGGCGTGACGGAAAGGCTTCCATCTTTTCCGCGGTGCAGAATGGCAATTCGTTTTCCGGTCCGGCGATGGTCGCAACCTCAGCCGGAAACGAATGGAATCCCGCGATCGCAGCGGGTCCGGCGGGCAAAGTTACGGTCGCGTGGGACTCTTATCGGAACGGAAATTACGACGTTTATGTGCGCACCGCATCGGCTCCGAACTCGTGGGGCAAGGAAGTACCGGGTGCAGCGACCGCGGCCTACGAAGCTTATGCTTCGATCGCCTACGATCCGAGGGGCACGTTGTGGCTCGCTTATGAAGAAGGCGGCGAGCGGTGGGGCAAGGATTTTGGCGCGTATGCTTCCACGGGCTTCGCGGTTTATCAGGGGAGAGCGATTCGCGTGCGTGGATTTACGGCGGATGGCGAGGTGGTGCAGACGGCGACGGACGTGGGCGCAGCGCTTCCCGGCGTGCCGGGAGAAAAAATTGAGGTCGTCAACCGGCAGTCCGATTCCGACGAGTGGCTGAAGCCCCATCCTGATGCGGCAAAAAAACGGCCCGATGCCCGGGCCACGCCGAACAATGCTGCGCCCCGAAACACACTGCCGCGGCTGACTGTGGATGCCTCGGGCCGCCTCTGGCTGGCGTTTCGCAGCATGCATCCCATTTTCTGGACGTCCGTCGGCACGGTGTATACGGAGCATCTGACGTCGTATAGCGGATCGGAGTGGACACCGGCTGTCTATCTGCACCACTCGGATAATCTGCTCGACAACCGGCCGGCGTTGGCCTCGGTGAAGGGCGGCGAACTGATGGTGATCGGTTCCTCGGATGGACGGCGGCTGTTTTATCCCATGTCGTACAGCATCGGTATTCCGGACGCAGGCGAGCCGGCGAACGACCCGTGGCAGAACGATCTTTACGTGAATCGGCTGCAATTGCCCGCGGCGAACGGCATCGAAACAAAAGCGGGAAATCCGGTTGTGGTTGCGGGATCGAATCCGGGCGACGCGGTGGAATCGGCTGCCGTCAAGGCGCTGCGAGCATACCGTGTGCAAAACGGCAACCAGAAGCTGCGAGCGATGCGCGGAGAGTTTCACCGGCATAGCGAAATCTCGATGGACGGGGGGCAGGACGGGACCATCATCGATCAATATCGCTACATAATCGACGCAGCTCAGATGGACTGGGTGGGCTGCTGCGATCATGACAATGGCGCGGGGCGCGAGTATACCTGGTGGATCTCACAAAAACTTACTGATTTGTTTTATAGCCGGGGCGCGTTCATTCCGATGTTCAACTACGAGCGGAGCGTGGCATATCCGGAAGGGCACCGCAATGTGATCTTCGCGCAGCGCGGCATTCGGCCTTTGCCCCGACTGAAGCGAACGGATGAAACGCCCGTGGTGAAAGCGCCGGACACGATGATGCTGTACGCATATCTGAAGAAGTTCGACGGCGTGACGGCGTCCCACACCAGCGGCACGAACATGGGAACCGACTGGCGCGATAACGATCCGGATTCCGAGCCTGCGGTCGAGATCTATCAAGGTGACCGTCAGAATTATGAAATGCCGGGTGCGCCGCGTTCTAACAGCGAGAAGGACTCCATTGGCGGATGGCGGCCGAAGGGATTTGTGAACCTGGCGCTCGAACAGGGCTACAAGCTGGCGTTTGAGGCGAGCTCGGATCATGTTTCGACGCACATGTCGTACTCGATTGCGCTGGCGACGGACTCCTCGCGCGAGGCGATTCTGGAAGCGTTTAAGAAGCGGCACGTGTACGGCGCGACGGACGATATTCTGGCGGAGTTCCACTCGGGCGGGCACATCATGGGCGATGCATTTTCGAGTGCGGCTGCGCCAAAGTTTCGTGTGAAGTTGGTGGGCACGGCGGCATTCAAGAAAGTGGACGTGATCAAGAATAACCGCTACGTCTATACAGTGAATCCGCAAAAGAAAACTGTCGAATTCACTTGGCGCGACATGCAGGCTGACAAAGATAAGACGTCATATTATTATGTGCGCGGCGAACAGGTGGACGGCGAGATTGTATGGGTATCGCCGATCTGGGTGACGGTCACGGGCAAGTAATTTACAACTGGTCTAAGGCCACGTAATGGCGCGCTTGAAATCAGAGTGGGCGAGTAGTTCCGGGGCAGGCCTGCAACCCGGAATGCAGATCAACGCGACCTGAATGCCTGCGCGGCGGGCGAGCTTCATTGCCGGGATGCAATCGGTATCGTTCGTCATTAGCGCTATTAATTCGACGGAGCGGTTAGCAGAGATCGTCGCCATATCGAGACCGATCCGCATATCGACGCCCTTCTGTTGGAACTTGGGGATAAAGTCAGAATCGACGGGAGGATTGGAAGGCTGATGGTTTTTTTGACCACGTAACCGCGAAATTTCAAAACGCCCCGGCGAACTGCGAAGAGGTCTTTGAGCGCGAGATCGTGAAGCCACGGCGCAGTGGTATTGTGAACATCGTCCTGTCGTGAAACCGGCCGTTTCGTCGTGCCGGTGAAGGGGGCGCAACCATAATAAAGAATCCGGATAATCTCTTCGCTACTCTGAATGCCGCATCGAAGGCCGACAAGTTCGATGTAATCCGCAGTTAGAGGTTTGCGCGCCTTTTTCAGATAGCTGCGCAGATGGCCGCCGTCAATCATGACGGTGAGCTTTTTGCTCATAAAAACGATGAGGCCCACAGTCGCCTGCAGGCCTCGGATATATGCTCGCCATACGAGCGCAGCGGATATTAGATAGTGCGCGCTGAAGGCACACCATCACTAATTAGAACAACAGCTACTGGGCTAAATCGCGGATCAGTGATCTTACTCCAATATCCTGGCTTCAAAGCTGCTCACTTCGCCATCTTCAATCTCATACCGCACCTCCACCGGATGGCAGCAAACCTCACAGTCTTCCACGTAGGTCTGGCGCTTTACCGAGGTATCCAGCACCATTGAAATCTGTTCCCAGCAGTATGGGCATGAGAAAAAGTACTCCATACATTCATTCTCGGCCGCGCTGATTCAGGTTTGCGGGCGTCATTTGCGATCCTATAGTGCAGTGCTTCCCTCTGTTAGTGAATCGTTAAACAACAATGACTGAATTGCTACGGTCGAGCGGAAGCTTCGACGAATGGGATAGAACAGAGGGCACTCCAGGGCCCATGGGCGCGACGTGGATACCGTCCCTGAGCGCTTGGAACTTCGCGCTCTATTCGCGGCGCGCCACAGGCGTCACCTTGCTGCTTTACACCGCTGATGATCCGGTGCGGCCTTGCTTTGAGCACCGGCTCGACGCGCGGATTAACAAGTCGGGGAGGATCTGGCACGCATGGGTGCCGGCCGATCGCGCGCCTGGAGCGGCTTTCTATGCGTATCGCGTGGAGGGGCGCCACGATCCCGCGTCCGGCTTCCGTTTCGATTCCCAAAAGATTCTGCTCGATCCGTTCGCGCCTGCCGTGTTCTTTCCGCCGGGCTACGATCGTATTGCCGCCGGACTCCCTGGGCCTAATGACGGCCGGGCGCCGATCGGTGTCTTGCCGAAGACCGCTCGCACGACCGGCCGGAACGGTGACCGTCCACTCAGGCCCAGCTATGATCTCGTCGTCTATGAGTTGCACGTCAAAGGCTTCACCGCGCGGGCAAACTCGGGCGTCACTCCCGATCATCGCGGCACGTTTGCCGGCTTGACGGAAAAAATACCCTATCTCAACAGCCTCGGGATAACCGCGGTGGAATTGATGCCGGTCCATCAGTGTGACCCTCAGGAAGGCAGTTTCTGGGGATACATGACGCTCAACTTCTTCTCGCCGCATCAGGGATACGCTGCCAGCCGCGATGCCTCGGGCGCGGTGGAAGAGTTTCGTTTCATGGTCGAATCTTTTCATGAGAACGGAATCGAAGTCTGGCTCGATGTGGTCTACAACCACACAAGCGAGGCGGGCGAAGATGGGCCGACTTACTCCTATCGAGGCGTTGACAATCAATCCTATTATTTGTTGACTGCGGACCGGGCTCACTATCGAAACGATACGGGATGCGGTAACACGCTGCGCTGCGATCATCCAGTGGTTCGCTCGCTGATTCTCGAGAGCCTTCTTCTCTGGACCACTCAAATGAAAATCGATGGGTTCCGCTTCGACCTCGCTTCGATTTTCACCCGCAGATCGGACGGTGGGAGGGATTTGGATCATCCGTCGCTGATCGCGGACATCAGCTTCCTGGGCGGGCGCTATGGCGTACGCATGATTGCGGAAGCGTGGGACATCGAGAGTTATTTGCTCGGCCGTGCTTTTCCTGGTATTAACTGGCGTCAATGGAACGGCAAGTACCGCGACGATCTTCGTGATTTTATGCGCGGTGTGCCTGGCTGTGTGGGAGCGCTGATGCAACGGTTATACGGAAGCGACGATCTGTTCCCGGACGATCTGGAAAACTCATACCGGCCCTTCCAGAGCGTCAATTTCATCACCGCACATGACGGCTTCTGCCTTTACGACCTGGTGTCCTACAATCACAAGCACAATGAGGCGAACGGGCACGGAAATCGGGACGGGACCAACGACAACCGTAGCTGGAATTGCGGCTGGGAAGGCGACGAAGGTGCGCCCGCGGAAGTTCTCGCGCTTCGACGCCGGCAAGCGCGGAATTTCATGTGCCTTCTGATGCTCTCCAACGGCACACCGATGTTCTACTCCGGCGATGAATTCCTGAACACGCGGGCTGGAAACAACAACCCTTACAATCAGGACAACGCCGTCAATTATCTGGACTGGGACTTGTTGCGGATCAATCACGATGTCTTCCGGTTCGTCCAGGGCATGATCGCGTTTCGCAAAGCGCATCCGTCAATCGCACGGAGCCAGTTTTGGCGCGAAGACGTCAGTTGGTATGGGGTGGGCAAGGAAATCGATCTTTCGCCCGGAGGACAGACGTTGGCATATTGCCTGCACGGCGCGCGTCTCCACGATGCGGACATCTACGTTATGGTGAACGCCGGCGCGCGCGAGGTGCGGTTTCAGATCCAGGAAGGCAAGCCTGAGGAGTGGCTCCTGGTGGCCGACACAAGCCTCCCGAGCCCACGTGATATGTCCGATCCCGATGAAAAGCGATTCCTTACGTCTTCCGACTATCTGGTGGGCGGGAGAAGCGTGGTGGTGCTGTGCGGACCAAGTTTTCCGCACAAGCTGGAACGCTCTAACTAGAACAGACGTCAAGATTAAGAGTGGATAATGAGAGATCGCCGGCCGAGACTACTCGGATGGATCGGATTATGTCTGTTGTCCTGGCGGATCGTCGCGTTCGCCCAACCGTCCGCGAACAGTGTTTCTATAGCAGTCCTGGATGATGCCCGGCGGCCAATCCCCGGCGTTCAGCTGCAAGTGAGGATTGGGGAGACTGTAGTTGCTTCCGTTAAAACGGATGAACAAGGCCACGCTACCTTCACCGGATTGAAATCCGCCCAGTACGCCATAACGGCTTCGAAGGAAGGCTACGAGCCGCTGCAGACGAGTGAGCTGGCCGCCTCCATGGAATTGACCATGGCCGCCGCGGTGCCCCACCGTGAAAGCATCGAAGTGAAAGGGACGGCGGAACAAACTTCGTCATCTCCGAGCGAAGTGTCTACGAAAACGGCCAAGGAACTTCCAGGCAGACCTCCCACTGTATCCGATGCGTTGCCGTTGATTCCTGGTATCGTCCGATCGCCCGGCGGAGGACTCATACTCTCCGCCGCTGGCGAGCATCGAAGCTCGCTGATTATAAACTCAGCCGATGTTACAGACCCGGCCACGGGACAGTTTGGATTGACGGTACCGATCGACAGTGTCGAAACTCTGAGTTTCTATCAGACGCCGTTCCTGGCGGAGTTCGGCAGATTCTCAGCGGGGCTCGTCTCGGTGGAAACCAAACGTGGAGGAGACAAATGGAAATGGGATTTGAACGATCCCTTTCCAGACTTTCGCATTCGCAGTTGGCAATTGCGCGGACTGCGGGACGCAACTCCAAGGTTGAATGTGGAAGGGCCCATTCTGCCCGGGCGTCTCTACTTCTCCGAAGGATTCGAATACGAAGTTCGCAAGACCGAGGTCTATGAACTCCCCTTCCCCTACAATCAAAAAACGAAGGAAGGCATCAACTCCTTCGCTCAACTCGACTGGATTCCGTCGGCGAAGCAATTGGTAACGGCCACCGTTCACGTTGCTCCGCAGCACCTCGGCTATGTGAACCTCAATTACTTTAATCCCGAACCAACGTCGCCCGACGCGTTCACTCGCAACTACACAGCCACCATAAGCGACCGTCTGACGATTGGCCAAGGGTTGCTCCAGAATACGCTGTCCGTGACCCGTTTCGATGCCCGGGTGTGGGGCCAGGGTTCGCAGGATTTGACCATTACGCCGGGGGGCAATAGCGGAAATTATTTCGCCCAGCAGAGCCGCAATGCTTCGCGGGTGAGTTGGACGCCGGTATACGACTTTGGGGCCGTGCATTGGCTCGGGACGCATAACCTGAAAGCGGGTTCCTATCTGGCGGAGAGTGCGGATAGCGGCCAGGTGAACGAGCACCCGATCGACATTCTGAACTCCACGAACCAGTTGCTCGAGCGCATTTCTTTTACCGGTGGACAACCGTTTCAAAATCGGGACACGGAATACGCCCTTTTCGCACAGGACCACTGGATGGTGTCGCCGAGGCTGGCGATCGATCTCGGTCTCCGGGCCGAATCGCAGGAATTATCCGAAAGTCTTCGTCTGGCGCCCCGGGCGGGCGTCTCGTGGAGTCCGTGGACGAATACGGTGATTCGCGGCGGATTCGGATTATTCTACGATCGCGTTCCGCTCAACGTCTACTCCTTCGATCAGTACCCGAACCAGATCGTGACCATGTTCGATCCTGCCGGCCAAGTCTCGGCGGGACCATTTCTCTACGAGAACGGCCTTGGAACAGTGGATGTTCGATCACCTCTCGTTTTTCGGGAAATTGTCGCGGGCAATTTTTCACCCCGCAGCGCCACTGGAAGCATGCAGGTGGAGCAAACGCTGTCGGAGCGCCTGAAACTCCGGATCGGCTACATGCAGAGCCAATCGTCGGGGCTGGTTCTGCTGAATCCGGTAGCGCCCGATCCAGTTACGAACACGGGCGCTTACTTGCTTTCCGGCACGGGACAATCGCGTTACCGGCAGTTCGAAGCCACCGCGCGGCTTCGGCTAAACGATAAACGCCAATTGTTCTTCTCTTACGTTCGTTCACGGGCTCGCGGTGACCTGAACGATTTCGCGAGCTACCTGGGCAGCTTTCCGGCCCCGATCATTCGTCCGAATCAATTTGGCAATCTCCCGGCCGATTTGCCGAATCGATTCCTGACCTGGGGGCTGATCCAACTTCCCGCCGGATTCCGTATCGCGCCGTTGGTTGAGTTTAGGAGCGGATTCCCGTATGCTGTCACCGACGCAGCGCAGAACTACGTAGGAATTCCCGACGCGAATCGCTTCCCCACGTTTCTCTCCGTGGATGCACGAGTATCCAAGGATTTCAAGGTGAATTCGAAATACACTCTTCGGTTTTCAGTGAGCGGCTTTAATCTGACCAATCATTTCAATCCGGAAGCGTTCCATGCCAACGCGGCTGACCCGGCTTATGGGCTTTTCTTCGGTCAGAGAGGGCGGCGCTTTACTGCCGATTTTGATGTCATTTTCTAAGCTCGCCGTACTGCTTCTCATCACGTCGCTCTCGGTGCTCGTACATGGCTATCATCTCGGCGCCGACGATGCTGCCATTTACGTGCCGGCGATTAAAAGCATAGCCGACCCCAGTCTCTATCCCTTCGGCTCTGAGTTTTTCATGACCCACGCCCACCTGTCGTTCTTTGCGAACATCGTAGGAGATTCCGCGCGGCTCACGCGCCTTCCGATCGACGTCGTGATCTTCGCCTGGCACGTGATCTGCATTTTTCTGCTGCTTCTGGCTTCGTGGAGCCTCGGCGCGGCCTGCTTCCGAAGCGAATATGCGAGGTGGGGCGGCGTGGTATTGATCGCGGCCTTACTCAGTGTCCCAGTGGCAGGCACGGCGTTGGTGATCATGGATCCTTATCTCACGGCGCGGTCGCTGTCAACGCCAGCAACTCTATTCGCCATCGCTGCTTTTCTGTCAAACCGCCCGAGGCAGACTGTGGCATGGCTGTTGCTGACGGCGCTTGTGCATCCGCAAATGAGCGTTTACGCCGCGATATTCCTCGGCTGCCTGGCGCTAGTGCACCGGCGGGCTACGACTACTGAGCCTGCCCTCGAGTTTGCCTCCGCGTCAGGTGTTCCATTCCTGTTTCCATTCCATGCCGCGCAAGGTGCGGCCCGGGACGCTTTGTTCTCGCGCACCTATTTCTTTGTTGGCAACTGGGCGTGGTATGAGTGGACCGGAGTCTTTGCTCCCCTTGCCTTGTTGTGGTGGATTTCCTCGACTACGCCTCGAGGCGTCACGCCCGTCTTCCGCACTTTGACCCGCGCCTTGGTTCCATTCGGCCTGCTTTTCACCGCGGCCGGAGTGCTGGTGGGCATCCCCACATGGTTGGAGAATTACACTCGCCTGCAACCGATGCGAGCGTTCCATCTCGTGTACATCATCTTCTTCGTCCTTCTTGGCGGGCTGATTCAGGAGTACGTATTGCAACGCAACGTCGGGCGCTGGCTCGGACTCTTCTTGCCGCTGGCAATCTGCATGTGGTTCCTACAGCAGAGTTCGTTTCCGGCCAGTTCGCACGTGGAGTGGCCGGGCTCCCGCTCCGGGAATACCTGGACGTCTGCGTTTCTCTGGATCCGCGGCCACACTCCGAAGGACGCCATCTTCGCGCTCGACCCGAACTATATGCTGAGTCCCGGCGAGGATATGCACGGCTTCCGGGCCGTCGCGGAGCGGAGTGTGCTGGCCGACTCCGTCAAGGACAGTGGCGCGGTATCGCTGTTTCCGCAGTTGGCGGATGAGTGGGAGCGCGAGACCCAAGCGGAAAGGGGTTGGAAGAATTTCCATCCTCGTGACTTTGCCAAATTGGCTGGAATTTACCCCATTACGTGGATTCTCACCAGAAATCCCGGCCCCATCGGCGCTGTCTGTCCATATAAAAACCGCGACCTCGTGGTTTGTCGAATTGATTTGCATCCTTAGTTAGTTTTGCTTTCCCTAGCTTTTACGCTATCTGTATTAACTATGGGAAAAGCTATTTTCTCAACTTACGCCCTTGCGGGGTATGCGCTCACCCTGATCCTGACCGTGCCTGATGTTTGCCTTTGCCAGCCGGCGAAGACAGAGCCGGGCCAGAGCATTCCCGTTGCAACTCAGACGCCGCCCTGCAATGACTTCAACATCCAGAAATCGGTAACGAACTTCTCGAGCGGAGAATACCTTAGCCCGAAGCAACGCGCCTGTATTTACGCGAGCAACCTGTTTACTCCGTCAGCCATCTTCGGCTCGCTAGCATCCGCTGGGCTGTCGCAGTTGCGCAACTCCAATCCGGAATTCGGTCAGGGAATGCTTGGATATTCGAAACGGGCCGGCCCAAAATACGCTGAGGGAATGGCCAAGGCTACCGGCGAATATGTCAGCGCATGGGTGTTTCGAGAGAACCCTAAACCACCCACATCCCAATGTTCTTCGTGGCACCGCGTGTTCTGCGCTGCCGGAAGCCTGGTTGTCAAACGGAATAGTTCCGGCGAACTCCGGCCCGTCCTCTCCAAGGTTCTCGGAGCCGCGAGCGACGGATTCGTCGGAACGGAGTGGTACGCGGACGATTCGTGGAAGGTGGCGGTACGGCGATCCGGTGTCTCGTTCGCCACCTCACTCGTCTATCGGGAATTCGCGGAATTCCAGCCGGAGATATTTCGCACGGTGGGGAAGTTATTCTCCACCAAAGGTAAGAGCGGCGATGGCGGTCCATCAGCAGCCCCACCCGCAGACAAGACCACCGGAGACGTGAAATGAAGGGCTACATTTTTTTGCTGACCGCGCTGGCGACCGTGGGGCTTCAGACTTCATGCTATCCAGTGAGGGCCTACAAAACTGGTACACCCGTAGTGAAGCTGCGAGAAAACGAGAACATCACTCTTGGCTACATCGAATTCGACGACAACGGCGAGCTATTCGACCGGAACGAATTGGATCAGACAATTCACCAGGTCTATACTCTTCACCAGAACTCGCCGGACACCGGAATCAATGTCTTCGTCTTCATTCATGGCTGGAAGAACAACGCATCCGATGAAGCTAATAATGTAGCCGGCTTTCAAGATTTTCTCAAAACTATTTACGCGCACTACAGCGATGAATATAAGGGGACTGCGAAACAAGGAAAGATGGCCCCCTTAATGGGAATCTACATCGGATGGCGCGGCGCAAGTCTTCGAGTCGCGAAGGACCTGACGTACTGGAACCGCAGTCCGGCGGCTCAACGCGCGGGCTCGATTCACATGGACGAGGCGATTCACCGTATCATTCTCGCCACCCGGCAACCGCAACCCAAGGGAACCAAGTTGGTCACCAGCGAAGCGCCAAGATCGAATTTGGTGATCATTGGGCACTCGTTTGGCGGGCGCGTACTGGAGCACGTAATGACGCCGTACATCCTGGATCAGATTCTGCAGAGCGATCATGACGCAGATCATAAATGTCATTCCGGTACGCCTATGCCGGTTGATTCGCTGCTTCTGCCAACACTGACAATCCTTTTAAACGAGGCTGCGCCCGCCACGGACGCTAAGCAGTTCCTCGAATTCCTGCAGTGTCACGACATAGAGTACGGGACCTGTTCGAAAGGGAAAGACTGCCCAAAGGAAGATCAACGTCCTCTGTTTCTCTCAGTGACTTCCGACGGTGATGCGGCCAATGAGATCGGTACACCTATCGGTCAAACGCTTGCTCGCTTGCAGATGAAAACGCGTGCTTACGAAAAGCCCGATCCGCCGGCAATTACAAATCAGAGCACCTATTTCACTCACACGGCAGCCTTCATTCCCGCACTGCGCAGCCACGAATTCACACTCAAACCGTGCGACTCACCGCCATCGCCCGGTTCGATCCGAATTCGGACGGACCCCTGTTACGATTTCTCTCCCATTGAAGGCCTGGAACGGTACGCCCTATTGGATCGCGCTCATGCCCAACAAAATCGTCCCTAATCACACCGATATTTTTCAGGCGCAGTTCGTCAACTTCGTAGAATCGTTTCTTCCCCCATCGGAGCTTAGCCAGCCGAAGATGCGGTCTCGCCCCACTCTTTCCATTCGGTAGCTCCAAGGCATTTGAATCCTGCCCTCTCGAGACTGCGTCATAGAATTGAAGAAGGTTGAGATCATGGCATTCCATTCCAGATTCGCGGCGGCACTGGCTCTTGCCGCCATCTTTGTGATGAACGCGCGCAGCGCGCCGGAGCCTCCGGTGGCGAAGCGTGTCGAGCATCGGGAGGTCCGGCACGAAACAACTGTTATCGACAACTACTATTGGCTGCGCGAAAAATCGAATGCCGAGGTAGTCGAATATCTCCAGGCGGAGAATGCCTACACGAACGAACTCACGAAAGATCTGAAGCACTTTGAGGAAACTCTCTACAAGGAGATGTTGGGGCACATCAAGCAGACGGATCTGAGTGTGCCCGTGCGGCGCGGCGATTTCCTTTACTATTCGCGCACCGAGGAAGGAAAGCAGTATTCCATCTACTGCCGCAAAAAAGGGAGCCTGGACGCAAAGGAAGAAGTGCTGCTCGATATGAATGAACTGGGCCAAGGCCGGAAATTCGTCGGGCTTGGCACTTTCGTTGTCAGCGACGATCAGAATCTTCTCGCCTACACGATCGACAATGAGGGATTTCGTCAATATCGTCTTCACGTCAAGGATCTGCGGACAGGCGAGGACCTGCCGGACACAATGGAGCGAGTGGACGGAGTTCAGTGGGCCGCCGATAACAAGACTCTATTTCTCACCACTGAAGATGCGGTGACGAAACGCTCGGATCATCTGTGGAGGCACACTCTGGGCCAGACCGAATTCGCGCCGGTCTATCACGAAAAAGATGAGCTATTCCGGATTGACCTGAGCAAATCCAGAGACAAGAAGTATTTGTTCCTGGAGATCACAAGCACCGACACCACCGAGGTCCGGTACCTGCGCACCAGCCAGCCGCAGGGCAATCTCGACGTTTTCCTGACGCGAGAGAAGAAGCACCGCTACGACGTCGATCATCGCGAAGGCGCGTTCTACATCCGAACCAACAAAGGCGCCAAGAATTTTCAGATAGTCACGGCTCCCGAGAGTGACCCGAGTCCGAAGAATTGGAAGGTTTTTATTCCACACGACGATGCCGTGCTCGTCGAAGCGATCGAACTTTTCCACGACTTCGCGGTCGCTATCGAGAAGACGAATGCTCTGAGCCGGCTTCGCGTGTACGATTTCAAATCCGGCACTTGGAAGAGCATCCCGTTTCCCGAGCCGGTCTATTCTGCATTTCCCGGCAGCACTCCGGACTACAACTCAAAGACATATCGCTATGGATACGAGAGCCTGATCACGCCGTCGAGCATCTTCGATTACGACACTCAAACCGGCCGTTCGGTATTGCTCAAGCAGACGGAAGTGTTGGGCTACGATCCTTCGCAGTATGTGTCGGAGCGCCAGTGGGCCACCGCGCGGGATGGGGTGAAGGTGCCCCTCTCAATCGTCTACAAGAAAGGATTCAAGCGCGATGGTAAAGCTCCACTATTGCTCTATGCCTACGGATCGTATGGACACGGTACACCGCCAAGGTTCTCCAGTTCCCGGCTTAGCCTGCTCGACCGCGGCGTACCCTACGTGATCGCACACATCCGTGGAGGCGATGAGATGGGTGAAAGATGGCACGAGGACGGCATGCTGATGAAGAAGAAAAACACATTCTATGATTTCATCGACAGCGCCGAATACCTCATCAAGGAAAACTGGACTTCAGCGGATCGCCTCTTGATCGAAGGTGGCAGCGCCGGCGGATTGCTGATGGGAGCGGTGGTCAACATGCGCCCCGATCTTTTTCGCGCCGTACACGCCGGAGTACCGTTCGTCGATGTAATGAACACCATGATGGATGCCTCCCTGCCGCTCACCGTCGGCGAATATCTGGAGTGGGGCGATCCCAACGAGAAAGCTGCATACGACTACATGAAGACGTACAGCCCCTACGACAACCTCGAAAAACGAGCCTACCCTGCGATTCTTGTGACCACCAGCTTCAACGACAGCCAGGTGATGTACTGGGAGCCGGCAAAGTACGTGGCAAGCCTACGCGCATTGAAGACCGATTCGAATCCGCTCCTGTTGAAGATCAAGATGGATCCGGCAGGCCACGGCGGCGCATCGGGCCGCTATGACAGGCTGAAGGACCAGGCTTTCGAATACGCATGGATGTTGTCGCAAGTTGGAATAGTGAAATAGCTCCAGATCGAATACAATCACGAGATCGGTATGGTTATGAAAGTTTTTTCGTTTCTCCTGTTGAGTGTTGGTATCGCCATCGCGCAGACGCAGAACCCCCTCGCTTCGGACCCCGCAGCCGCGAGCGTTGGCAAGGGGATGTTCCGCGTGTACTGCGTCGGCTGTCATGGAATCAATGGGCAAGGTTCGCGCGGACCCGATCTGCGCAGCACGCAACAACATGATGATCAGGAACTTTTCACCACCATTCGAAAAGGAAGTCAGGCAACCGAAATGCCGTCGTTCGAGGGATCCATAGACGACACAGGAACCTGGCGGCTGGTCACCTACATCCGCTCGATCTCAAAACCCGACGACGGTCCCCTCCCTGGCGATCCCGCAAACGGTGAGAAGCTCTTCTGGGAAAAAGGCGGATGCGGTGCCTGTCATCGGGTGAATGGCCGCGGGGGCCGTCTCGGCCCGGATCTGGGCAAAATCGGCCGTGCGCGCACGCGCATCTCCCTTCGTGAATCTATCTTGACGCCCGACGAGGATATCGCCGGCGGTTATGGCACAATTTCCGTGGTTACCCGGGACGGTAAGACGATCACGGGCGTGGAGCGTGGTTTCGATAACTTCACCGTTCAGTTGATAGACTTATCCGAAACCTTCCACTCCTTCGAGCGAAGCGAAGTGCAATCGGTAACGCGCGAGAATCGCTCGCTGATGCCCAAGAGTTCTTTGTCTGATTCGGAAGTAGACGATGTGATCGCGTGGTTCATCCAACTCGGCGCTGTAAAGGCAAAACAATGAAATCATTTTTTCTCGCATTGCTCGTCCCGCTTCTCCTGCCCGCCCAAGTTACGCAAGAGAAACTCCGCGCCGCGCAAAACGATCCCAACACCTGGCTCATGTATGGCCGTGATTATCAAGCCACGCGCTTCAGCCCGTTGTCGCAGATAGACGCGTCGAATGTCGCGCATCTCGCTCCCGCCTGGATTCGCCAGGCCCGCGGATTCGAGCCGTTTGAAGCGACACCGCTCGTTTTCGATGGAATGATGTACGTTACCGGCGCGGACAATCGCGGCATGGCGCTCGATCTGCTCACCGGCAAAGAACTCTGGGGTTACGGAAAGGCCATTCCCAAGGGTGTGCAGGGTTGCTGTGGAAGCATGAATCGCGGCTTTGCAGCACTGGGCAATCGACTGTTCAAGGTGAACTATGAAGCCAGGATCGTCGCCCTCGACTCAAAAAATGGTGAGGTGCTCTGGGAGACAGTCATTGACGATTTCAAGAAAGGTTATTCCGCGACGGTGGCGCCGATCGTCGTCAAAAATCTGGTCGTCATCGGGATCGCCGGCGCCGAATTCGGTACGCGCGGCTTTGTCGACGCCTACGATGCCGACACGGGCAAGCGTGTCTGGCGCTTCTACACCGTGCCCGAACCCGGCGAGCCCGGCGGAAACACATGGAAGTCCGATGCCTGGCAGCGAGGCGGCGGATCCACTTGGGTGACCGGCTCGTACGATCCGGAACTCAACCTCATCTACTGGGGCACCGGCAATCCCGGCCCTGATATGAATGGCGACGTCCGGCCCGGCGACAATCTTTACACCTGCAGCATGATTGCGCTCGATGCAGATACAGGAAAACTGAAGTGGCACTATCAATTCACGCCTCATGACGTCCACGATTGGGATGCCACGGAAGATCCTGTTCTTGCGGATCTCACCATCAACGGCAAGAAGATGAAAACTCTGCTCCACGCCAATCGCAACGGCTTCATGTATGTACTCAATCGCGCGGACGGAAAATTTATCACTGCCAAGCCTTATACCGAGGTCTCGTGGGCCTCGGCGATCGCTCCGGACGGCAAACCAATGCTCATCCCCGGTCAGGAACCAAGCGACGAGGGGACTCGCGCGTGCCCCGGACTGGGCGGGGGTCACAACTGGCAGCCGACTGCCTTCAATCCACGGACCGGTCTCTACTACTTCGGCTCTTCGGACGGCTGCGAGCTGTTCTACAAGACTCAACAGGATTACGTCGAGGGCCTTTGGTATCAACTCAGCACCACTGGGCCTGTGCCGAAGCTGCATAGCAAAGGATCGATCGTTGCAGTCGATGCCGCCACGGCCGCAACGAAGTGGCGATATGAAATGTTGCGCTCTCCCAGCGGTGGAATGCTCACTACCGCCGGCAATCTCCTGATCACGGGCGACCAGTTCGGCTATCTCATCGCGCTCGATGCACGCACCGGCAAACTGCTCTGGAAATTTCAGACGGGCGGCTCCATCGGAGCGGGTCCCATCAGCTATTCATTTCGTGGCCGGCAATACATCGCCGTTGCCGCATCCGGCGCACTGATCACCTTCGCGCTCCCGCAATGATTTTCTTTTTATTGGCCGCGTTGACGATACCGCTGCAATGGAACCGAACGGTAGTAGAGCCTGCAAGCCCTCCGCCCGGCGTCACAGTAGAGAGCCATCCCGTTGCAGACGGTTTTAAGCTCATGTTCCACTCGGAAGCCGGGCCGGTGGATCCCACGTCACTGATAATGGTCCCAGGCGGATCGGCGGCAATCGAGATATCGCGCCGCCCATACGTTCTCCAACACAATACCGCCACGGGCAGGATCGACTGGTTCACGCATTACCGCGCTGAAGGCATTCTACACATCAGCCCCTGCCAGACACAAATCATCGCAACAGACGCTAACGGAGACGGCATTTTCGACACCATCAATCTCGGCAAGACCTTCCAGCTCTGCGGCCGCCAACTCACTGTCAAATCGATTGCGTCCGACGGCGCCTCGGTAACGTTTGAAGTCAGCCGCATCGTACCAAGGATCGGACAACCCATCCCGCAATTCACCCTTACCACCACTGCTGGAACAACAATCAGTTCCTTGGATCTCAAAGGCAAACCGACGCTACTCGATTTCTGGGCCACCTGGTGCGATACTTGCGTGCGCGAGATGCCCGAGCTTCCAAAGCTCAAACTGGACATCATCTCCATCAACATCGACTCGCCGGGTCATCTACCTAAATCGCTTCCGCCCTGGACACAAGTGGTGTCCGGAATCGGAACCGCCGACTCAACGTGGCAAATCTTCCAATCGTTGAGCAAGGATGGATCTCTCCCTCTGTATGTCCTGATTGATGAAAATGGAATCATCCGTCACGCCGGCCCCACACTTCCTGCACGCGAATAGTCTTACTCTCGCGCGTAGCTGTTGACGCTGCTACAGCCACCGCCAGCGATTCCATTCCGTCAGCCAAACCAGGCTCCGGTATCAGATCTTGCGAGACTGCATTCAGCATGTGCCGCCAGAGTTCCCGGTATGATTCCAGAAAAGTTCCTCCATGTTTTCGTGCGCGGAGGGCGGCCGGAAGATGTGATATCGCCCGTAAGACTCCGGCCGCACGAACACCCGGGCTGCCGGCGAGATGGTGGGTCTCCACCGTCTCCAGGCCATCGTAACGGTACAGCGAGCCGCCGGCACGAGCCTTCGACCCAAGAACCTCAACTTCGTACTGCTCGGCCGCACAGAGGCTGATGCAGGTGTTCACTAATGCGCCGCAAGTCATGCGGCCGCATATTACCGAACTTTGGTCGTGCATCGAAATATTGCGGCTCACTCCCGACACCTCGGCCACTTGCGAGCCCAGCAAATGAGACCAAAGATCGTAGTGGTGTACCCCTAATTCGATCACGCTGCCACCTCCCAGCGTGCGATTCCTGCGGTGTTCCGGGCCCTCCAGTGTGAGCATCTGAGGCGTGCTCGCGAGGCAGTGGAGAATCTCGACTTCACCAAGGCGGCCTCTCTGCAACAGTTGCCGCAATTCGCGGACCGAGCGCAGAAAACGGAGATTGTACGCCACACAAATTCTAAGGTTGTACCGCCGCGATTTCTCAAGTAGAAGAACGGCGTCTTCGAGCGTTGCCGTGATCGGTTTCTCGAGCACAACATGTTTGCCTGCCTCCATAGCCGCGAGCGTAATTTCCAGGTGCGAAGCCGGTGGCGTGAGAATGCCGACCACATCAATACCGGGAAATTCCAACAACTCGCGGTAATCCATGAAAGTGGCTTTCACTCCGTGTGCCGCCGCGTCAATGAAACGCTTGCGGTCGACGTCCGCAACAGCCAGCAGTCGAGCTTCCGGCAGGCTGAGTACGGCGGGCGCATGTAACGTCCCCGCGTAACCCATTCCGATCAACCCGACTCCGAGCGGCTGCGATTTCATTGGGTGGCCCCTGTGATATCACGCCCCATTTCATAGATAATTCCCGCCAGGTTGGCAGCTTGCCAAAGCACGAGCAGCAGGATTCTCACCGGCAGACTCCCGCGCTTTAACCGGACCACCTCACGAAACACTCTCAAGTAATACGCCAGCGAACTCAAGCCATGCCGGGATGAGTTTCGCCGGGCGCGAATTCTATGGAACCGGTATGCCCCCCTTCCATACGCGAAATGCCGCTGGAGGAATCCCCGCATCGTGAGCCCGCCGTGATGGATCACAATGGCTCCGGCGACGTATTGGAATTCCCCGCACGAGCTCTGCCAGCGATCGCAGAACTCGCGGTCTTCGGAAATTCGCAAGTGCTCGTCAAAACCGCCTATCCGGAGAAACTCTTCCCGGGCAGCTACCAGGTTTGTGGCCCGGAAAAAATAGAAATTGCCTTGCCGCGCCTGCTGGAAATCGAGGATTACCCGTATAAATACCTCACTCACTTCTGAGTAGAGATTTTCCGTGTCGGCATTTCGCAGTTCGCCTCCCAATATTGTCTTCGGCGAAGCTGTCAGGCAGGCAACCTCGAGTTTCGCCAGCCAGCCCTCCATTGCGCTGCAGTCGTCGTCGATAAACACGAGATACTTCCCGCTGGCCCGCCACGCACCGGAGTTCCGCGCGCCCGCGGGACCTGTATTGGCCTGATGCACCACCGACAGCTTCGTTGCTTCCCCATACTCCCGAAGGTCCACCGGAGGCTCGCTCCCGTCATCCACAACGATTATTTCGTAACATTCCTGCGGGTACCCTCGCCCGAGGGATTCAACGCATTTCCGGAGCATTTCTGGCCGGTTATGGGTTGGAATCACGACCGAGAACATCATGAACGATATCTCCAGCATAATCAACACGACGGGGAGCTATCATATTTGACGATGACCACACGACCAGCCAGCACGCAAGACGCCGGCGCAATTGCCGGCATCTACAACGAAGGCATCGAAGATCGGGTAGCGACTTTCGAGACCCGGCCGCGGACGAGTGACGACATTCGCCGCTGGTTCGACGGCATTCACCCGGTTGTGATCGTCGAGGACAATGGCGAGCCAATCGCGTTTGCCGCGGCTTCTCAATACCGTCCGCGCGAATGCTACGCCGGGATCGCCGAAGTCTCCGTTTATGTCGCTCGCGGTAGCCGCCGCCGCGGAGCCGGACGCCTCGCTCTCAGCGCGCTCATCGAAGCCGCCCGAACAGCAGGATATTGGAAACTTCTTTCGCGGGTATTTCCCGAAAATAATGCCAGTCTGAGTATGATTGCCACGCTAGGTTTTCGCCAGGTGGGTGTCTACGAAAAACATGGACAACTTGACGGGATGTGGAAGGACGTGGTGATCGTCGAGCGCCTTATTCCTGAGAATTTGCGCTGATCGCGACGCGGCGATGTTTTCTTCCGATGACGCATCCCAGATTCACCAGCGCCAATCCAACCAAGCCAGCGGTCGCAGGCTCCCGTACATGGATAACAACGAGGGTTGCCGCGGCCAAGCTGAAATTCCCCGCTGGGAACAGTCCAGGCCACCGTGGTGAATGCGGTCGATGTAGCCAGCGCAACGGTGGTTGTGTTGACGCCGCTCGGTGAGAATCCAACTTGTGCGTCGCCGTTGATGGAATATTGTCCTAGCTCGGTACCGTTAAAGCCATCAATGTCTAAGCTGAGAAGCTTGGCAGTATAGCCGCCGGCAGTTAGAGTGAGCTTCAAGGCCTCCGCCGGATCGATCCGGTTATTCTGCGTCCCGCCCAAAATTCCCAAGCCATATGCTCCGCTGTTGGCGCAGAGAGTCGTAGTCGTGGTGCTCTGGACGCAGTCGACTGCCCCGCCAGTGCCCGTCAGGCGGAGTTCTCCAGTGTCCAATGAAAGCGGATTGGGCAAACTAGTGCTGGGGTTCCGCTGGCTCCTGCCCCCCCAGGCCACCCGGTGAAGACCCCTACGCCATTGCCGAAATCAATCGTCATTACCCCAGCGTGAGCCGAAAAGGCCACCAGAAACCACCCAGCGGCGGCACTCGATCCACTTCTGAGAAGACGTTGCATTTGATTCGCGCTTCAGTGTAGTCAGCGGCGTTTTTCGCACAACACATATTAGCACCAGTACTTTCTCTTAAAAGATGCCATAATCCATGTGATATCCTCCGTGCCGGCCATTAACTGAGAGCGCGTACTCGCAAAAGATACAGTTCGTCCTTCACCACATCCGCCGCTCGCAGGAGGAGTTCATTCTGATCGTCGTATACCGATAAGGTCCGCCCGCTCAGCGCGTCGGCCTTCCCCGAAGCCAGCAGCAACACGAGATCCGCCACGGTGTCCGTCGACACTTCCCGTCCATCGTCCAACATTTTTTGCAGAATTGGCATCTTAGGCAATGCTTCCTCCAGCATCGCGGTCCGCACTATGCCCGGACGAAGCGCGAACGCAGATACTCCATGCGGCGCGGCCTCGACGGCGATCTGCTCGCTCAACCGGATCAGCGCGGTCTTGCTGGCCACATAAGCAGACATATCCGGAAACGCCTGACATCCGGCTCCGCTCACGATATTAATAATCCGGCCCGATTTTCGCGCGATCATTCCCGGCAGAATCTCGCGGCAGCAAACGAAAGGACCACGAAGATTCACCTCCTGGCATCGCCACCACTCATCCGCATCCGCTTCCCAGATCGGTCCAAAGGGACCACCGGTTCCCGCGTTGTTGACCAAGAGGTCGACCGGACCCAGCCGCGCTTCCACTTCCCGAACCATCGCGCGCACCGAGGGCGGATCGGCAATATCCGCGGCGACAGCAATCATCTTGCCGCCGGCCATCCTCACCGTCTCGTCAAGCTGATCTACCGACCGCGCACTCACCGCGACGGCCATTCCGGCTTTCGCCAATCGCAGCGCGATGCCTCGCCCAATTCCTCGCCCGCCACCTGTTACCAAAGCAGTCATTTGTGCAATCCTCCATCCGCTGAAAATCCAAAAATGTGATCGTAGAAGCCGGACCTAGCCACGTCCGCTGCGTGCATGAGCTGTACCGTGTCTTGCTGAGCCTCCGGTACACTGTCCGGAACCACTACAGTCCATAGACGCTCGCCACCGAACTTATACAGGATGAATTCCGGAGCAAGAAACGGGTTGTAAAACATCGTTGCGCCGGTGATCAACGAATGCTCGCCGGCTTTTGTTTCCCGCTGAATTCGGTCTAATTCGGGAAGCATTCGCCGGGTAATCTTTTCCTGCTCCCTAAGCCAGCCTGCCACTTCGTGAAGCGGTTTTTGATAACTCACCAGCGCCAAGGCGAACACTATTACGCCGGCCACCCACCAGTGGGGGATCAATCGATCGGCAAACAAAAATGGAGTGAGAAAGAAATATGCACCGAGAAAGCAATACTGCGCCTCGAGATGATTGGGCAGCGTAGCGTTCGGCAGCAGCGACGCGATTCCCATCATCACAGCGACCAGGCTTACGGCGAAAATCCGCCTATCGATTCGCGCCGCCTGAATCAATATCAGCACCACAGCGCCGCCCGCGGCAGGCACGGCGAGATATTTTCCAATCTTCAGGAACCCGTGCCATACGGAGGTCGCGCCAAAGCTCGTGTAATAGGGTTCGGTGCCGATGGTTGATGGACGTAACAGTTCCCACAGCTGGGAGGCGCGAAATAGAGCGAAACCCATAAATGTCGCGCACACCGCCAGCATCGCGACGGCCGTCCACCGCCGTTGCACAAGAAAAAACAGACCAAACGCCAGAAAGTAGCTCTCTTTCGTGAAACTGAACAGCAACGCCAAGACCAAAACGACCGCCAAATACCAACGTTTCCCCGTCTCGACATAACTTCGCCAGGCGTGGAAAGTACAAATCAGAAACGTAAATGCGAAGACGGAGAAAGGGTCCTGTTTCACGTTCCAATAGAACTCAGGATTCGCATAGGCGATCGCCAGGAAGAACACAAAGCTCAGCCACGCGACACGAAATCCCATCACCCGTTCGACGAATAGCACGAGGAGCGCGGCGTTCAGCCAGGTTAGCAGGAACAGCGGCACGAGCAATCCACGAATTCCCATCCGCCCACACAGATCGATTAAAACGTGCGCCACCGGCCTGGGATATTTCAGAAAATATCGCCCGAACCCGTATCCTTTCACATGCATTCCAATATAAGAAAAGTGGTCCAGATGAAACGGAACAAACGGGTCCAGGTATCGAGGAAAGCAGAATCGCAGAGTCACGCAACAAACCAAAGCCGCCGTTAACCAAAGCAGCAAAAGGCGGCGGATCGGCATGACCATCTATTGTACGGTGACAACAAAGTTGTAACTCCATTTGCATTGTTTGCAACACGCCGCGGCAAAATCGAGCCTTGAGCGAAGGTGGCCGTGTTAGTTCTGAGTCGTGAAAGAAACTCCCACCAGCAATACGATTCATCAGGAAGTGCAGCAGATCGTCGAGCACACCGCTCTGGTATCGCTCTTCGCCCAAAGCGACGGCCGCGCACTTGCCTCTCTAACTAACGAAGACGGCAGATCCCGCATCGTCGCCGTGCGTTCCGAGCTCTTCCGGGACTGGCTGACGATGGCGTACTTCCGCAATCATGACGGCCTGCCCCGCGCCGAATCAATCGCCGAAGCAATGCGTCAGATCGAAAAGCAAGCCCTGGTGAATCGGGTCGTGCCGCGTCCGGAAGGTACGCGCAGGGTGAGTGCCGGAACCAGCGAAGACGGCTCGGATACGATCACCGTACAACTCGGCAACCCGCTCGGGGACTATATTGTGATCTCGAAAGAGGGCTGGCGTGTGGTCGAAAATCTGGATGAAGTCCCCAAGCGCGGTGCGACGATGTTGGCCCTTCCGCGGCCAGAAGAACCACGAGACATGGCTGCGGCATTTCTGGCGTTGCGAAGACTGCTGCGCCTTTCCAGTAAGGAGAACTGGCGCGCCTGCCGCACGTGGTTGATCGCGGCGCTTCGGCCTTCGGGGCCGTATCCCATCCTGCTGATCAAAGGATCAAAAGGAAGCGGAAAGTCGACGGCGGCGGCGCTACTGCGGGGATTGATCGATCCTTCGGGCCCTGCGCTCTGCCGGCTCAGCACGATTGACCGCTCCGTGCAGCAACTTACCAGCTTTAATTGGGTGGTCGCGTTGGCCGATTTAACGCCCTCATTTTCGCACCTTTCGGAAACGCTGCTGCGTATGGCGGGCGACCGGCCGTTGGTCCTAACGTCAGACTCAGCGTCCGGGTGGAAGCCATCTCCGGAAATTGCGAAGCGGGCGATCGTCGTAGAACTCGAACCGCTGGGGGAAGCGCAGTGCAGCGAGCCGGAGTTATGGGCGCGCTTCCGGACTGTGCGGCCGCAGATGCTGGCGATACTCTGCGCCACTGCAAGCGCCGCGTTGCGCGCCGACGCCCGCGATTTGGACTCGTGGATGGCAGCTTCGGAACTGGTTGCCGGGCGGGCCGGATCGCGATTCGATCAGTTATCGGACGCGATCGTCAATCTGATGCAGACGCGAGATGAGTGGAACGGCCGGACGACCGAGCTAATGAGAGTGCTCGAAGCGACGCATCCGGGGAGCACGGCCGGATCGGCGGCGCCAAAGGCAATTTCAGAACGCATGAACGGAGCGCTGGCGGCCGTTCGGAACCGTGGCGTGCGGCATGAGTTCGCACGTGGACGGATCACGCTCCAGCGTACAGTGCCGCTCGCACCGCTGATGTAGCGCTGCTCTTCCGCGCGCTGATGCAGACGCGAGATCAGTGGGACGGCCGGAGGACCGAGCTAACGAGAGTGCTCGAAGCGACGCATCCGGGAAGCACGGCTGGATCAGCGGCGCCAAAGGCAATTTCAGAACGAATGAACGGAACGCTGGCGGCCGTTCGGAACCGTGGCGTGCGGTATGAGTTCGCACGCGGACGCATCACGCTGCAGCGTACGGTGCCGCTTACGCCTCTGATGTAGCGCTACTCTTCCGCTCGCGCGTAGTAGTAGGAATGGTAATACGTGTACTTACTATAGAGTTCGCCGCGGCGCGCACCGTTGACGATGATGCCGAGCACGTTGTTTTCGCAAAGTGATTGCATGGCGCGTGTGACCGAATCGATGGTTGTGGTGCCAATCCGGACCACCAGAACTGTCCCGCTGCAAAACGTGGAAAGCAGGTTCGCATCGGCGGCGAACAACAGAGGCGGCGAGTCGAGAACCACCCATTTGAACGCTTTCGGCAACTGTTCCATGAGCACTTTGACTTCGCGGAGGTTCAGCAATTCGAGAGGATTGATGACCGCTTCGCCGGCCGGCAAAATGTAAAGTCCGACGTTGCCGACTTTCTTGATGCAGTCCTCCAGCGGAGCTTTTCCTAACAGGTAGTCTGTCAGGCCCGGCGCGCGTTCGGTTTGAAACAGATTGTGAACGATGGGCCGTCGGAAATCGCAATCGACGAGCAGCGTTGGGTTGTTCGCCAACTGCGCTTCAGCGAGCGCCAGGTTGACAGCCGCGAACGATTTCCCTTCGGCGGGGGACGGGCTCGTCACGACCAGAGTGTTGATTGGCTGGACGCTCTGCAAGTGGTTGAGGCGCGTTCGCAGAGTACGGAATTCTTCCGACGGAGCTTCATGCGGCTTGGAGATGTCGATGAGGTGCGAATCGACCGAGGGCGTGAACGGAACTTCCTTGATGCGGCTGAGGAAGTTCCCGGAAATGATAAGATCCCGCTCTGAGGAGACGTATCCCGGGGGATGATCAAATTCTATGGTAGCGGTTGCGACGGCCGACGGAGCCGAAATTGGCTCGGGGGGTAAATCTGTTACTCCCGTCTGCTCGGCCCGTCGAAGGGCATCGTGAACTCGACTCATATTTTCCTAGACCTCCGAAGACTATCTTTGGTAACGTTTCTACACTCTCGTTATGGGTTATACCCTCGTGGTGTAGTAGTAAAACACCGACCCGGTCATGATGATGATTCCGACCAGGCAGGCAGTAGACCAGGCAAGCCACGCCAGCCTTTTCCGGCGGCGAACCACCAGATCGTTCTCCAGCAACGGCACGCTGCCCAGAATGGTGAGCTGCGTGTAGGCGCGCACGTCTTTCAGATTCTTCAGCGATGCATCTTTCGCCTCGCGTGCACCCGCAAAGCAAAGGCCGAGAACCATTCCGACACCGGTACCGATCGCAATGAGCACCGGACGCTTCGGCTCGGTAGGCGTCTGCGGCAACGAAGCCGGATCGAGCACCTCGAGGCTTTCACCCTGCTGCCGTTTTTCCAGATCTTCGGCAATTCGGGACTGCGACATCTTTCCGGTCAAGTTTTCGTACTTCGCCTTAGCCATCTCGCGGTCACGAACAACTTCGGAGTACATCTGTTCGCCGACAGGCTCCGAATCGATGCGGCTGCGGATATTTCTGGAGGCATCTTCAGCCTCTTTCATCTCTTTTGTATACTCAACACCCTGCTCATCGAGCAGTTTGATCTGCGTCTCAATTCGGGCCATGGCTGCTTCGATGTCAGCCCGTTCGCGGATGTATTGGGGACTATCGTACTTGGCTGATTTGGGGGCGGCGGCTTCTTTCTTCCTGGCCTCTTCGTCCTCTTTGACGAGTTGCTCGCGTTGCTTGCGAAGAGTCGCGATTCGCACTTTAGCCATCTTCACATCGGGATAAGTGTCTTTGTAATGCTCCAAGAGGACAGTTAGCGCTTGCTCCCACTGAGCGATATCGTGCTCGTTTTGGAGGAGCTTCGCATTCTGCGCCTGCTGCGCCTGCTGGTCCGGCGGCGGCTTGATGGCTTCCGCGCGATCCTTAATAGAGCGCAGTTCCGTCTCCAGCATCATCTTTTCCTGATTGATACGGCCCAGATTGGCGCTGATATTGCCGGCCCGAGTCTCCGCCGCGTTCAGCAACATCTGGTTCATATTCAATTGGTCCGGCAGGCGGCCAGCGTTGGCCTGGCGGAACTTCGCCAAACGATCTTCGATGCCATCCAAATCCTTTTTGGCTTGATCCAACTGGTCTTTCAGGAACTGCGTGGTGAGAACGGATTGCGTGGTGCGCTCGCGGGTATTTTCCGACATGAAACGGCTGACCAGATCGGCCACCACCTTCTGTGCGATGATGCGGTTCTCGTAAGAAAAAGAAATAGAAAAGGCCGAGATGCCCCGGTTATTAACGGTCATCGTACTGACGTTTCCAATCCGGATATCTTTCTTCATCTGCTCTACGACGTCTTCCATCGGCTTGCGCTGGCGGTCGCGCGGATACAAATTGAATGTCTGGATAATGTTGGTCAAGTTGCCACGGCTGAGAATGGTTTGCGCCATGGAATTGACGCGCGCCGACATCTCCATATTCACGTTAGTCGGGACGTAGCTCTCCGGCACCTGCGACGGCACGACGCGAATGACCGCAGTGGAGACATACGTGTCGGGCCAGAGGAATGCAACGACTACCGAGAGGACCAGCGAACAGAACGCCGGCCCAAGAATCCAGGCCTTGTGGCGGCGAATAATATCGATGTAATCTTCGACGTCCAACGGCCTGCGCTGCGTACTACTGTAGGATTCCGTGATGGTTGGCTGCATGTTTCCTGGCTGCATGAACTAAATCCTCCGGCTATGCTTACTTCACGATAATGTAATCACCGCTCTGAAGGCGGATGTTTTGATCCATCTTCTTGCCTTTGATGACTTCATTGAAATTAAACTTCAAGCGGTCCGTCCCGCGCATAATGATGATGTTTTTCTGATTGGCGTACTCGCGGAGCCCACCGGCGTTGATGAGCGCTTCGAGAACCGTAATCGGCATCACCAGGGCGTACGCGCCCGGACGGTTAACCTCGCCCGTAATGTAAAACTTCTTGCTCTCGACCTGCTGTAGAGAAACCATTACTTCCGGTTTCAGCAACAGCGTCCCAAGTTTTTCAGTGAGCGTTGCGCTCAATTGCTCGGGCGTCATTCCTGCCCCTTCAATCTCCCCGATCAGCGGCATGCTGAATTTTCCGTCGGGTCGGATCTGCACGGCGCGGGTGAATTCCGGCTCTTTCCAGACCTGGATACCGAGTACGTCGCCCGGGCCAATGATGTAAGTTTTGGGATCTACCGGCGCAGCCGGACCGGAGCCCGCTGGGGCTGTCGGCTGAATGGCATTCCCTTTTTCGTTCAGTGGCGTCGACGATCCCGAGGAAACCTCCTTCGGTTTATCGTCAACTTTCTTGTTGTCCTGGGCGCTAACAGGAGCCCCAAGCAACAGGGCCATTATGATGGCTTTCCAACAAATTGAGGAAACACCCTCTCGCATCAATGCTCCTTTTATATTAAACCCCTCGCCTCCAGCACCGTTCGCAAGCGAAAACATTCCTTATCATTGTACTCCAGTTCCATCAGCACTTCTCCGCGCCTGCTAACCAGCGGGAGACCTTTCAAATTCAGTAAGATGCCTCTGTGAACTACTTTCTTGCCAAGTCCGAGCCCGCCGTCTACTCCATTGCCGATCTTGAGCGCGACGGCTCGACGGTTTGGGACGGCATCAAAAACCCGCAAGCGCTGCAGGCGGTCAAATCGATGCATCCCGGCGATCGTGTCTTCATCTATCACTCCGGTGGCGAGTCCCGGATCGTGGGCATCGCGCAGGTTGCCGGCGAGCCGCGTCCCGACCCTAAGAACGACAAGTTGTGGGTCGTCGAGTTGAAATTTTTGCATCACATCGATCCGCCGGCGACACTTGCTGAGGTCAAACAATCGGGCCTTTTCGATGATTGGGCGCTCGTTCGCCAGAGCCGGCTTTCGACCATGGCGGCGCCGGAAAAATTCGTCGCGTGGATGCGGAAACGCTATCCTCCTTTGAAAATTTAGTGGCATCGCTGACCCTCTCTCTATCACATCGGCAAATTTCGCTTCTGCAACAAGGTGACTAGAAATTGTCTCCGGACACAGTCTTGAAATGCTGGTAGAAAAGCGACACGGGCAATCCCATTACGTTGAAGTAGCAGCCTTCGATTCGTTCGATGAATTTCGATGCGAGGCCTTGTATGGCGTACGCTCCCGCTTTATCCATCGGTTCGCCACTGTAAGCGTAGCCGGTGATTTCTGCGGGCGTGAGCGCCGCGAACTGGACGACTGTAGCCGCCGCGTCGGTGATGGTGGCAGTGTCGGCGCGCAGACAGATTCCGGTAATCACAATGTGTTCGCGGCCGGATAACTTAGCGATCATCTTCTCCGCTCCGGCGGCAGAATCGGGCTTCTCCAGAACCTCGCCTTCGATGATGACGACCGTGTCCGCGCCCAGCACCACCTCACCCGCGTTGCGCTCCACCGCTTCGGCCTTTGCACGCGCAAGACGAACTACATAATCGCGCGGACTCTCGCCCGCTGCCCATTTTTCAGGAACTCCGGAGACGCGAATAATAGGTTTGAAGCCGGCGTTTTCCAGAATCTCCTTGCGGCGCGGCGATTGGGAAGCGAGAACGAGCATAAGAGCATCGTACTCGTTCAATTGCCGGTTTCGATGGTGATCCCTTTGCCGTCTTCGGCTCCCCGCTCGTAGATGGTCAAGCGTCCATTCTCATATTGAACGCGCACGACGCCGCGGTAGTCTTTGGGAATTTTCGATAAGAACGCCGTGTATGATCGCGTCGCCGTCTGGCCGGCATCGAGATAGGCGAAGATCGGACGGCCGAAGATCTTTCCCTTCTCGACGAGGATCGGAAACGGTTGATGCAGGCCGGTCGTCCCGAATTCGAGTCCTCGGGCCAGCGGCTTCCCATTTTGAACGTGACGCCATGCGTTGAACCATGGGAAGTCGGACGTTTTCCAGATGTAGCCGATTAGCAACCCCTTCGTCTCATTGCTGGCGGTCACCCATCCATACGGTTCGTCGATGGTGTAGGAGACGACATTCGGATTTGGATCATCGGCCAGATGCCGCATGTCGACCGGCTGACCGTCTTTCAACGCCTGCGGCCAGACGACGGATGGCTCTTCGGGATTCGGCAGCGGACTGCTCTGCATGAATCCCTTGCGCGCGTTCGTATCGACCACGGTATGTTCGTCAAGAAACGGCGGCCCGATGGTGGCATGCTGTACCTGATTGTAGATGCGTCCGAGTTTGTTCTCGTTGGTCACCGCTTCAGACACGGTGAAGACAGCGGAGTTCTCGTGAATGCGAATGCGCCTTCGAACACTGATGCCCGCCATGGGAAGGGAGGCTGACAATTCCGCCTGCGTCTTCGTCGCGCTCAGTTCCTTCCAGTCGACTTTGGTGGCCTCGCCGTGAAAAACCATTCCGTTACGCAATTCAGCGGCAGATGGCGCTCCCCAACGGTCGAGGCAGAGGAATTGGCCCATGGCGCGCGGTTCGGACGTGGGCTTAGTGTCGCCCCATACGAGCGGGTTCAACTTTTGATCGAGGAGATGAAAATCGACGATCGAGCCGCCGCCGAGATCGATGACAACCTGGGCAGATCCGCCTTGAAGCACCGTGGCGCGCCGTCCGTTGACCATGGATTCCGCAGTGGCCGATACAGCGGCCATCAAGAGTATTGCTATTAGCTGTCGCACCATCGCGGCTATTCTATCCGACTCCTGGTAAACGCCCGCAAAACGGAATCTGGGCCGCCGACCCGCACTCCGCGTCGATTTGTGAATATTTAGGCCCGGATAGCATATCCCAGTTCTGAAATGAGCCTGGAGTCGAGACTTGATTCCAGTACAAGATGAGCCTGGAAAGAGGCATCTGGCTGTGGGCATCATTTGGGATGCCGGCGGCAGCAGTTCGGCCGAGATGCCAGGCTTCCAGTAGCGGTGCCAGTCAGCTAATGACCCCAGTTTTTTAGAGGGCGTGCGGTAATCGTCGGCCGTATAAGCGCGCGGCTCGGCTACGATCGGACCATGACCGATATGCTTTCGGAGCACTGCTCCGTTCTTGCCTTCCACCAACACATCATCTGTCGTGCGATAAATCGTGATTTGGTGAACCACCCTCAGCTTCTCCAATAATCCGGCCACTTGATAGTTGACGAACTCCGAGCCGTTATCGCATGATCGACCCACAAGGGCTATGGTCCCTTAGGCAGCAGCATGGAACTCGGTCCGTGCATGTTCAGCAAACTTAAATTATTGATCTGAAGATTAGTCACATTCGCCGTTCGGGCATCTACTGCGTACAACGACACTCCGTCAAACTGGCTGTCACGCAAGCTCAACCCGTTCACCTGGCTTGCTCCGTCGGTTTGGACGTACATCCCATCCACCGGCGGAAATCCAGGGTCGCTGGGGCCGCCTGCGGCTGCGTCAATCATCGAGAGTTGCGAGAGAGCAAGACCTTCCAGCTTGGCAGTCTCATTGAGATAAATCTTCACACGAAAGCCCGCTTGATCGTGATTCCTCGTGTATGCCGAGACGCGCGAGATCTGTATGTTGCGCGCAACGGCCCCATGTTGTCCCACAAAAAAGATCGAGGTCATGTAGCGCACACCTCCCGGATCCTCGTCCGTGATGCCGTCGATCGTGACTCCGTCGAGCGTCGAGTTGCCGTCTTCTCCCGGCTTCAGGTAGAGGCAGGCCGCCGTCCGCCGGCAGCTCGAGTTATTCACTTTGATACCACCCATCGGAAAGAACATCTGCGCGCCGATCCCCACCAGATCGAACGTGTCCTCGGCCGTCACGTCGCTGATTGCCACGTCGGAGATCGCTCCATAAGAAGGCGATATTGCAATGCCATCGTCAATCTGCGGCTGATCGCCGCCACGAATCAGGCCATTGAAGATGCCTATCGTCTTTCCGCCATAAATGGAAATCCCGGAAGTGGCCCGATCGGTAATCTGGAAATTATCGATGGTGACGTTTTCAATCGGTCCATATCCCATGTCGATACCGGTGTACGCCCGTGTATAGTCCAATGTCAGATTGTGTAGCCGTGCTTTGTGAATAGGGTAGCCGGCGTAGCCGAGCGTAATCATCGCGCCCAACCCTGGGCATTTGGAACTCGTTGCCGGATCGTAGGTGCAGTCGTGCTCGCGCAACGTGACGCCGCTTAGATCGGCATCGGCAAGGAAAAACAGACGGATGTTGCGAAGTATGGCGCCATCCCCTGTGATGCGAACGGGTTGAGTGACATAGTATTCGGTCTGCTTCTTGGCAACATACGTTCCCACTGGAAAAAAGATCGTGTCGCCACTGCGAACCGTATCGAAGACATGCCGGAGGGCCGCGGTTATGTCCGTCACGCCATCGCCAGTTACTCCTTCGAATTGGACATTTCTCGTGGTGCCGGCTTGCCCACGGAGGAGCACGCAAGAGTACGCCAGTACAAACACACTTCGGACAAACCACACGTTGAGCCTTCCCGGCTCGTGAGTTGGAGGAGATCGTTTTGTTAGGAATCAGCCAGCCCAAGAGCTTTTTCTTTTCTCTTCGGCGAGCCGCGATGAAGTTTTGAAAATTAGGAAAAATTTGTTGGGCCGGCTGGTAGCAGGCGGCGGGTTGCTAACCCCCTTGGAGCGCTGGTAAGCAACCGGCGCGCAGCTTGGCGAGCGGCACCCTGTGGCCGAATAGATCTCCAGCTACACCCCTATATCCGTACGATAGCCCGTCTCAAACTCCTTGGCGCACTCGAACAGAACTACCATAGTGTCTTCAGGCAAGGTTCGACAGCAGCCGGGAAACGAAATGCGGTCTGGATTGTTCTTTAGTATTCGTTGCGTGTCTGGCCGTATGGGCTAAGCAAAAACCGGCACCCTGCTCGTTGTGCGTCGAGCAGGCTTCGATAACACGACAATCCAGTTTACGTGTGGCCCTGGGTGAAGTCACCTGGCATCTACGCTTTTAAAGATGGGATGACAGTGGCAAATCTCGTGAAGCCGCTGGCGGTCTGATTAAAGACTCGCGATATCCGAATCTGCCGTCCGAATATTTTCCACCTACCGTTTCAGTGATGCGGTCTTCGGCCGAAGACCCTGATCCGACGACCTCGATCTATCGGTTCCCGGTGTATTGGACGAAACGCGATGGAAGGACATCCGAGAGCAGTCTGTCCTGTGATTCGGCCCTCCAACCGTAACAGCATATTTGGAAATCTGAACGGGCCGGCGGGACCGTCGGAGTCAGGCCGCTAAGGGGAATCGTCGAAATTTTTAATTTCGTTGCAGAAGGGACTACGGAATGCTGACCGGCGTCTTAGCGTTCCCGTTACAGCAGACAAGCCCTAGGAAGATTCCCATCGCCGCCAGGATAACCACGCCTTCGATCACGGTACACCTGTCCTTCTGCTTGCGAGCCTCGTTCGGAGCGTTCGGATACTTAGCCAGAAAACGCTGCTTCACGGCCTCACATTCGGCGCTGGCGCCACGAAAATTGATGGCCTTCACCTGCAATACTTCCGTCGTACCCTGTAACGGTTTTTCGCACCGGATTGGCTTGGCATCCACCAGGACGTGCTGGCCGGCAAGAGTATCGAGGTATGCCGGGTTTGACGTTCGAACTTCGAGGAAAACATTCGCTGCCTCGTCGATCAACACATACCGGTCGCCGATCTTAAGGAGACAGCCGGAATACTGCGCGGCCGGAGCGCCGGGAGTACCGGCAGTGCCGCCGCCTGTCTGATCGTCGGCTTCGAGGCTAACGGGAAACTCAGGCTTTACATCCGTGATAAAAAGGCCGGCCTCATTAAAGACCTTGGCCGAACCATTAACCGCCGCCACAAGCACTACGTTGCCTTCGCCCACCCGCACGCGAGCCGTGGACTTTGAATCTGAGCTCGCGATCCGCAAGCCGTGAGCCGCAATCACGTAGCCCGACGCAGACTTCAATTCGCCCAGACCTTTTTCGAGCGTCAGCTTCTTGCCAAATACCGTTGCCCGCGCGCCCGGCGAAAGCTCCACGCGAGTCCCGTCTTTCAATTGAACACGAGACGAAGCTGTGCCGTTCTGAATCCGCGTTCCATCGAAAAGCGTGGCGTTCGCAGACACCTGAGCACTGTTGATTTCAAACGTTCCACCCGCGCTGGCCATGCCGATCGCCGGCGCCGCGGCCTGGGTATAAGGGATCAGGACCACCAACGATATCGCAAAAAGACTCTGCACTCTCGGTTGCACCTGTATATTATGGGCTTTGCCCGCAACATTCGCAACCAAATTCGTTTTATCGAGCCGAAGCGGATTCCGCCAGGTTTTGGGGTATTTTTTGTGCGTTCTATCCGCGCTCGGCGCCTTCTGGTCCCTTCGGCTCGCGCTGGCCGATCGTTACTTCCTGCAGCAAGATCTTGCCGCTGTTGAACATGCAGTACTACTAGCCCCAGGAAACGCCGACTATCACGTCTGGCTGGCCGAATTACAGGATCACGAGGGCACTGACCCCGCCTCCGAATTGAGCCGGGCGACTAAGTTGAATCCCTTAGACTCTAGCGCTTGGATACGGATGGGACTACGTGCCGAATTACTAGGTGATACCACCATTGCGGAGAGAGACCTGCTTCAGGCGGCTAAGGTCGACAAACAATACGACCCCCGCTGGACATTGGCGAACTTCTATGCCCGTCAGCAGCGGCCCGCCGAATTCTGGGAATCCATCCGCCAGGTTCTCACTTTCGATCAGATCGACCTGCGCCCCGCGTTCGATCTTTGCTGGAACTTCACTGGAGACGCCGCGCACATTGCCCACCTGCTTCCCCAGAGCGAACCGGTGTTGCGTCAATATCTCGCCTACACCATCGCCACCACCCGCGCCGAGGCAGCAGGGGCCGCAGCCAAGGACGTGCTCGAGCATTTCGCTAACCAGGATGCAGCCCTACTGGCCTATTATTGCCGCTGGACCGGATCGGTGGAAATTTGGAATGCGCTCTGCCGGCGACGGCTTGTCCCGTTCCCGCCAACCGACCCCGGCAAAGGACGGACGCTTACCGACGGCGACTTCACCGTCAAGCCAGAAGTCACTGACGCGCCCAGGGCCTTTCAATGGACCATACCGCCAGCCACTGAGATCTATGCCACGCGACTATCTCCAGGCCTTCGTTTTTCACTTTCCGGCAATCAACCCGAGAGGTGCGAGCTGCTGGCGCAATCTGTCCCCGTGTCGCCGAATCGTTCCTATCGTTTCAGGTTTGAATATCAAACGGGCGGCTTACCCGCCAAAACAGGACTTCATTGGAACGCACAAAAAGCTCAAGCGGACCTGGCAGCAAGTGAGGAATGGAAGACCAGCGAAATGCTCTTCCACTCGACCACTGAAAATCTGGTCCGCCTCGTCCTAGGCTACGCTCGCGTGCCAGGGACAATTCGCACTGAAGGTACAATTTCCATCCGAGGACTCACGCTGGAGTTCACCGAGTGAGGCAAAAGTTCCCGGTGGCTATTGCAATCGCGCTGGCGGCACTGCTGTTCACCTCAGTGCTGGTGGCCTGGATTCAGGCCCGGTGGCCGGTAAGCCTTTTACAGGCCGGCGCATTCCTGCTGCTGATTATGTACGTGCTCGGCAGTCAAAAGCCGCTTCAGTTTCATCCGATGATGGCTCCGATCGCACTGATTCTCGCCTGGGGCGCCATCCAGTTCACGCTCGAGCAAACCGTTTATCCGTGGGACACCGGGAATGCGCTGCTCCTCTGGGGCGCGAACCTGGCGCTATTCACCCTCTCATTCCAAATATTCACCGACGCGCGACTACGTTTTTTCTTTCTCCTGGCGCTCCTCTTCTTCGCCTTCGCGGTGAGCCTGATCTGCAGCATTGGCTTCGCGGCATTCGGTTTCAGCACGTTCATCAATCGAAACCAGTTCGCCGCATTGATCGAGATGACCCTCCCACTGGCCATCCTCGGGGCCCTGCACGACCCACAGCGTCGAATGGGTTACGCCGGCGTGGCCGCAGCTATGTACGCGGCGGTCATCGGCAGTGCGTCGCGCAGCGGCTTTGCACTTGCCACCATCGAACTCGTTGTCATCTTCCTACTCGCCCTGCGCCGCAAAACGCTCAACTGGCGTCAGATCGCCCTCGCTTCCGCCGTGACCTTGATCTTCGTGGCGGTATTCACAACGGTAGTGGGTTGGGACGTGCTCCTAAAACGGCTCGAAAGACCCGATCCGTTCGAGGTAAGGCAAGACTTGGTGGAATCGACGATAGCAATGATCCGCGCAAGGCCGGTGGCGGGTTTCGGGCTCGGGACGTGGGCTACGGTCTATCCGCAATATGCACACTTCGATAACGGCCAGTACGCGAACTACGCCCACAACGACTGGCTGCAGTTCACGGCCGAGGGAGGGCTGCCTGTACTGGCGGCGATGCTCTGGTTCACATGGCTCCTGGCGCGTCCGGCGGTGCGGTCGACGTGGGGCATCGGACTCCTGATGGTGTTGATTCACGCAGCCGTGGATTTTCCGTTGCAGAAGCCGGTGTTGGCGGGACTTTTCTTCGTCCTGAGTGGAGTTCTAGCGAGCTACGAACAACAGCCGTAGCCTTCTCTGCAAGTGCGTCTGCCCAACGGCTTACGTACAATGAGGCTGAGGGCAAGTTGGAGTAACCAATGTTTACCTTTGAGCAGTTCCTCGAAGATACAGCCACTCGAAGTGGAGCGGTAAACACTTTGTTCGAAGAACGTCTATTTAATCTAGTTGGGATTTAAACAAAATCACCGATCGGCTGACTGCTGAAAGTATTCCCTATGAAGTTGTTGGGGGACTCGCTGTGTTGATTCATGTGGAAGAAGCAAATCCCGAGCTTACCAGCCTGACGCGGGATGTTGACCTGATGGTGCGCCGTTCAGATTTAGAGCGAATCAAGCTAGCCGTGGCCAAAAACGGATTCCGATTTCGGCATGCTGTCGGAGTCGATATGCTGATCTACGGCGACGAGGAGTCCGCCAGGAATGCCGTCCACCTGGATTTTTAGTGGAGAGAAAGTTCGTCCCAACTATGCTGTCCCTGCCCCTCCGATTGAGCCGGAACGAAAACGGATCCACGGCCGGGACGTAATGGTAATTGCCGTTGCGGATTTAGTTCAGATGAAGCTCATTTCGTATCAGGATAAGGATCGGGTTCACATCCGCAGCCTGGATGCCGCTGGCCTTCTCACGCACGAGGCTGAGAGACGATTGGCTCCTGAGTTGCTGTCACGGCTGAAGCACATCAGGGACACCGAGTAGGCGTCTCACTTGGCCGCCCGATAGTATTTCCCGTAAAGAATTTCGCTAATGGATCAGTTTGATCCTGCCGATCACCGATGGAGCGCCGCGTAAGTGATGGATGTGATGTGGCCAGATGGCAGATTGGATAAGCTGAGAATTGCCGCTGAAGTTCGGGAGGTAATCAAGGCGCTTGAAAAGGCCGGTTGGCGCCACGTTCGGACCGCGGGCGATCATCGCGTGTTTCGAAGTTCCGACGGTCGCACCACGATCGTGTCGGGCAGACTTGGCGACGACGGCCGGGCACGTATCGTGCCATTCTGAGGCAAACTGGAATAGAGGACCCTAACCAATGATGCGCAAATTCTCGCTGGTGATCGAAGGCGATGCCGACGGATACAGTGCCTATGTTCCCGAACTTCCATCGATCCTTGTAACGGGCCGGTCTCTAGATGAATTGGCAACCCGTGCGATAGAAGCGATCAAGGTGTATTGGGAAAGTATCCGAACCGAACTGCCTGCCGCATCGACTCTCCGGGAGATCGAAGTCGACCTACCTGTCTGAGCCGAGCCGGATCTTCGTCGTTGATTGATCAAATAACGAGTAGCCGAGTTGTGGCAGAAGCGCTCCGCTAAACTACAAGACGTGGATCGAATCGTGAAGTCTCTTCCGGGGCGAGGTGATGAGGAGCAGTCATTTGCTCTGCCAGGGTCTGCGAAATAAGCTCGAAGCGCTGCTTCCTGCGCATTCCGGTAAAAGGCAATGAACTACGTAGCCGTTTTCTTTGCTGGTATGTTTCTCTGCAATTGCATCCCCCACCCCACCTCATCAGCGGATTGCAGGGAAAGCATTTTCCGACGCCATTTGCTCGGCCACGAGGTATCGGCAATTCGGCCCCGCTTGTGAATGTTCTTTGGAGTTTCCTGGATCGTTTCTAGGGAGCTACTTGCTTTTGAGGCATTCTGAATCGATTGGAATCGGTGTGGGCCTTATGGTTCTCGCCTTCGGCTTTCTTGTCATGGGCGTATACCTCGCTCTTCACTTCGGCAGAGCCATGAATTCCAAATGATGGGGATTGCGGTTCAGGATTCAATGACCGCAAACACACCCGGGGCTAATTCGCCGGATTTTACTTAGCCGCCCGATAATACTTCCCGTAGTGGCTCATGTATCCGTAGCTGTCGCTCATATTCGTCCGGACTTCATTCAACACCACACCCAAAACATTCGCCCGCACCTGGGCCAGTGAATGCAAAACCGAAGCAATCTGCTTCCGTTCCGTGACACCCGCGCGAGCCACCACCACCACCCCATCCACCATCGTGGCCATCTCCAGCGGCTCTGCAAACGGGAGCAGCGGAGGAGCATCCAGCACGATGAAATCGTAACTCGTCGCCGCTTCCAGCAAAATCTCCTGCAATCCCTCGCCAATCAAATCCAGCGCCCGGCTTGTCATGATGCCCGCCGGCAAAATATCCAGGCTCGTCAAGCCATCGTATTTCCAGAGCGCATCGCGCCACGGAGTCTGCGCCAGCAGAACGCCGGCCAAGCCATCCTTGCCCGGCAAATTGAACACCCGATGAATCGTAGGACGCCGCAAATCGGCGTCGATCAGAAGGGTCCGCCGGCCCTGTTCCGCATGGGACGCCGCCAGATTCGCGGCCACCGTCGACTTCCCTTCCCGCGGCAGAGCGCTCGTCACAAGAATGGATCGCGCGTTGCGCTCGATACCGCTCAGCAGGATCGCATTACGCAAACTCCGGAGCGCTTCCGAGTAAACCAGCGCGCCATCGTCACGCCCGCTCGTTATCCGCGCCAATTCCCGGGAACCTTCGCCGCTCGATAGCGCCAAGCCGCGCTTCCACGCCTTCACTTTCGGCAGAGCGCCGATCACCGGCGTGTTGAATACCTTCCATATCTGTTCCGGATCCCGCACCGTCTTGTTCATCGCATCGGAAACAAGCGCCGCGCCACTCGCCATCAGCGTCGAGATGAGAAACGCCAGCAAAATATTCAGATTGATATTTGGTGAAACCGGATTGAGCGGAGGACGGGCCGGGTCCGCGATGCGAATCATACTGTTCTGAAACCCGGCGTTGATTCCAGCTTCCTTGATTTTCCGCGTCAACTCCTCGTACAGCTTCTTATCCGCATCCGCTTCCCGCTTGATTGCCTGATACTCACCCGAGCGCGCGTTCACATGATCGTATTCCGCCTTCGCTTCCGAAACCGATCTCTGCAGCATCTGCTCGCGGCTCACCGCCTCGCGATACTCCACCTCTACCCGCTGCGCGCTGTTCTTCTTGCCTCGCTCGAGCTCCTGCCGGACCTCTTCCACCTTCGCCTCGGCCTTCTTGTACTCCGGATGATTCACCCCGTAGTGTACTTTCGCCTCGGCGAATTTCTCGTCCGCCTCGTTCAGACGCTCGCCGAGTTTCTTCAACGATTCGCCTTGTGTAGAGACCTGAACCGACTCCAGCGTGCCGCTCCTCACCGAATTGTATGCGGCTTCCTTCCGCACGCGGTCGCCTTGCGCCGTCGTGTATTCCGTGTTCAGTTGCAGCAGACGTGCTGACAGAATATTCGTCTTCTCTTCCGGATTGATCACATTCAGCTCGCGCTCGAATTGCAGCAGCCGCTGACTGGAAGATTCCATCTTCGCCTTCAACTCTTCCAGTTGCCTGTCCATGAAATTGGCCAGTCCGGACGTTGCCTTAAACCGCACATCGTAGTTGTGCTGCAAATACGAGGTCGCGATCCCGTTCGCCACGTCCGAAGCGAGCACCGGGTCAGTAGATCGATAGCTGATTAGCAGCAGAAACGTGTTCACCGGCCGGTTGACTTTCAGGTTCCTCAGCAGCACGGGCGCATCTTCCACACGTTCCGGACTCATCCCGGGCTGGTCACTCTTTTGATTCTCTTTTTCCAGCAGGTTGTACTTTCGAGCCACCGGCCGCAGCACGGAATCCGATTGGATGAGCTTCATTTGCGTCGAAAGAAACTGGTCCGAGTCGGCGCTGGCGGCACGCTGCGAATCCTGGCCCAGCAGGCCGGCAGGCGCCTGGCGATCCACGTCCAGCGTCACCGTCGCTTCATATACAGGAGTGAGACGAGCCGAAATGATCCACGCGCCCGCCACCGCGGCTACGATGAACGACAGAATCTTCCACCGATGTTGCTTGAATGCCCAAAGATAGTTGGCAAACGGAACGGATGGCTCGTCGAAATCGGCCGCCGGTATTGCGTGGTGCAGCGGACGATGCGCCGGCCGGGGCGCCTCGGACGCCGGTTGCAACTCGCGACTGTTCGGACCTGGGCTCATGCGGGTCAGCGTCCCCAGATCAGGACGCCGGATGCAGTCGAGCCGCCAAAGCCCACAATCTTTTCCAGCGCCGTGGCCGTCAGGCGCCGCCCCTTCGCATCGGTGATGTAGACAATATCATCGGACTGCAGCACAACGTCAGGGGACTTTCTGTCGATAATCTTTTGTAAAGCCACAGGGATCTCATCCTTCGCATTTCCACCGGCTTCCCGCCTGTAGATGAAGGCTTCCTTGCCGTAATAAGGTGCAAGTCCCTCAGCCATGGCTACCAGCTTCAGAATCGTAATTCCAGACAAATCCTTCATCGGGAAAACACCAGGCTTCTTCACGTTCCCGGCAATATACACCCGGCCCGCTTCCGGCACTGAAATTTCCTCGCCGCCCGAAAGAGGCATGTTCGCCGACGGATCGTTCGCCTCGATCAGCGCCCGCACCGCCACACGCTCGGTCAGCCGAGGGCCAATAACACCGTTCTCGTTCTTCCCGGGCCGTGTAATCAGGATGTCCGGTCCGGCCTCGGGCGTCAGCCCTTCCGCCCGCGTCAGAGCCTCGCGCAGCGTGACCCCGCCATAAGCCTGGAATGTGATCGATTTCCGTACCGCCCCCGTAACGCTAATCGGACGACTGCGGTATTCCACAACGGTCACTGTGACCATCGGGTCAACCAGAATCTGTTCCGTCTTGAGCGCCGTAGCGATATTTTTTTCCAGCTCATTTGGTAGCAACCCCGCGGCCCGGACCGGGTTCTTCATCATCGGCAGATTGATATCTCCTGCTGCGCCGACGCGAACCGTTCGCGTCAGTTCCGGGGAGTCGTAAACCGAAATGGAAATCAAATCGTCGGCGCCGATACGTTGTGCGGGAAGGTTCGCATTGCCAATCTCACCCACCGCCACCAGTTTGGTTTGGGGAAAGGCAAACACCGGCCATAGACACAGGTAGAGCACAACGCGCATGAAAGAGCTCCAGAACATGATACTAGCACCAACAAGAAAATATCGGCAGAACACCCTAGTTCTATTACGTCAGGTCCAGGGGAATTCTTAGAAACCCGGAAACTCATTCATTACACATTGCTTAGCCCACCAGAAGGCTCGAGAACCACGGTAGAATAAGACATGGCGACCAATTATTTGGAGGGCTACGGCGCGGGAGAAGAGAAGCGCGAGAAGACCATCCGATGGCTGATTCTCGCCATCCTCGCGGTTCTCGTCATCGGCACAGCGGTCTATTTCGAGTTCCGAAACTACAGCGAAGCCAAGCGAATCGACCAGTTTCTCGAGCTATTGCGCAAACAGGATTACAAAGCGGCCTACGCCATGTGGGGTTGCACGGATGAAAAACCGTGTCCCGATTACGACATGAACAAATTTCTGGAAGATTGGGGGCCCAAGAGTCCTTACTCGAACGCGGCAGCCGCCAAATTGACGGGCCAACGATCATGCGAAGCCGGAGTCATCGAAACCGTCTCGTTTCCGGGTGCGGAACCTGTTTACATCTTCGTCCAGCGCGCCGGTGGAGTACTGGGTTTCTCTCCATGGAAACCGGAGCCGCCGGAAAACGACCTTTTAGGCCGCGTCCGGCAACTCCGTCAACAAATCTCCAGCGATTGTAAAGCACTATCTCACCAGTAACGGCGTTTAGCCCTTCGGTTGAGGCACCAGCCGAAGATACGGTTTCAGCGTCTTCCACCCGCCGGGATACTTCTTCTTAGCGTCCTCATCGGAAACAGCCGGCACGATAATTACATCTTCGCCTTGCTTCCAATTCACCGGTGTCGCGACCTGGTTCTTTGCCGTGAGCTGCAGCGAGTCGATCACCCGCAGCACTTCATCAAAATTGCGCCCCGTGCTGGCCGGATAATTCAGACTGAGCTTGATCTTCTTGTCAGGTCCAATAACGAAAACCGAGCGCACGGTCATGGTGTCGCTCGCATTGGGATGAATCATCCCGTACAGATTCGCCACTTTCCGGTCGTGATCGGCGATGAGAGGAAAATTCAAAGCCGTGCCTTGCGTCTCCTCGATATCCTTTGACCATTTATCGTGGTTTTCAAGCGCGTCGCAGCTCAGGCCAATTACTTTGACGCCCCGTTTCTCAAACTCAGGCTTAAGCTTGGCCGTATACCCTAGTTCTGTCGTACAGACGGGCGTGAAGTTCTTTGGATGAGAAAAGAGAACCGCCCAATGGCCGTCGATCCATTCATGGAACTGGATCGGTCCTTCAGTGGTGTTCGCGGTGAAGTCGGGAGCGGTATCTCCAATTTGTAGTGACATGTTCTATGGAACCTCCGTGGTTTGCCGTTTCGGCGGGGCAGAACGTTAATAAGAAGACAAGGCCTTCGCCGATAGCCATTATAGTCCGCGGCCTGCCACATCGTTTGGATCGGCGCCCACAAGAACAGTGATGATAGGGTCTATCGCGGAGGTGCTGATATTTGCGATTTCTGCGCCAAAACCCGAGCACTACTGTAGGGCCGCATCGTATCCGGCGCGCCGATTGGTAATCGGCGCTGTTCACTTGACAGCCTCGCAACCGCGCGCGTTGATTGGGCCGATAAGGCGCAATAGGATAGAGTGCAGCTCGCTTCACCGCGGCACCCGAGAGATCCCCAACTTCTGCATCTTCTCAGGCCCGAGTCGGTAAGAATCTCAGCCAACGGCACTCGCAGTGATGGCCCATTAGACAACAACACGGCGCGCTCCATAAGGTTCTGCAATTCCCGGATATTCGAGTGGACAATCCAAATGTATCCCTCAGAGGTCTGCGCGACGGATGAAC